>ENA-ORXT01000079-ORXT01000079.1-marine-metagenome-genome-assembly--contig:-NODE-79-length-147875-cov-9.501982_pt1 | contig 147875 bp, 134 predicted proteins | sample MGYA00237868_ERZ511482 | MGnify/ENA metagenome assembly ERZ511482 | reverse complement strand
AAAGCACCCGGTACTGGGGCGTTTAAGGCGCAATGTGGTTGTCAACATGCCCCCTGTTCCTACTTTGAGTGTGTAAGTTCAAACTAGTTGATAGAAATGACGGTTTATTAGTCCGTTGTCTCCCATTGTGACAGGCAGTTCAGTACAAGAATATTGGGCCTTGCTTAGCCACACTTAGAATCACCACAATTCAAACAGGTAGCGCAACCATCGCGCACCATCACGGCTTTGTGATTGCATTTATTGCAGTGCGATGCATTCGCTTGCCAAGCATCTTCAGTTGGAGCATCGCCATTGGTTTCAGATTCAACTTGTGCAGTTGATTGTGCAGAAGGGTTGGCACTGGCTGCGAATTCAGCTTTTTTATCATCAATGAGCTTCTGCTGGTGCTCATCAAGCTCTGGGTGCTTGAGCATGCCAATTTCAATTAAGTGTTGCTCGATGATATTGCCCAGCTCTGCAATGATCGATGGCGTGTACTTGCCCTTATTCCAGTAGCCACCACGTGGGTCGAAAACCGATTTGAGCTCTTCAACCAAAAAGGTGATATCGCCACCTTTTCGAAATACCGCAGACATAATGAGTGTTAGCGCAACAATCCATTGGTAGTGCTCTAGGTTCTTCGAGTTAATGAAAACCTCGAATGGGCGACGCATCTCGTGCTCTGTGCCTTCATTAAGAATGACATCGTTAATAGTGATGTACATCGCATGGCTGGACACGTGCTCAGGCACCTTCAATTTGTAGGTGGAGCCAATCAGCTTTTCTGGTCTTTCCAATGTCTCGTGCATTTGGATCACATCGGCTTTGGGCGGGAGAGCTTTAGCCGCTTCTGCTGCAAGTGCACTTGCGTCACTGGCTTGCTGCTTTTTTTCGTCCGTGTTGACTTGGAAGCCAACAATTTTCTTACTAATTTTCATCATGATTCCTTTACGCTTTTTCGTACGTGTTAAGTGGCCGTTAGGGCAGTTTGGCTAAAATTGCTTAGAACTTGCCGTAGTAGCCTTCTTTAAGCGCATCGTAAAGATTAGCGGCGGTATGGGTTTCGCCATCGTATTCAATTTCTTCATTACCTTTTACGCTAACCGTTGAACCATCGTCGAGCGTGAATTGGTATTCGGTGTTTTCCAAATCTTTTTCTTTAACCAGCACACCTTGAAAATTTTCCGGATTAAAGCGGAAGGTGGTGCAGCCTTTTAAGCCTTGATCGTAGGCTTGCATGTAAATGTCTTTGAACTGCTCAAAAGGAAAATCAGTTGGCACATTGGCGGTTTTTGAGATAGATGAATCTATCCAGCGCTGCGCGGCTGCTTGAACGGCCACGTGCTCTTCTGGCTTGATATCGTCTGCACTCATAAAATAGTCAGGTAGCTGAGCATTTTTATCGTCGGTGTACGGCATGGCCACAGGGTTTACAACAGCGCGGTAGGCCAGCAACTCAAACGAATGAACATCGACTTTCTCTTTCGTCTTACGGCCTTCACGAATAACGTTGCGAGCATAGTGATGCGCAAAGCTTGGTTCAATGCCGTTACTGGCATTGTTCGCCAGTGAAAGCGCAATGGTGCCGGTGGGTGCGATAGAGCTGTGGTGTGTAAAACGTGCACCTTGTGTCGCCAAAGCTTCGACTAGCTTTGGATCGACTTCGGCGATGCGTTGCATGTAGCGACTGTATTTTGCGTGTAACACTTTTCCGCTCACTTTGTCGCCAATGCTATAGCCGTCTTTTTTCATCTCTGGACGTTTGCGTAGCATCTCTCCAGTCACTTCAAAGGTTTCACTCATGATCGGAGCGGCACCTTTTTCTTTTGATAGCTCAAGCGCTGCACGCCAGCCATTAACCGCTAATTCGCGTGTCACTTTCTCGGTGAACATTAAAGACTCGGCACTGCCGTATTTCATGCCCATGAGTGTCATGGTAGAACCTAACCCAAGATAGCCCATGCCGTGACGGCGTTTGCGCAAAATTTCGTCGCGTTGTTTACCTAATGGCAAACCGTTTATTTCTACAACGTTGTCGAGCATGCGAGTAAAGATGGTCACGGTGTCGTTAAACCGCTCCCAATCAAATTGCGCTTTGTCTGTGAATGGGTCGTTAACAAATTTGGTGAGATTCACCGAACCCAGTAGGCATGCACCGTACGGTGGCAATGGTTGTTCGCCACAAGGGTTAGTGGCACGAATGCTTTCATCAAACCAGTTGTTGTTCATCTCGTTGACTTTGTCGATAAGAATGAACCCGGGTTCTGCAAAATCATAAGTGGAGCTCATGATCAAATCCCACAACCGTTTGGCAGGCAGAGTTTTGTAAATACGGCAGGCAACTAATCCTTCGACGTTGACTACCGCATCTTTATGGTTGGGCCAATCGCGCCAGACTACTTGGTCAGGATTATCAAGTTGAATGTCATCTTCATCCAGTTCTTTCTGGCGTAACGGAAAGGCTAGCTGCCATTGGTCATCAGCTTTAACCGCTTGAATGAAGTCTTCGGTTATCAACAATGACAAGTTGAACTGGCGTAGCCGGCCATCTTCGCGTTTGGCTTTGATGAATTCAAGTACATCTGGGTGGCGTACATCGAAGGTGCCCATTTGTGCGCCACGGCGACCACCGGCTGATGACACGGTGAAACACATTTTGTCGAAGATATCCATGAACGACAGTGGGCCAGAGGTGTAGGCTCCCGCGCCTGAAACGTATGCACCGCGTGGACGTAAGGTTGAGAAGTCGTAGCCAATGCCACAGCCCGCTTTTAGTGTAAGGCCAGCTTCATGCACTTTGGCCAGAATATCGTCCATGGAGTCGGTGATGGTGCCAGAGACAGTACAGTTGATGGTTGAGGTCGCTGGCTTATGAGCTAATGCGCCCGCATTGGATGTAATGCGGCCCGCTGGGATTGCACCTTGCTCTAAAGCCCAGACAAATTTGCCGTACCAGTGGCGTTGATCGTTTTCGTTTTTCTCAACTTCTGAAAGCGCACGCGCCACTCGGTGGATGGTATCGGTGATGGTTTTATCAACGTTTTCACCGTCTTTGGTTTTCAGACGGTATTTCTTGTCCCAGATATCTAACGAAGTTTCTTGTAACGGCAGCTTGCTTAAAATGTCGGCGGCACTGTGATTAACACTTTGTGTTTGGGTGCCACTGGTTATGCTCGAGACATTGGTCTCTACTTTTTTGTTAAGGGTCTGCACGTCAACTGTACTCATCGAAACATTCTTCTCCATTGATGGGAGCGCGCGGTTGCGGTGCCGGCGCTCTTATTTTACTGTGATTGTCTGGTGCCATTCAAGGCATCGGCACTATATGTAGTGCCACTACAGTGTTTTGTCACTATATGTAGTGTAGTAGCCAGTTGGGCGGCATTTATTACCGTTTACTGATTACAGCGCGTGACGACTTGTAACTAAGATCATCTAATGCGGTCGCGCAGTGTAAAACTGTGACGCAGTTCGGTCAAGCGTTTAAACACATCATCTAGTGGTTAATTGTAAATACGGTGGTTCATATAACTATATGTAGTGGGTGCGGTGTATAGAACTGTATATAAACTGTGCATAAGTCGTGGATAAATTGGCCAACTGGTCCGTTGAGAGCGTACTTGTGATTCATTCGCCGTTTTTTGAGCCTGCTGAGCGGTCTGTTTGATGGGCTGCCTAATGAGTACCATGAAGTTGTGCACAATAATTACGCTGATCGAACGCAAAATCGGACTTGGACCGGGAAAATGGTTGTGGTTCGCTAGCCATGATGGATTTGACTGGGTAAAGTGCAACCCATACACCGCACAGACGGTTACCCAAAACGAGATCGGCCAAGCCGACAGGAGCACTACACTATGTTCAATTTCAATAAAAACAAATCTACCCGCACTGAAACGATTGCTACACGTGTTGTTAAAACCAGCCGTTGGGTTCACCGCAATGAGCTTAAAGTCGGTATGTATGTGCGTGAGCTGGATTGCGCTTGGGAAGACACACCTTTTATGTTTCAGGGCTTTGTTATTGATAGCGTGAACATGCTAAACGACGTGCAGGAAGCCGCTGAGTACGTTTGTATTGAGACAGAGAAACTAGCTCAAATTGCACCTAAAAGTACAGCTCGATTATGTGGTGCTAGCCGAGGTTAATCCCTAAGGCCTCATAACAACCACGTAGCCAGACCCAAAAACGCCACCAAGCCGATAACATCGGTAACGGTGGTGAGTACGACACCCCCGGCTAGCGCCGGGTCGATGCCGAATCGGCGCATCAATATTGGAATCCAAAGCCCAGCAACCGCTGCAAACAGAAGATTGATCAGCAGCGCGACGCCCAGAATAACGCCGATCTCTATACTGCCAAACCAAAAGTAGGTGAAAGCGCTCACCACCGCCGCCCACGCCATTCCATTGATTAGCCCTACGCTGAGCTCGCGCATGAGCAACGCTCGGGTATTTCGTCGGTTAATCTGCCCCAAGGCTTGTCCACGAATAACCAACGTCAGCGTTTGCGAGCCGGCAACTCCACCCATGCTTGGCACGACGGTCATTAGTACTGCCAGCGTTATTATGCGGTCGAGTGTGGTTTCAAACTGGGCGATAACCCAGGCCGCTAGTAGGGCTGTGATTAAGTTTACGCCCAGCCAGAGAGCTCGCCTGCGTGCGCTACGTAAAACGGGTGAGAAGGTATCGTCCTCTTGGCTTAGACCGGCCATGCTCATCATTGACTGTTCGGCCTCTTCGCGAATCAGATCGACCACATCATCGATCGTGACACGACCAATCAGTCGATTATTGTCATCGACAACTGGTGCCGATACGAGGTCGTAATCCTCAAAGATGCGTGACACTTCATTATCGGGTGTGAGCACGTGCAGCGGCTCTATTTTGTTCTGTACTACCTCCGAGACCAGCGTTGTGCTGCTGGCCGTGAGCAGCGTTTTAATCGACAACTCTCCACGATAGCGCCCATATAAATCGACAACCCATAATCGGTTTGTGTGTCGGGGTAGGTCGCCACGACGTCTTAAATAACGCAGCACTACATCGAGTGTCACATCCCCGCGCACCGTGATGATGTCAACATTCATTAATCCACCAGCACTGTCTTCGGGATAAGACAGCACTTGTTCGAGCCTTGACCGGTCTTGTCGACCCATACCGGAAAGCAGGTCGGCGGTGAGTTTTTCTGGGAGGGATTGGCAAAAATCTGCCATGTCATCTAAGTCGAGTTGTTCGGTTGCTTGGCGTAACTCCTCGAATTCCATATGCCGAACAAGATCACCACGAACTTCTTCATGTACTTCCATCAACACTTCGCCTTCAACGGCGATATCAACTAGCTCCCAAAGAATAAGACGTCGTTGGCCAGGTAAGGACTCAAGTGCATCAGCAATTTCCGCAGGATGCATCGCCAACAAAACCTGCCGCGCAGCGCTTAACGAGCCTGCGTTTAAATTATCGGCAAGGTCGGTAAGCTGTTTTTGAGTGTCTTTTTCGTTCACGCAGTCCCGCTGTGGTTAATTCGCTTAAGCAAGCTGCTTTGTTCGTCTGTATCGCTGGTTTTCATCAACGATGTTGCAAAGCGCCGTACACGCACGCGTCGCGCATTGATAAGGCTGTCTTTTACGGCCAGCAAAGAGTTCGGCGACATACTGAATTCTACTAAACCAAGCCCGAGTAGCACACGGACGAATTGTGGGTCGCTGGCCATATCGCCACACAAGCCTACCGGTATGTTGGCTTTGCTACCGGCATCGATCGTGTATTTGATTAACTGCAGCACCGCTGGATGTAACGGGTCGTAGAGGTAGTTCACTTGATCGTCAATACGATCGATGGCCAGCGTGTACTGAATAAGATCGTTAGTGCCAATAGATAAGAAGTCGAGGTGCTCGGCGAATTGATCTGCTGCAATGGCCGCCGCTGGTACTTCAATCATGCCACCAATAGCAACATCTTCGTCGTATTCAATACCTTCTTCGGCAAGTGCAAGTTTGGCAGCTTCGATCAATGCAAGCGTTTGCCTAACTTCGGCGACGTTCGTTAGCATGGGTATCAATATGCGCAACGGGCCTTTTGCGGAGGCGCGTAAGATTGCTCGCAATTGGATCATGAATAACGCTGGTTCATTCAAGCACAGGCGGATGCCTCGCAGCCCCATAGCTGGATTGTGGGCCAGTGGGCCGCTGTTGCTAGACGAGGTGTTGGGTACATCCTTGTCAGCACCAAGATCGGCGGTCCTTATTGTCAGCATTTGCCCTTTAAGTGCTCTAATGATTTTGCTATAGGCTTTAAAGTGTTCCTGCTCTGTTGGTGGGGTGTCGCGGTTCATGTACATAAACTCAGTACGATACAAACCAACACCTTCGGCGTTAACACGCTTAAGCGCCTTGAGATCGTTCTCTATTTCTATGTTGGCGCTGAGTTGAAAATGGACGCCATCTTGGGTGACTGTGGGGGTGTCGATCAGTTTGCTTAGGTCGCGTTGTTTCTGCTTGAACGCTTTTTGTTGTTTGCGCACATCGCTGAGCATGTCGTCGCTAGGTTCTGCCAACAAAAAGCCGCGCTTACCGTCCAATGTGAGCGTTTCACCGTCGGTCACGTACTGCTTGATGTTGTGAACGCCAACAATCGCTGGTATTCCTAAGCTGCGAGCCAAGATCGCCGTGTGAGAAAGCTGTCCACCCGTTTCAGTAACAAATCCGGCTACGCCTTGATTTTGCATAGCGACCGTATCCGCAGGTGTTAGGTCGTCAGCAATAACAATTTGCCCTTTCCAGTTTTCAGTGGTGGCAGGTGTATCGCCAGTGTCGAGTGCGCGCAGCACAGCATCGATAACATGATTAACATCGTCGATGCGAGTGGCCAAGTATTCGTCTTCCATTGAGCCAAATACTTTTGCCATGGCGATACGTTGCTGCTGCAATGCCGCTTCTGCATTGCACTGTTCGGTTTTTATAATGTCGATGGGTGTGTCGCTCAACAAACTGTCGTCGAGCATGAGAATGTGAGTTTCTATAAACGCACTGATGTCGCTGGGTGCATCTTTGGGGATGTTGTCGAGAACGGTTGAGAGCTCAGCTTTTGTAACCTTTATGGCACGACGTAGGCGTCTGCATTCAGCGGGAACTTGTTTTTTAGTGAGTTTTCGAGCAGTGACATCGACCTGATTTCGATGCAATACATGCGCGTCCCCAATAGCGAAGCCTTTTGATACGCCTATGCCGTTGAACATGAGGGTCATGCGTTTTTTCTCTTAATAATGCGCTCTGGGCAGTGGTTGTTTTTATTCGTCTTCGTCGAAATACCGGTTAATCAGATCGCTAAGGGCATCCATTGCCGCGTCTTCATCTGCACCATCAACGTAGAGCGTAACATTACTGCCGCAGCTTGCTGCGAGCATCATGACACCCATAATGCTTTTGCTGTTAACTTTCTGGCCATCTTTTTCAATATCGATGTTGGCTTCGAAACTTGAACTTAACTTAACCAGCTTAGCCGCTGCGCGGGCATGTAGTCCGAGCTTATTAATGATCGTTATTTCACGAGTGATCAATGCGAGTTCCTCCGTTTGTTCAATTTTTGGTAATTCGAAAATGTTTTATGCTTTTAGCTTAGCTCACGATGCCTTAGTGAGACATTTTCACGTTTTGCACTGAAGTGTGATGCCAACATTTCGCATAGAAAAACAGAGCGATGACGTCCACCGGTGCAACCAACCGATACCGTTAGGTAGGCACGATTTTCTCCTTCGAATCGTGGTAACCAGCGCTCCACAAAGGTTTGGATGTCAGAAAACATTTCTTGAACGTGTTCCTGGTCGCCGAGAAAATCGATAATAGGTTCGTCACGCCCGGTGAATTCGCGCAAAGTGGGTTCCCAATACGGATTGGGCAAGCAGCGCACGTCGAACATGAAATCGGTGCTTGTGGGTTGACCGTGTTTGAATCCGAATGATTGAAAAATGAGCGAAAGCTCAGCTGAGGATTTGCCAAGTACATCAGAACTAATGATGTCTCGCAGTTGATGTAGGTTCAGAAGCGACGTATCAATAACCAAGTCGGCTTCATCCTTAACGCTGGCTAGTAAATTAATTTCGAGATCGATTGCGTTAATGAGAGGCACGTCTTTCGAACTCAACGGGTGCCGACGTCTTGTTTCGCTAAAGCGCGTAGACAGGGTTCTGCGCGATGTATCTAGAAACAACACGTCAACTTGTATGTCTGAGCGTGCATGTAATGATTGCAATACGCTCAAAAATTCATCAGGTGTGCTGTGCTCGCCGCGCATGTCTATACCGATGGCAAGTTTTTCAAACAACTTGTTTTCATTCGATTGAACTTTGTCTAGTAGTTCATGCACCATGGAGCTCGGCAAGTTATCGAGGCAATAAAAGCCTTCATCTTCGAGGGTGCTAAGTGCTACGCTTTTTCCTGAACCGGATAATCCGGTGACAATAGTAAGACGATTCATCATTATTGTTTTATTGCTTGTGCCTGCTTCTCAACCAGGTCGCGAGTGGCGTTATAGCCACCTGATCTTAATATGTACTCTCTAACGGCAGCTTCAACCAGTACGGCAAGATTGCGTCCAGGCGCAACTGGGATGGTTCGCTCAGGGATTGCTACACCAAGAACATCGCGTTGTGCGTCGGGTGCATCAAGACGCTCACCGACAATATCTTCAAGGCTGTTTTCAAAGTTGGACGCTTGTACAGTTTGTAAGTTGATGATAAACCTGAGCACTTTGCGTTTACGAGTATGAGCATCGCCGTACATGCGGGCAATATTGAGTACTCCAAGACCCCGGACTTCCAGAAAATCTTGAATAAGCGGTGGGCAACGACCTTCAATGGTACCCGGTGCGATGCGTCGAAATTCAGGTGCATCATCCGCCACCAGAATGTGCGCTCGACTAATCAATTCTAATGCCAGTTCGCTCTTGCCGACGCTGGCAGCACCAGTAATTAACACACCCGTACCATGCACATCCATGAGCACACCGTGGATAATCTCGGACTCTGTAAGCAGTAAGGTAAGGCGGTACCGCAGGGTTCGAAGTAATTCACTGTAGGTCAGCGGCGTGGCAAATAATGGAATTTGGGCGTCGTTGGCCAGTGCCACAATTGGCAAGGGAGGTGTTGCCCCATCGGTCACGATGAACATCTCGCAGCTTTCGTGCAGTGAATATTCGAAACGTTCGGGAACAAGGTCATCAACTCTGTTAAAGAGTCGTGCTTCCGCCTTGCCGATAATTTGAATGCGGTTGGGGCTATTAAAATTGAGTGGACCCATTAGACGAGGGCGCTTGGATGCTCCGCGCTCGCTGGTGAGTAATCGCTCACCACCTTCATTGCCGGTTATCCAAGTTAGTTTTAGATCTTCCTTGAATTCAGCATACGCTTTGGCAACGGTCAATCGATTGCTGTTGTTTGCCATGGCGTGATTACTCAAGCAATCAGGCTGCTGGCGCAGGCTGTTGTAAGAATGCGTAGAGGTTATCTGACTCGTCTAACCCAAAAGCGCGAACTTCATCACGAAAATAGTCGTCACTGAAGCGTCTGGCTAGATCGGCAAGGATTTTCAAATGCTCGTCGTTGCAGTGCTGCGGTACCAGCAAACCCACCAGCAGGTCCACGGGTTGCCCGTCTGCGGCCTCGTAGTCGATTCCGTCGGCTAGTGTGATCAATGCCGCTATAGGTGCGTCGATGTTGGCCAGTCGGCTGTGAGGCAGTGCGACGCCATGGCCGAGCGCGGTGCTGCCAAGCCGTTCACGTGTGATTAAGGCGTCGAATATGTCCATATCGGACAGTTCGTCGTCTTCTAAGCCTTCGCTCACGCTCGGTCCCAGTAGTTCTGCAAGGGTTTGTAACGCGCGTTTTTTACTGCGAATGTTACGCTGACAGCCTATTCGGCTAGGGTTCAGCAGGTCAGATAGTTCAATCATTCATGGAAACCGGGTGTTGTTAGTGAAAAAAGCTGCCTCAGCCCAATGCCGGCCAGGGCAGCTTTTCCTTCAGCCCGTTATTGTGCGCTCTTGGAGAGCGATAGGAAAGCGTCTGTCGTCACACCATCAGTGATTCGTTGTCCTCCAATGGAATTGGTTTGCTTCCACGGCGATTTTTTAATTTTTCTTTGTGCCGTATGACTTGGCGGTCTAGTTTGTCCATTAATAGATCAATGGCGGCGTACATGTCTGGTTCAGTGGCTGTTGCGTGAATTCGGTTGCCGGAGATCTGGATAGTGGCCTCGGCCTTTTGACGTAATTTTTCGACAGACAGGATGACTTGAATGTCGAACAGGTTTTCTGAATGTCGTTGCAATCGCTGGAGTTTTTCTGTGACATAGTTGCGCATTGAGCTAGTAACTTCGACGTGGTGCCCTGTAACGGTAGTATTCATAAATATCTCCTGTGGAAAACAGTGAAGCACAGTTCAGCGCCACAGCAATTGCGTAGTGATTTAGTTGCAGTGTTGTGGGTTTGAATGCCGTGCTGGTTAGTGTTGGAAGCTTGCGCATCCGTAAGGGTGGGAGACGAATTCAGAATGAGTGCGGAGTGACAACGCAGAGTGGTTGTCAAAGCCGTTAATTGCTTTTGAAGAATTCGCTTTACCTGCATAAACTATTTGCCTTATGTCCTCTTTGCCAATAAGTGCTAACTAAGTTACTAATAGTTGCAATGACCAAGTTTGTCGTTGACAAGGTTTGGATGCATTTGCCATCTCAAACCGGTTAGTGTGTCTGCATTAATATTCGATCAATGTTTGTTGTTAAATTTCCTTAGTTTTTTTCAGTCTACCTTTTCTGTGCAGACAAACAATAGAGCTAACGTAATTTGTAACAGTAAACTGCTCTTTGTTCAAGTTAAAAGATATGAACAATGAACAACGAGGAAGGGTTGTGCGGTGAATCATTACAACAGCAAGGTTATGAAAACCTTGCTGTTGTAAAAGCGATTTTTAGTTCATACGTTTACGTTCGTTAGATGGGGCAATGCCCATCGACTCGCGATACTTTGCAACCGTTCTTCGTGCTACTTGTATACCGTCAGCGACCAATGTGCTTGCAATTTTACTGTCACTTAGCGGTTTCGTGCGGTCTTCGGCATCGATAAAACGTTGAATCATGGCGCGTATCGCAGTTGCAGAACATTCACCGCCATTGGCAGTTGACACATGGCTGCTAAAGAAATATTTGAATTCAAAAATACCACGTGGCGTGTGGATATATTTTTGTGTCGTTACTCGCGAAATAGTCGACTCATGCAAACTCAGTTGTTCTGCAATATCGCGCAATACAAGTGGTTTCATTGCCTCTTCGCCGTACTCGAGGAAGTTTCTTTGACGCTCAACAATGGCTGTTGCCACTCTTAACAAAGTCTCATTACGGCTTTGCAGGCTCTTAATGAACCAGCGCGCCTCTTGTAAGTGATTACGTAGAAAATTGTTGTCATCACTTTTATCTGCACGTTTTACCATGCCGGCGTACAACGCATTGATACCAAGCTTTGGCGCAATGTCAGGGTTTAATTCCACACGCCAAACACCTTTTACCTTTCGAACAAATACATCAGGCACAATGTATTGGTCATGGTCTTGAACTAATTGACGACCAGGACGCGGGTTTAAGCTACGTATAAGTGCGATAGATTCTTGTAAATGCTCATCGTTTATTTTTAACAGACGACGTAGTCTAGAAAAATCATGATTCGCTAGCAGTGGCAAATGGTCAATAACTATGCGTGTGGCGGTATCGGTTAAATCGGTTTGCGGTAGTTGTGCCAGTTGAATCGCCATGCACTCACTGGCATTTCGCGCACCGCAACCTGGAGGGTCTAAATGCTGCACCATGTGCAACACCGTTTCCAACTCACTCATCTCAAACATTTCATCGGGATTTCTAAAGTCCCGATTCAGACCTTCAAGCAGTGTGTCAACATCATCAATAAGATAACCATTGTCGTCAACGGCATCAATCAAGGTTTCAGCAATGACTTGATCGCGATCAGATAACGGCGCAAATTGAATTTGATCGTTAAGATGATCTTGAATACTGGAGATGCCCGAGTTATGAAATTCGGTGAAATCGCGTGTTTCGCCGTCGGTGCCACTACCCGAGCTTGCAGGTGTTGACGCTTCGTAAACGTCGTCCCAGACACTATCAACCGGCAGCTCTTCAGCCATTGCCTCTGGTTGCTGTTGTTCGCTCATGGCCGCTTCGAAGTGTTCTTCAACGATGGTATCGTCGGCAGAACTAGCGCTGACTTCCTCTTTTATTTCTTCTTTTTTCAGTTTTTCTTCATTACGAGTGCGTTCGCTAATTTCTGCATTATTTTCATTCGCTGCGTCGTTTTCTCGTGGGTCAGCACCTTCGTCATCCTGCATTTCAAGCATTGGATTGTTTTCCAATGCTGACTGAATTTCAGTTTGAAGTTCCAGGGTAGACAGCTGCAGTAACTTGATGGCTTGTTGCAACTGCGGTGTCATCGCAAGTTGCTGACCCATCTTAATTTGCAGAGACTGTTTCATTGAGCTATCCGAAGTTATCAATGGGTGTTCGACGTTACACACGTCTGTACACCGCGGTGAAGCCATTTAGGCATAAAATTGGCGCACGTGTGCATTGTCGGCGCAATTAATTGTGCGGACAATAAATGCAATTTCGTGCTTATCTGAGTATGGCCCAAGGCGTGCGGATTACAACTGCCAGAATGCTCGAATGTGTTCATTCGAACGGATAGCAAGGTACTAACCTATGTGGGGGCAGGTTTGACTAGATAGTGAAATTCTCGCCAAGGTAGACTTTCTTCACCTCTTCATTGGCTAATACGACTTCTGGCCTGCCTTCGGCAATGAGTTTTCCTTGGCTCAATATATACGCGCGATCACAGATGCCGAGTGTTTCACGCACATTGTGATCGGTGATGAGAACGCCAATATTGCGCTCTTTTAAGTGCTCAATAATGCGCTGGATATCCAGTATCGATATGGGGTCAACACCTGCAAATGGCTCATCTAGCAGGATAAAGCTGGGATCAGCGGACAAAGCGCGAGCAATTTCCACACGGCGACGCTCACCACCAGACAAGCTAATGCCTAAGCTATCTCTAATGTGTGTGATTTGAAGCTCTTCTAGTAACGATTCAAGCTTGTCGCGCTGATCGGTTTTGGTCAGGCCCTTTCGAGTTTCTAAAATGGCCATGATGTTCTGTGTAACAGAGAGTTGTCGAAAAACCGACGCTTCTTGTGGAAGGTAACCAACGCCAAGACGGGCACGTGCATGCATGGGGTGATCAGTAATATTGGTGTCGTCAAACAGAATAGCGCCTTGGTCTGGTTTAACGAGACCCACCACCATATAGAAACAGGTTGTTTTGCCTGCACCGTTAGGTCCAAGTAGACCCACAATATCGCCACTGCTGACCTCCAGTGAAACGCCTTCAAGAATGCGACGCTTTTTGTAAGCCTTGTGTAAATCTTTGGCCACCAGTGTGTGGTGCCCAGTATTGTGATCGTTCATGTATAGATTAGCTGTGGGCGCATCGAATTTACTGTTTTGCTGCAGGCGGCTGTATACGAATGCTGACCCGACCTGTTTCTCCGCCTTCGGCGCTGACTTTTTGTTTGGTAGAGTCAAACACGATGCGTTCGCTTTGCAGGCGTTGTCCGGGCTGCTTCAAAGTGGCGTTACCGGTGAGCACAAGGCTACCGTTCTTGGCGTTGTATTCAATAGAGTTTGCCTGGCCTGTGACCGATTCTCCAGATTCATTTTCTTGCTCAAATTGAATGGGTGAGCCGGTGCCTTCAATTTTACTCAGCTGATTGTTTGGGTCGAGGCTAATGGCGATACGGTCAGCTTTGATCACCATGGTGCCTTGGATTATTTCAACGTTTCCAATAAGCACCTGAATACCGGCTTTTTCGTCAAATTCTGAACGGTCAGCGTTGACGTCTATCGGCTTGGAGAAGTCACTTTTTCGTGCATGTGCGTTACTTGTTGTTAGTGACAAGGCCGCAAACAGGGCGAATAGGCTCACCAATGAGGCGACTTTTCGTGTGACGGACACACCTGTTTTTTGTGTAGCTTGCATATGCAATTTATTCTGTTTGTCCAACTTCATAGCGCCCCGTGACCGAAGAAAGCAGGTTCAGCTTGCCTTCGTCGAGAGAGGACTGCAAGCCTATTGAGCGCAAATTCCACGTTTCTGCCACTATTTCAATAGCTTTGTCGGTGCGCACTTCATTGTCGTCGGTGAGAATCGAGAGCTCCTCGGTGCGGATGATGATAGGCGCGCCATTGCTGATTTCGCGCTCCACAACAACATCGCCTTGTAAGGTAAATATAGCTGGATTTTTCTTTAATTCGCCGGCAGCAGAGTCAATTTTCCACTTTACCGCCTCGCGATGCATTACAACGGAGGGTTGTGTGATTTCTGATCGATCATCGATCGGATAGTGCGCCAGAGTTTGTCCTGTTACCTCGTATTCGATGTTACCACTGCTGTCGAACTTGCGAGTTTTGAACTTTTCAAGATAGTAGTCCGACTCAGTGGCTTGCATGTCAATGGTGTCCTCCACCTCGACGGTCTCGGGCGTGGTTTCTACCCAATCGCGGATAACAATGGCAAGTAACAACAGAGGCACGAGTAACCAGTAGCGTGAGACTAGGCGCATCAACATGTCAGGTTTCTCACTACACAACCCCTGCATTGAGCAAGCCGTGCATCGTAATAATGCCCACCACTTTTTCGTTTTCTACCACAGGCAAAGAAGTGATTTTATGCTCTTGCATTTTACTGACGGCCGCGACCGCTAAAGCATCGGGCTCTATTGATTGACCACCATGTGTCATAAGGTCGCGTAGTGCGACTGTTCGCATATCAACATTTAGATCGAGCGTGCGACGCAAATCACCGTCGGTGAATATGCCAACAAGCTTATGCTGCTCATCGATTATGGCGACCATGCCAAGCCCTTTTTTGGTGATCTCAACGAGTGCGTCGGATAACACAACATCATTTTGTACCAAAGGCGTAGCGCTGCCTTTGCTCATGACATCACTGACATGCAGTAGCAATTGTCTGCCAAGACGACCGCCAGGGTGTGAACGGGCAAAGTCATCAGCATTAAATCCGCGTGCATGCAAAAGGGCGACAGCCAGTGCGTCGCCAGTGACCAGTGTGCAAGTTGTGCTGGCGGTGGGAGCCAATCCGAGTGGACAAGCCTCGCGTTCAACGCTGACATCAAGAACAATATCGGCGGCGGTTGCTAGCGGTGAGTCTGCGACACCGGACAACACAATGAGAGGAAGTCCAAGTCGCTTAATACCCGGGATAAGTTTCATGATCTCTTCGGAAGATCCGGAGTACGAGATGGCAATAACCACATCACCTGAGCGCAGCATGCCCATATCGCCATGGCTGGCTTCGGCTGCATGGACAAAATGTGCAGGACTTCCGGTGCTTGCGAAAGTGGCTGCGATCTTGACACCAATATGCCCAGATTTACCAATGCCGGTGACAATGATGCGCCCACTGCAATCGAGCAAGAGGCCTACTGCATCGGTAAAGGACTGATCTATGCGTTCTACTAAAGTACCAACGGCGGCAAGTTCGGTTTCAATAACCGCTTTTGCCAACGATACGATGCCTTCTTTGTCGGCGTCATCGAGTGGCATTTTATTTTTTGGCTTCGGTTTTATCGGCGGCTTCGGATTTTTCCAGCTCGTCTAGCTCGTCTAGCTCATCTAGTTGGTCTAGTTCGTCAAACAAGTCTAAGTCATCAATATCATCTGTCTCATCCGAAGATGATGGCGACTTGGCCGAGCCCAGAATAATGCGATCAGTGGTATCGAGTGTGGCTTGGCGATGTTGTTGGGTATAGGTATCACGTAGTAACAGGTAAGGATCGAGTGCACTATCGAGAATTTTGCTCGCGCCCAACAGGCGAGCGCGTGTGCTGACCAATTCGAGAGCCGTAGCGCCGAACAAGACAGGCGTTTCTTGGGTGAGATACGGCGGCATTGAGGTGGTTTGAGATTCAACCACAAACCCGACTGTCGATCTGGCGTTTCTTGGTCCGAGCAGGGGGATCATCATGAAAGGCCCTTCACCAATCCCCCAAACGCCTAATGTTTGGCCAAAATTCTCGACATGCTTGGGTAAACCGACGCGGGTGCTGACGTCAATAAGACCGAAAAGGCCAAATACTGAATTGATGGCGACGCGAGTGGCGGCATTACCTGCTTGAGTTGGTTTTCCTTGGAGTAAATCGTTGACCACAACATTAACGTCGTTGAGATTACTAAAGAAGTTGCCAATGCCGTTTTCCACTGGATCTGGCAGGACAGCTCTGTATCCGCGCGCCACTGGTTTTAGTATGGCATTGTCCAGTTTAGTGTTGAAGTTAAAGATCTTCCGATTAGTGCTTTCCCATGGATCGTGCACAGGGCCATTCGGCGGATTGGTAGCGCAGCCAGTAGCAACCAGTAGCACCAGAGCGAGTAAGACATTTCTCATGATCAATAACCGACAATTATATTCGTCACATCGAGATTGAAGTGTAGCTGAACCCATTCCAATGCGTATATACAGACAATGGTGGCAGATACAAGCTGATACAAGTGAAAGCTAAGTTCTGCAGTCAAACTGGTACACTTGGTGCGGGCATTTATATATGAGCATTGTGTACACAACCGAAGAAAATGGCTCTACGCTGGTGCAAATTAGAGATTTGCATTTCGGGCGCGGATCAAAGCAAATATTTCGCGGAATTGAGATGGATATTCCGCGTGGCCAAATCACAACGATCATGGGGCCGAGTGGAACCGGTAAAACGACGTTACTCAAACTAATCGGTGGGCAGCTCAAACCGTCAAAAGGCGCGATTGAAGTTGACGGCCAGAATGTGCCGAAACTCTCACGATCGGCACTCTATACGTTACGTAAGCGCATGGGCATGCTGTTTCAGTCAGGGGCACTATTAACCGACCTCAGCGTGTTTGATAACGTTGCCTTTCCGGTTCGTGAACACACCGATTTACCTGAGAGCCTTATCCGTCATCTGGTTCTTATGCGATTGCACGCGGTCGGATTACGCGGTGCCCGCGATCTTTTTCCAGCGGAACTCTCGGGTGGTATGGCAAGAAGGGTTGCATTGGCTCGTGCGCTCATTCTCGATCCCATGATGATCATGTATGACGAGCCCTTCACCGGGCAAGACCCCATCTCAATGGGAGTGTTACTTGATCTTATTAAAACGGTGAATGCAGCTCTTGGGCTTACTTCAATTATTGTGTCACACGATTTACACGAATCGATGTCCATATCAGACTACGTTGTGATCGTTTCGGATGGGCGGGTTGTAGAGGCGGGAACGCCTGCAGCGTTACGGGCTTCAGAGTCTGGTTGGGTACAACAGTTTCTTAACGGTAATTCAGATGGGCCGGTACCATTTCAATTTGAAGCACCAGATTATCGAGACGACTTACTCGGTGCAAAGGTATGAGTGATTTTTTCCAGCGCTTTGGCCGTGGTTGGCTGCAGTTGTTTGAGCGCCTTGGTCGTGCGCACCTGTTCCTTTTCCAGATTTTAGTCGGCTTACCATCTCTGTTTGGACGAAGCTCTCTTTTAGTAACACAGATTTATTCTACCGGTGTTAAAACGCTACTGATCATATTAGTGTCAGGGTTGTTTGTCGGCATGGTTTTGGCTCTGCAGGGTTATTACAGTCTCGTGCGTTTTAGTGCCGAAGAGGCGTTGGGCCAGTTTATTGCACAGGTGCTTTTTCGCGAACTTGCGCCAGTGCTGACTGCTTTGTTATTTGCTGGTCGAGCAGGTTCTGCAATGACCTCAGAAATTGGCCTAATGAAAGCCACAGAGCAATTATCAGGATTAGAAATGATGGCGGTCGATCCGTTCAAACGGATTTACGCGCCACGTTTGTTGGCCGGCTTTATTGCCGTACCGGCACTCACCGCCATGTTTGGTGCTGTAGCGATATTAGGTGGGCATCTCGTTGGTGTTGAAATGCTCGGTGTCGATGCTGGTGCTTATTGGTCTCAAATGAAAGCTGAAGTGAGCTTTAGCCACGATGTAATGAGTGGCATGTACAAGGCGTTGGTATTCGGTTTCATTATTTGCTGGATTGCAATCTTTGAAGGTGCGGACTGCATACCCACCTCAGAAGGGGTTAGTAGTTCGACAACTAATACCGTCGTATATTCATCTTTGGCCATTTTAGGTCTTGATTTTGTGCTCACAGCACTGATGTTTTAGATAAGGGTTAAATGCAATGAATTCTCGGTCGGTTGAAATATTAGTGGGTGTGTTTATGGCGCTGTTTTTAGCGGCTATGGCCTTTCTAATATTAAAAGCCAGTAACCTCACTAGCCTTTCGGGTAATAGTGGGTATGCGCTGTACGCAAATTTTGAGAACATAGGCGGTCTGCGAGCCCGTGCACCGGTCACAGCTGGCGGCGTACGAGTGGGTCAGGTGTCGCAAATAGAGTACGACGCTGAAACTTTTCAGGCAACGGTGACTCTGAAGATTGATGAAAAGTACGATAGTTTTCCTGAAGATACGACTGCCAGTATCTACACAGCTGGCTTGTTAGGTGAGCAGTATATTGGGTTGGAACCAGGGGCTGAAGAGGAAGTGTTGAGGCCTGAAGACGAAATTACGTTAACGCAATCAGCACTGGTGCTGGAGCGTCTCATAGGGCAGGTTTTGTTGAATCGATAATTTACGGTTCGCTAAACTTACAAGACACAACCTGACAAACAAACTTAAAGTCGGCCGACTTATTTGGCCAACTTATTTGACTAGTAAAGGCTGCCCAAAAAATATCCAAACACATGGGCAGGAGAAGGACTAAGGATATCTTATGAAAACAAAAATTAAGCAGATCATTGCAGCAGGCTTTTTGTCTGGACTGGCTTTGGTCGCCTCTGCCGCAGACGACCATCCGGCGCAGACATTGGTGGTGGATTCTACGACAGAACTCATTGATGTGTTGAAGAAAGAAGGCGAACGCATCAAAGAAGATCAGGCGTTTCTGGATGCACAAATCACCACCTATGTCGTGCCGAATGTCGATTTCGATACCATGACTAAGCTTGCTGTTGGGAAGTCCTGGCGCATAGCCGATGAGCAACAGAAAGCTGATTTAGTGACCGAATTTACGTCACTGCTGCTCAATACCTATACAAATGCGCTAACAGAGTACAGCGGTGAGTCCATCGATTTCCAACCATTCAAACCGGAAAAGCGTGACGATCGTGCCGTTGTCAGGTCAGTATTTAAGCAATCAAATGGCAGTACCATTCCTGTTCTCTACAAACTGCGTGAGAAAGATGGTTGGTTGATTTATGACATCGAAGTGGACCAAATTAGCTTAGTGACTAGCTATCGCACCGCGTTTTCAAATGAAATCGAAAAAGGTGGTATTGAGGGGCTGTTGCAGACCATGAAAGACAAAAATGCCGAATCCTGATTTTCAAGTGCAGCGTACCGGCGACAAAATTGTCATCGCCGGGCGTCTGGATTTCAGCACAGCCACCAACGCCTTGGCTTCGGTTAGCGAACAGATACAGGCCTCGACTTCCGACCACATCATTGATATGGCAGGGGTCACGCACAGCAACAGTGCGGGGCTTGCGGTCATGATCGAATGGCTGGCAATTGCCCATCGGGCTAACCAACAAATCACATTTGAGAACATTCCTGACTCACTTCGTCAGATTTCAACCGTTTGTCAGGTGGACAGCCTGATATAATTCTGGCCAAGCGCATGTTGACGCTTGTCTCGGGCGTCTTAGGGGTCCGGACGTTTTTTAATAACGGCCAAAGGCTCCATGGACAAACTACTCATTGAAAGCAGTCCGCCATTAACTGGCGACGTGCGAATTTCCGGTGCAAAAAATGCGGTCTTGCCGATATTAGCGGCAACGCTGCTCGGCAGCAGCACATCGCGTATTCGCAACGTGCCGCATTTGAACGATGTCACCACCACAATGTCACTGCTGGCGCGAATGGGCTGTCAGATCACCATGGGTGACAATATGGAGGTGTCGGTCGACCCCTCTACTATTAACGACTATATGGCTGGCTACGAGCTGGTACGCACCATGCGAGCCTCAATCCTCGTGCTCGGGCCGTTGGTTGCTCGATATGGTCAGGCAGAAGTATCACTACCCGGCGGTTGCGCTATTGGTGCTCGGCCAGTCAATCTGCACATTGATGGACTTCGCGCACTAGGTGCAGAGATTTCCATCGATAACGGCTACATAAGAGCAAAAGCTGGCCGCCTGATAGGGACCCGCATAGCAATGGACATGGTCACAGTGACCGGCACAGAGAATTTGCTCATGGCAGCAACGCTCGCGAGAGGCGAGACAGTGCTAGAAAATGCGGCACGTGAGCCAGAGGTCGTTGATCTTGCAAACTATCTCATCGCAATGGGCGCCAAGATCGAAGGGGCAGGGACCAGCACCATTACTATCCAAGGGGTTGATCAGCTAGATGGTTGCGCCTACGACGTGGTTCCCGATCGTATTGAAACGGGCACCTTTTTGGTCGGCGCATGTTTAACGCGCGGCAAAATTCGTGTGCGCGATACTGTTCCAGAAATCTTAACCTCGGTTTTAGAAAAATTACGTGAAGCGGGTGCGGACATCACCACCGGTGAAGACTGGATTGAACTGGATATGCATGGTGAGCGGCCGCAGTCGGTCAGCATAACCACAGCACCTTATCCTGATTTCCCTACAGATATGCAGGCACAATTTTGTGTGCTTAATGCCGTTGCCAGTGGCACTGCCAAAGTGTCGGAAACCGTATTCGAAAATCGTTTTATGCACATAAATGAGTTACAGCGCATGGGCGCTGACATGACGGTTGAAGGAAATTCAGTCACTATTAGAGGGGTTGAGCGGTTACGTGGTGCACCAGTGATGGCGACAGACCTACGTGCATCTGCAAGCTTGATATTGGCAGCGCTTGTTGCCGATGGTGAAACCACTATTCGTCGCGTCTATCATATCGATCGTGGTTACGAGCGTATTGAAGAGAAGTTTCATTTACTCGGCGCAGATATACGACGCGTACCGGACCGTTAAGCATGAGCGTGTTAAATATTGCGCTTCCCAAAGGGCGCATATTCGAAGAAACCCTGCCGCTGTTTGCAGCGGCGGGTATCGAGCCAACAGAAGACCCTGCAACCTCGCGCAAGCTTATCCTTCCAAGTAGTCAACCAAACGTACAGTTTCTTATTGTCCGTTCATCAGATGTCCCTACTTATGTGCAACACGGTGGTGCGCACGTGGGCGTGGTTGGAAAAGACACTTTAATGGAGCATGGTGGGCAAGGTTTGGTTGAGCCGCTCGATCTACACATTGCAAAATGTAAGCTCATGGTTGCAGGTTATCCAGATACACAGCTAGACAATCGTCAGCGACTGCGCGTTGCGACTAAGTTTGCTAACTGTGCTCGCATTCATTTTGCAAAACATTCTCGGCAAGTTGAGATAATCAAGCTGTACGGCTCTATGGAGCTTGCTCCACTGGTTGGTTTGTGTGACCTTATTGTCGACGTTGTCGATTCAGGTGCGACGCTTGCGGCTAATGGATTAGTTCCGCTTGAACACATAGCTGATATATCTTCACGCGTAGTAGTGAACCGTGCAGCGCTAAAAACCAACAGTGCGCAGATCAGTGAATTGCTCGACAACTTAAAGCTTGCGGTAGCAGCTCAGCAAACCTGATTCCACCGTCAATAATTCCAATCAAAGTAGCAACTTAAAAAGTAATCGATCATGACAGTAACCACAGACGACTTACGAATTACCGGAACCCAAGCGCTGCGTGAGCCAGATGAGCTCATTGCGGCTGTTCCAGTGACCACGCAAATTAGTACAACCGTCACGAATGCGCGGCGAGAAGTGAGTGCCATGTTAACGGGCGCTGATGACCGGATTGCAGTCGTTGTTGGGCCTTGCTCCATTCATGACCCGGATGCTGCACGTGAGTACGCTCAAAAACTGGTTGTGTTAAAAGAAAAATACGCAGGGGAACTGTGCATCATTATGCGTGTGTATTTTGAAAAGCCACGAACCACGGTAGGTTGGAAAGGGTTGATTAACGACCCCGATATGGATAACAGTTTTAATATCAATAAAGGATTGGAGTTAGCGCGCACGCTGTTGTCAGATATAAACGAGATGGGTTTGCCTGCAGGTGTTGAATACCTTGATCTGATTAGCCCGCAGTTCATCGCAGACCTTGTAGGTTGGGGTGCTATTGGTGCACGTACGACTGAAAGTCAGGGGCATCGTGAGTTGGCTTCTGGCTTGTCATGTCCCGTTGGTTTCAAGAACGGTACGGCTGGCAGTATGCAAATTGCTGTAGATGCAATTGGTGCAGCCACACAGCCGCATAATTTCTTATCGGTTTCAAAAAATGGCCAATCCAGTATCTTTACTACGGCCGGCAACCCTGACTGCCATGTGATTTTGCGCGGTGGTAAGGGCAGTACTAATTATGACTGGGCAAGTGTCGATGATGCTTGCGCTTTATTGAAAAAAGCAAATTTGCCAGAGCGTGTGATGATTGATTGCAGTCACGCTAATTCTCGCAAACTGCATCACCGGCAAAAAGATGTCTGCCGTGATATCTGCGCCCAACTCAGCGATGGCGACAAGCGCATTATGGGTGTGATGATTGAAAGTAATTTAGTAGAAGGAGCGCAAAGCCCTTCCGCTAAGCCACTCGTGCGCGGGCAAAGTGTTACTGACGCTTGTCTAGCTTGGGACGATACGGTGCCGTTGCTCGATAATTTGGCGCAAGCCGTTAAAGCCAGACGTTTGTCTTAAGTTCGATTGTTCAACTGTGACTGCATCAACAACCTATACGATTGAGCAAATAGATTCGAGTTGGAAGGCCATTCATAGAGCCACTTTGTTATTTGTTGTGCAAAACAGCAAGGTGCTGCTCATCAGGAAAAAGCGTGGCCTTGGTGCAGGCAAAATCAACGGACCAGGCGGTAAACTCGATCCAGGTGAAACGTCTCAAGAATGTGCGCATCGAGAAGTTAATGAAGAGCTTTGCATTGTTGTTGGTGAATCCGAAAATGTTGGTCGCCTGCGGTTCCAATTTATCGATGACTACTCAATCGATGTACAAGTTTTTGTTGCCACACGCTTTGAAGGAACACCAACTGAAACTGAAGAAGCGATTCCTTTGTGGTTCAACATAGCCGACATTCCTTATTCCGAAATGTGGGAAGACGATAAAATTTGGTTGCCGCGCGTGCTCGCTGGTGAGCGGGTTGATGGTCGGTTTGTTTTTGATGCTGATCGTTTATTGGCTCATGAGGTTGAGTTTATAACGGTGTAATCAACGAGGTATACTAATGCGTGTATTCTGCGAAAATGTCACTTGTAGTCGAATTCCCAGCTGATAGGCAATCCAATCCAATTGAATTGCCAACCATGCCACAAATTCGGACTGCGCATTCCCATCTTGTTGCGCCCCGAGCCTTGCCCCATCAAGTAAACCGCCAACAGGCCGATTTTTTATAGGTTACCCGTAGTGGGTGTTTTATTAAAAAAGGGCTGTTATGGCGCGCTCCTCAGATGCAGTTTTCCCTCTCTCCTTAGTTCGTGATAAGACCTTCCAAATGCGTCAGATTCGACGTGTTTTGTGGTTGACACTGTTTTTTATAGTGCAGTCGACGATCATTCTTGGTGTGTTCTATCACTACTTGTTAGGTGAGATAGTGCAAGGAACTGCGCCGCTATTATTTGCATCTGAAGATCTTCAATTACTCAGTGAAAGTGTGCCGAGCACCAAAGATGTGATGATGCGTTGGGTCGTCGTTATGTTGGCAATCAATGCATTGCTCACTTGCGCTATTGGCGTCTACATCATGCGCAAGCTAGGTAATCCGTTGCTTGCTATCAGACGTGCACTTAACGAAATGGGTGACGGCAATTTAAATGTGCGCCTACGCTCAGGCGATGCACGTGAATTTGCTGATCTGAGTGAGGCGCTTAATCGAGCCCTAGAAACCATACAAAGCAAAGTTGAGGAGGCCCGTCAGGAAACGCGCATACTCGAAACACTAGAGCAACAACCACGTCCTGATGCGCAGGAAGTAGAGCAGGCATTATCGAATTGCCGTGATGTGTTGAACTTTTTTAATCAAGGCAAGGTTGCTGACGATGAACGACCTGCAGCTAACGGTTAATCAACGTCTTACGCAGAATACTTAATCATGTACAACGTTAAGTTGCGATCGTGCCAAATGCGCAGCTCATTGTGCGCTTTAATCATCCTCTGTGGCAGTTTCACAGTGCCGCACGTTTTCGCCAATGATGCAGGGATGTCTGGTTTTCGAGATGTTCCAGCGGCAGAACACTATGACAACGCGCTTGCGCTAATAGAATCGCGTTCTTATACCGAGGCGTTAGCGCTCTTGCGCCGCCTACAGGCTTATTACCCTGGTTTTGAAAAACTCTCCTCTGTGCAAACTCGTATAGCTGTGTTGCAAGAAGCGGATGATGCAGGCAATGTGCTGGGTCACTATCTTTCCGCGTTAGACAAGCGTGACACAGGTGATGTGGATGGTGCGCTTACTGCATTGGATTTTATCCTGCATCAATACAAAGACAGCTCCCTCAATGATGATGCACTGTATTTAAAAGCCTATGTACAAATCATGGATCGTTATGATTTTGCAGCGGCGCGTTTAACACTGGCACAGTTGCAACAAACTTATCCTGAATCTTCTTATCAGGACTCAGCTGATTACCTTGACGCTATTGCATTGGAGCAAATGGGCGAAACGGTACGTGCGAAAGAGGCGATGGAGGCGCTGCGCGACCGACATACAGCAGTATCACTCCTTGGGTACAGTTGGCCTGCCGGTAATGTGCTGTCGCGTTATTGGTACGACCGTGCTGATCAGCGTTTAGCCATTATCAATAAAAGCAGCGCCAACGCCAGTCGTATGCGTTCTAAACAAGTTATTGAAGAGATAGATGGGCTGCAAATAAAAGTCAATGTTGATGGCGTTGATCTTGAGTACCAGCTCACACCAAGCCCGTTAACCCTACAGACTGGTTGGGTTGATGGGGTGCTTGCTGATCGTGCACCGCCAAATGCGGGTGTCTTTGTCGGTAAGGTTGTTGGCGATGACAACTCATGGGTACGTGCTGTTATTAACGACGATACTATTTCAGGTATCGCTTATGCTTTCGGGCAAAGCTACTCCATGCAGCCAGGTACTTTGATTGGCACGCTCGACTACTATCAACCACGTGCAGCTAAATTGCGTTCCGCTGACAAGCCTGATTCTGTATCCACTGAAGCCAAGCTCGATGCCATAACTGCACCTCTTGAGGTTGCGACCAAAACCACTCGCGTGTCCACTAAAGCAAGCGACATGCGTGTCGTTCCTGTATCGATTGTTATCGACGCTGAGTTTGATCGATACCATGCTGGAAATGGTTTAGTGATAGCGTTGAATCAACTCAATGTTGCCGACGGAATTTATCGGCAATTCGGCATCGCACTTGCGGTGGATGAGGTTCAAGTGTTTGGTGATAACGACACTAACCCAATGCATGCCGAAGCCGCTACGCTCGAAACGTTCTTAACGAGTTTTCGCGATTACCGTATGGCGAATAAAACTTTGTTTTCTAAAAGCGCATTAACCTATCTTTTTACGGGAAAGGAGCGTACCGATAGGACGCTGGGTCTTGCGTGGATAGATACGTTATGCCGTACTGATGGCTACGATGTTGGTGTAACCACCCCCAGCGCCATTGGGGATGTATTGCTTACCCATGAGCTGGGGCATTCGCTGGGTTCTCAGCATGATTCGGACACCAGCTGTAATCAAGATACGACAAAAATAATGTGGCCGCACATTTCAACCCGTACCCAAATCGAATTCAGTGATTGCAGTTTGAATATGCTTTCGGGGGCTCGGGCAAAGTCGTGTTTGGTTGATGCCGTCGATCTTGCGTTGGTCTCACGCGATACATCGAGTGGTGTTGAGTTTGAACTCAGTAATCTTGATTCCAGTGTGACGGTTGATGCCACTTTATCAATCGAAACCAGTCATCCCGGTTTGATTGCTTTGCCAACCGGCTGTAGTAACGTTTCGCCTACCAGTGCCAATTGTGCTGTGAGTCAAATGGTTGCGGGTGAAACGCGGAGTATGTTGTTTGAAGTTGCTGATATGTCGCAGGCGAATGATGGCATCATTACCGCTCAACTAACGCCGGTCGGTACTCAAGATTTTACGCCAACCAATAACTCGGTGAGCTATTCCATCGCAACTCAGTCATCATCGGTAATACATTTAGCGATTAATAGCACGACGCAATTGAGTGGGCAAAATGACTCTGGCGTACCAGAGGCTGCCACTGGTTCAGGTTCTTTTTCGACGGGTTCGATGTTGATGTTGTTTTTTTACGGGCTGATAAGCCAGATTGCTCACCAGCTAGGTGTCAAGCCTAACCGAGCGCTCTAAACAGGTGATGAAAGTGATGACGCTGCGCTAGCAGCTTCGCGCTCTTCACTGTAGGCGCCATCGACGAGGGCCCGATAGTCGATATGCATCAGGGTGTCGTAGTTGGTGTACCCATCGCCCATTTCTGACTGACCACGATAGGCTGGTATGTGTACTGCCGACTCAAGCCATGGGCAAATGTGCGCGGTGAGCAGAATTTTTTGCCCTGGCAGGTCATCAAATTGTTGCATGAGCTCGGGCGTACAAAGATCGCGATCGGTGAAAGCGAAGATCAGTTTGTCACGGTTAACACGTTTTTTTCTGCGGTTCCACTTATCTAAAGCATCATCTTCAGAGTCGTAGTGCATGAAATGAATTTCGACGTCACCGATCACGCCAATGGGGTAGTAGTTGAAATTGGCGTGAGTCTCGTGCGCTTCTGGGTATTTTGACTGCGATACAAAACGCAGTTCCTGCCCGAGATAATATTCAAGGCGACTGGCAAACTTGATGTAGCAAGGGGCGTGGAAAAACAGATTAACCGTTGGCGACAAGTAAGGCATTTTTAAAAAACGATATGGAATAGTGCCAGTGCAGTTACTGGCAATTATTGAGAAATCCCGACTCTTTATGCCCCGAACTTGGTGCATAACAGCAGCTTTCTTGGTCCATTTAATGAGTTTTTTAATCATACTTTTTATAGTGCAGCTGGCGCGTGTATTCCGGCGCTGAGTAACAGTATAGAGCCCTTGGATGGGTCTAGCAAAGATATTGCGCTTTTCGGGTGCAATAATCGATATTTTTCTGTCTCGAATTGCGCGTTAGAGGTGTGAGTGTGACCTATTCGATACCATTTCTTTGTAAATTTATTGATTAAAATCAGGACGTTCTAGCAATTCGACAGAGATGGTCACAGAGCCACCATTTCGCAAGACAGTTAATGGCACTGCGGTGCCAGGAGCCAGTCCAGAAATCTGCAGCAGGAGTTGTGTCGCGTTGTCCACTGGTTGATTTGCCGCTGTTATAACCACGTCATACGGTTTGAGTCCGCTGACATCGGCAGGGCTGCCCTCCAATACGGCGGTGATCACGGCCCCCTTATCCACTTCTCTATTAATACCCGGAAACATTTGCAAGTCGTCGGCGCCAATACCCAGCCAACCGCGTCGCACATGCCCGTTTTCAATGAGCTGTGGGACCACTTGCGCCAGTAGCTCTACCGGAATAGCAAAACCAATTCCTTCAGCTCCGTTTTCGCGTAAAAAAACCGCCGTGTTGATACCAACTAAATCGCCATCGGGGCTGATCAGCGCACCACCTGAATTTCCTGGGTTTATTGCGGCATCAATTTGTACAAAATTCTGCCAAGCGCTGGCGCCTGCAACGCGACGGGCGGTTGCACTGACTATGCCTTGCGTGACTGTTTGACCGACTCCAAACGGATTTCCGATGGTCAGGACAATATCGCCAACGCGCAAGCCGAAAGCTGGATTAATTTCCACAAACGGTAGATCGGCTGCATCAATGCGGACGACGGCAAGGTCGGTTTCAGAGTCTTTGCCTATGACTTGTGCCTGATGCAGGGAGCCATCGCTAAGCACAACATTGATGTCGTCAGCATCTTTGATTAAATGCCAATTGGTTAATACGAGCCCTGCGGAATCGATAATGACTCCCGAGCCTTGGCTTGTGCTGCGCCTTTCCCTAGGTGCTATAACGGGTGTATTGCTTTCGCCCTCAAAACCACTGACCGGTGCTTTATAGATGGTTTCACTGGAGTAAAGGCTTACAACAGAAGGTGCAACCTTCATAATGCCACTATTATAAGAATGGTCAGAAAACCGAACGTTCACAGATAAACTGCGTCCTTGCGCCTCTGGCGAGAAGATAGAGGGCAGAGCGCGGCTGAGCTGCGGCGCAAAGCGATTAGCGCACAAGCCAATAATTACGCCGAAAAGGGCACACACCACGATGAAGGCAAATTTGTTCAGTTCAGTGATCTCCATTAACAGCAGGTTTAAATAGAGGCGACGATGGAAAATCGCGACCACATTGTTGACTATATTAACCGAACGCTCAATGCAGAGCGTGTTGCAGACTACTGTCCGAACGGCCTGCAGGTGGCAGGGCGCGAGCAGGTCGGTCACATTGTTACTGGTGTTACCGCTAGCGTACGATTTCTCGAAGCGGCTATCGATGCAGGTGCCGATGCCGTATTGGTGCATCATGGTTACTTTTGGAAGGGTGAGTCGTCGGTGCTAACCGGTATGAAACTACAGCGTATTCGCCTGTTACTCGATGCCAATATTTCTCTGCTTGCCTACCATTTACCGCTCGACATAGACCCTGTGCTTGGAAATAATGCAAAGCTTGCAGACGTTTTTGGTTTTACCGTTGAAGGTACTGTTGCAGCCGGTGGCACGGATGGGCTGTTGTTTTATGGTCGTCTAAAGAGCCCGATGATAAGTGGCCTGTTTATTGATCATATTGCCCGTGTGCTTGGCCGCAATGTCACGGCTGTTGGCGGGGATGAGCGTGTTATTGAGCGGGTTGCGTGGTGTTCCGGAGGTGCGCAGCGGTTTGTTTTAGATGCCGCGCATCTCGGAGTAGATGCATTTATTAGTGGTGAAATTAGCGAACAGACAACCCATGAAGCGCGAGAAAACAACATTCTGTATATCGCTGGCGGGCATCATGCAACTGAGCGATACGGGGTCCAAGCGCTTGGGATAAATTTGTCTCAGCAACTACAGTTAACACATCAGTTTATTGACGTTGACAATCCAGCTTGATTTGACGCGATCAATTGTGCTGATAAGCCTGATTTTACTCGCTTGTGTGTTAATCTTGTGGGTTGCATCAGCGGGGTGATTCTCAGCGAGAGAACCGACCTGACTAACGAATTCTAGTATTGAGTGGAGTTGTCGCATGAGTGCGAAGAAAAAAGCGACCGACGCGAGTCGAGTAGCTGTTGATAGTTCCATAACAGACGATGGGGTTGATCCCAAAAGACGTCGTCTGTTAGTGGGTGGAATGTCTGCAATTGGTGGGCTTGGAGCAGGTGCTCTGGGTGTGTCTATGCTTGCGTCGATGTCTCCGAGTGCGCGTGCAAAGGCCGCTGGTGCACCGGTCGAGGCCGATATCAGCAAGCTGGCACCCGGTCAGCTACTAACTGTTGAATGGCGTGGCAAACCGGTATGGATTGTTCGGCGTACCGCTGAAGCGCTTCAGTCGTTGGTCTCTGTTGCTGATCAACTGAGTGACCCAGATTCTGCGCAAGAACAGCAACCGGTCTACGCGCAAAACGCGACGCGTGCTATCAAAGAAGAATACCTGGTGGTTGTTGGTATTTGTACACACCTGGGCTGTTCACCAACTTACCGACCTGAAATTGCCGCTCCCGATCTGGGTAGTGACTGGGAAGGTGGGTTTTTCTGTCCTTGCCATGGTTCGAAGTTTGACTTGGCAGGGCGTGTTTACTCAGGTGTTCCTGCGCCAACCAATCTGGAAGTTCCGCCGTATATGTATCTAGATGATAATCGCATCATGATCGGCGTAGACCAAGAGGTTGCAGCATGAGTAAAGAGAATAATGGTGGCTTAATGGGTTGGATAGACGAACGTCTTCCAGTAACCAAAGCGCTCGAAAAGCATGTCACTAAGTACTACACACCGAAGAATTTTAACTTTTGGTATTACTTCGGTGCGTTGTCTTTACTGGTATTGATCATTCAGATCGTGACCGGCATCTTTTTAACCATGAACTACAAGCCCGACGGTGAGCTTGCGTTCAAATCGGTTGAATACATAATGCGTGATGTTAACTTCGGTTGGCTCATTCGTTATATGCACTCTACGGGTGCATCTGCATTTTTCGTTGTTGTTTATTTGCACATGTTTCGTGCGCTAATGTACGGTTCGTACAAAAAGCCACGTGAGTTATTGTGGATATTTGGCATGCTCATTTACGTCGTACTTATGGCCGAAGCCTTTATGGGTTATTTGTTGCCGTGGGGACAAATGAGTTATTGGGGTGCGCAAGTCATCATTTCGTTGTTTGGTGCAATCCCATTTGGTATCGGCGATGCAGTTACCTTGTGGCTCAAGGGCGACTACATTGTTTCAGATGCGACGCTCAACCGATTCTTTGCATTGCATGTAATTGCTGTACCGCTCGTCCTTATTGGGTTAGTCGTGGCGCATATTCTTGCCTTGCATGAAGTGGGTTCAAACAACCCTGACGGCATCGATATCAAGAAAGACAAGAATGCTGCTGGTGTTCCAAAGGACGGTATTCCGTTTCACCCTTACTACACAGTGAAAGATCTGTTTGGTGCTTGTGTGTTCTTCCTTGTGTTCTTCGCGGTCGTGTTTTTTGCACCAGAAATGGGCGGATACTTTCTTGAGCACGCGAATTTTGTTCCGGCTGATCCTTTGAAAACGCCTGAGCACATTGCACCGGTTTGGTATTTCACACCGTTCTACGCCATATTACGAGCAGTGCCAGACAAGCTAATGGGTGTTATGGCGATGGGCGCAGCCATTGTGGTGCTGTTCTTTTTGCCTTGGATTGATCGTAATCCAGTGCGCTCGATTCGATATCGTTCGCTGGCTTACAAGGTTCTACTGTTCTCGTTTGTCATTGCTTTTATCATTTTAGGTTATTTTGGTATGCAATCGCCAACACCAGCCGGAACGTGGATATCGCGCTTTTGTTCTTTGGTTTACTTTGGGTTCTTTGTTGGCCTTTACTTTGTGAGTAAATACGAGAAAACGAAACCCGTGCCAGAGCGACTAACATGATGACAGCCGTGATTAGAATAATGAAACTAACGATCAGAAAAAGCGCCGTTGTCGCGTTAGCGGTTGGTGCAACATCGATGATGTCGATGGTATCGACAGCGAGTGCTGCAGGTGGTGGCTTTGCGCTTGAATCACCAATGATAGACACAAGCAACAAAAAATCGTTGCAACGTGGTGCTAAGGCCTATGTAAACTACTGCATGGGTTGCCACACGGCTGACTATCAGCGTTACAGCAGATTAGCTAGTGACCTTGGCTTAGACGAAGAAGACGTTGTCAACAATTTGGTCTTCACAACCGATAAAGCTGGTGAGAAAACCAAAGTGGGTTCGTTAATGTTTAACAACATGACGAAAGACTATGGCCGTCAAGCGTTTGGTGTTGTTCCGCCGAATTTGGCGCTGACCGCACGTTCACGTGGTGAAGATTGGATATACACCTACCTTAAAACCTTTTACCGCGACGACGCTCGGGGTGGTGTTGGTGTTAACAACCTAGTCTACCCAGGTGCTGCTATGCCGCACGTTTTGTGGGAACAGCAAGGTTGGGCTGAGCCGATTTATGAAGGTGAAGGTGCGGCGAAACATGTCGTTGGTCTTGGGCCTGCAACGGGTGGCACAATGACAGCATCAGAGTACGACGGTTTGATAACTGACATTACGGCCTTTATGTCATATATGGCTGATCCAATTAAACAGACAAGACATCGCGTTGGCATGTTTGTTATGTTTTTCTTGCTGATACTCACGGTCATTTCGTATTTCTTGAAAAAAGAATACTGGAAGGACGTCGTTTAAGTATTGGTAAACTTAATGAGTGCTCGGTCAGCCTTTTTGGTTGACCGGATTTGCTGTACAGCCTTACGACACAACAGGGGTTTCAATTGACAGCACACGGCAATCGGCGAGCGGTAATGACGATGTTTTCCGATCCGGAATGCATTCATAGCCATCGTGTGCGGCTCATTTTGGCCGAAAAAGGCATTCAAGCCGAGGTCGAATCATGCGATCCGGACAACAAGCCTGAAGATCTGATTCAGCTCAATCCAAGTAACTCTTTGCCAACGTTAATTGATCGTGATCTAGTCCTATACGATGCGCGCGTCGTTGTAGAGTATCTTGATGAGCGATACCCGCACCCGCCATTTATGCCAATCGACCCTGTATCGCGAGCTAGAACACGGCTTGCTTTATTCCGCATTGAATCTGACTGGTATTCTTTTTTACCAAGCTTGGATGCGGGTGGCGAATCACGCACAACGGCTGGGATGCAATTGGCTGAATCGCTAACGGCGGCGTCGGATGTATTTTCTGTCATGCCGTACTTTTTAAGCGAAGAGTTTTCCATGCTTGATGCCACGCTTGCGCCGCTCTTGTGGCGATTGAATCACTATGGCATTGTGTTACCGAACGCTGCGGCCCCGGTTACTGAGTATGCTAAGCGTGTGTTTGCACGTCCCGGATTCCAGGCAAGCTTAAGTGATGTTGAACGAGAACTAGGCTGATGATATCCAATAGGCCCTATCTAATTCGAGCGCTTTACGAGTGGATTGTTGATAACAATCTGACCCCACATATGCTCGTCGACACAGCTCAAGAAGCCGTGGAAGTACCGCGTGCGTTTGTTGAGAACGGCCGGATCATATTAAATGTAAGCCCTGAGGCGACGCATTCACTTGTGCTTGGTAACGATGCCATTACGTTCAACGCACGGTTCAGTGGAACTGCTATGGATGTTCATGTGCCGGTATCAAGCGTGTTGGCAATTTATGCGCGTGAGAACGGGCAGGGCATGATGTTTGGCGAGCAAGACGATACCCCGCCAGATCCAGAGCCAGGTAAAACAACGGATAAACCGCAACCCCCCAGTCAGGTTAAGCGGCCAAATCTTAAGATCGTTAAGTAGCTGTTTTGAATTTGCGCTTTTTGCCGCATTGGCGAAAAGCGGACACATTTAGTCTTCCATTGCATTGCGCGTCCAGCGCAGTAAGTACCCATCGTGTTGATGGGTTGAAACCCCATACGAATTGAGTGAATCTGGTTTAGCGTTATGTGTTGGCATGTTGCACACGCCGACAACATCGATGCGGGCGCGTTGTTTGGCATCGGCGTATTTTTGTAAGTAATGCAGTGCAGCACGTTTTAATTTACGTTGTTTCGCCCAGTCCACCGTTTCGGTGGCGCTGCCAAAATTAGATTGGGTTCGAAACCGAACTTCGACGAAAACAAGTGTATTGCTGGCGTCATCAAGCATGATTAGATCAATTTCACCCAATCTGCAATGATAGTTTTTTGCAATAAAGCGCAGTGAATCTGATTCTAGAAAGGTGCAGACGATTGCTTCGATGGCTGCGCCAGGATTGTTGGTTTGCATTAGGACCTCCTTGTCCGCTATAGCTGTGAAGTTACTTGCAGATATCATGGCATAGGTTGGCCGTATGGCCAATAACCGGCATGGTCTGAAAATCAGAGCATAAATCACTGATAAGTATTTTTTATCATATTGATTTTAAGGTGCAATGTAGGCGCTTCTGGTTTGCAGTGCTGTTGATAGCGGCGCGTAAATTCTTAGCGTGCGTTTAACAAAAATATTCAATACAAAAAAAATCAATTCATATTAACAGTAAAGAAAAAATTTATTGATTAGCTAATCGATTGGCTAGGAATAGATTTATGACAGGCAAATCTACCGTTTTTTTTTTGTAATATTTACGATAAACCTCCGCTTTTTATTGAGTCTGTTATGTTAATTTTAAAGTATGACCTGAGTGTAAATTGTCGTTCCAGTGCTGTTACGGGTAACGAGATTTCTTCGTAAGATCGGAGCGGCACCTAGTTTATTAGCTGTTTTCGCCCACTCGCTGCAACAGCGTCACCACTGTTCAGTTTGTCATGCCATGAATGTTACTGACCATAGTGCGGTATCTGAGGTGCTCGCATTCAAATGTAAACCATACCTTTTTCAGGAAAATAGTATGAGGCAATTCAAATGTTTGAGCGCCATAGCGTTGCTCATTTCGAGTACGGCGGCGATCGCGATGCCATCCGTAACTGGGACCACAATATCGTGGCCGGCCGACGGTTGGTATCAAGTACAAAGAGCTGATAATTTTCAAACAATTTGTAACGGTACAGCGTCTTGCAAGGTAGAGCCCGGTACATATAATGTTATTAACCACACCACGAAGCAGCGCTTTGATGGCATTAAAGTCAACGCGTCAACTACACCGACAACACCAACTACACCAACTACACCGACAACACCAACTACACCAACTACACCGACAACACCAACTACACCAACTACACCAGTAACTACAGTGACACTGGTCGGCGATACAATTCGATGGCCAGACAATGGCTGGTATCAAGTGCAGCGAGCGAGTGATTTCAGCACCATTTGTAATGGTACAAAATTCTGTCAGGTGCAGCCGGGTGTTTATAACGTGATTAATCACACGACCAAGCAGCGGTTTGATGGTATTGCAGCTGTTGCCGTAAAGCCACCTACCATGGTTGACCCTAACCCTACAACGCCGATTTTTGCTCCAGTGAGAATCGAAGGTGACACGATTCGTTGGCCTGACAATGGATGGTATCAAGTGCAGCGAGCAAGTGATTTCACCACTATTTGCAATGGTACGGCGTTCTGCAAGGTGCAGCCTGGTGTCTATAACGTGATTAATCACACAACTAAGCAGCGATTTGACGGAATAACTGCTAAGGCTGTAACAACTCCAACAACGCCAACGACTCCAACAACTCCAACACTAACCGGTGCGCAGGCGTTGTTGACTTCGGTTGGAACAGGTTCGCCTTTGTCGGTTGAGAACTCTAGGGCTTTCTTGCCTGTGATGATTCAATTGGCTAATGCGACGTTTTTGCGTGATACCTTAGGAAAAGTTTGGCCGGTAATTGATGAAGGTCTTGATGCGCAGAATGGCGTTGCAGGGTCGCGATTTGTTGCGTTAACTGCAGGTGAAAGAAAAACCACATTTACTTGCCCGGGCGGCGGCACGTATATATTGGATCGCCTTGGTAACATCAGCACGACTAATATGGAGTACTACAACCAATTCCAAGCGTGCAAAATAGACGGTGCTACTTTAAACGGAGACGTCTTGAGTAGAAAATTAACCTTCCCTGATAACCCAGAGTTTAATGGCTTAACGTTGGATACCAATACAGCCCGTGACTTTGCTACCGCGCGGCCGTTAACGTACACCTATTCGTCAGGTGTCTCGGTAACTACCTCGGCCTATCTTGATAACGCAATGCGAAATTTTTTCAGTGATACACGCCAAGGTACAGTGATCAAGCAAGGCGAGAAGAGTCTTACTCTTTCCCAACCTTACTTCAGTGCGGCGGAAGCTAAGCTAGAAGGTGTAAATGTTAATACACGATCGCATAGTTCATTCAGAGCCGATGTCACCGCGAAGGGCGCTTTGACTAATGATCGCACCATCGATATAAGTACCATTAACCCATTTACCAATATCGTTGCCGGAGATTTTTCAAAGCAAAACTATACCGTTGGTTTGATGCTGGCCAAAGATCGAAGTGGCGGCCAAATGTCAGTAACGGCTGATGCAGCAGCAGGTGGTTTTGTTGTTCGAGTTGATACTAATGGAAAAACCACGCAGTACACTGAGAAGTGGAGTGACACGCTCAACTTTATCAAAGCTCCAAGTCGTTAGATATAGACACTAACAAGATTTGAAAGCAGACTTTATTATTGCTGAATGACATCAGCGCCATCCGCATTATTGCCTAACTAATGTCAAGCGGATGGTGCTGAAAGTGTATTTATCGCTTAGCTGCCGCCGGCAGATTGAATTGCTGGCAGCTCAGCCGCTTCAACGCGTTCAACGTTAACCGATTTCCCTTCTTGATATTGTGCCCAATCTAAATGGCGACGAATGTGGCCGGTGTTAGAAAGTTCTAGATCACCTGTAAAGCCTTCCAGCCGCTCGCCACTACTCAGTGCGGGTAGGTTAGTGATAACTTTGTACGCATCAGCACCCAGTGCATATAGCTTTGCATACGCGCCTTTTGAGTCAGGAAAGTTTGCCTCGATTTGCAACCGTAACGGATCTTTTTTCATGGATTTTCGAAGTACCCATGGTGCTTCGGGGTAGAAGATACTGTTTAAGTCTCGATTCTTTTTGATGTTGTCATCAGAACCCGCAATACGAGACGTGCCCAATCGGGGCACCTCAACCGCATGGAAAAAATCAAGTTGCGGCCGAACTGAACGCGCCTGTTCTGAACTAACGGCCAAGAATATAACATCGACATCAGGTCGAATGTTGGGCTCGAAAAATAACTTACTACCAATAGTGCTAGAGAGCGTGCGAAAACGTGCATCGCTTTGGGTAATTTGCAGCGCATCTTTTATTTGTTGGGAGTAGTCGTACTCATCCGTTGGCAATACGGACACATGCACCACATCGCCGCCATACGCAAACATAGCGTCTTGGAAAGCACGCGCTTCACGGTCACCACGAGAGTCGTCAGCTTGCAAAATAACTGCATTTTTCAGCGATAAGCCAATGGCCCGTGATGCAGCAGAACGCGCTTCATCCTCAGGTGCTAGACCAAATTGAATGATGCTGGTTGATTCGCCACCGTAACTCAACGATGCATCCACGGTATTCAAAGTTACGGTTGGGACGTTCACATCACGCAGTGTCACAATTGCCGAAACAGCTTGCTTACGCAATGGTCCAATTACCGCATCAGCGCCATCGGCAATGGCGTTTTCGTAAGCGGCACGAACGTAAGCTGGGTTTTCGCCGACATCGTAAAAACGCAATGTAGGGGGGTTAAACTGATTGGTTGAAAATTGGTGGGCCGACACAATGCCATCGCGTAATGCACCGGCCACTTTTGTCATTCGGCTTGCTGATAGTGGTAGCAATACGGCAATGTTGTTAATGGTGCCATCGGAAGGAGCGGCAAAATCGACTGTGTTACTTCCAGCATAAATTTGGGGTACAAAACGCTCACTGGCTGGATGGGCGGCGTACAGTGTTTGCCATTGATCTAATTGTTGAGCGCGCAGTTGTGGGTTGCTTGCGGCATCTGCATTAACCATTGCCAAAGCAATCCAACCTTGGTATGTGTCGCCGCGCACGTTAGTGGTCAGGCTTCTTAAGCGTGAAACTGGCTGTGTCGTAAGTGTGGTCCAGATTTGCTCGTGGTTTTTATCGATTATCGCCACATCGGACAGTTGATTTTCAAGCTCGATGCGAGCTATCAGCTCGTTGTCGGGGTCGTCAAGGCGGTTAAAGGCTTGGGCACGGGTTTCGAACACGCGTGCACGATCAAGTGCAGATACGATAAGTGTAGGCTCAGGTAGGGCAGCTACGGCCTCTTCTGGTTGGTCACTGAACAGCAAACTTTTTGCAAAAACGATATCGCGCCGGTGTTGCAACTCTGGGGTTGCCATAATGTCTGGCAAATCGGCCAGTTTTAGTAGGCCCGGTTCCAACATAGCGCGATCAAATAAAATTTCAGCGGAAATCACTTGGTATTCTTGACGTGACTCCGGTGTCGCTGCGCGCTTAGCGCGGTCTGAATAGTAATTTGCTGCGGCCTCAGGCTTGCCCTGATTGAGCATCCGCAATGCTCTGCTCTCTGTTACTCTGCCATTGAACGGGTTGGTCGGCTGCTTTGGAGCCGAGACACAACCACCCAGAAGCGATAACGCTAACAAACTAGCTAGAATTTGAATTTTAGTATGCATACAAGCCTTTACTGAATAACTGATTTTGACAAACTCAAATCATACTCTGTACGTCGTGGCGACGCCAATTGGTAACCGTGACGATTTGTCAGGAAGAGCCATTGAAACGCTCAAACAGTGTCATTGTATTTACGCCGAAGACACTCGCCATAGTCGACCACTTCTTCAATATCACGGTATCGAGACACCCATACGTTCGTTACACGAACATAACGAGGCGGCACGTGCCGATGCAATCGTGGCTCAATTGCAAACGATAGGTTCTGTCGCCATCATCAGCGATGCGGGGACCCCACTGATCAGCGATCCGGGTTATCGCATTGTTCGCGCTTGTCAGGATGCAGGTGTCCCGGTGTCTCCGATTCCAGGCGCCAGTGCTCTGGTAGCAGCTCTAAGTGTGGCAGGGCTTGCCACTGATCGATTTCTTTATGCAGGTTTTCCACCAGCAAAATCAGTAGCTCGGAAAGCTTGGTTGAGTGAGTTTGCAGATCAATCATGCACACTCGTTTTGTACGAATCACCACACCGGATAGTTGCATCGTTAAGCGATATGGTTGACGTGTTTGGTACTGGTCGCGAAATGACGCTTGCGCGCGAGCTCACCAAACGCTTTGAAACGGTACTCAGAGCATCATGCTCTGATATATTGAAAACGGTTCAAGAAGACGCTCAACAACAAAAAGGTGAGTTTGTGCTCATCATTGCAGGCAAGGATGATCGAAAGAAAGTAACAACTGACCAAGCCGAGGTTGCCCCTCTTTTAAGAGTGCTGCTTAGTCATATGCCACTGAAGACGGCTGCAAAAGTGGCCAGCGAGCTGACAGGGGTACCGCGCAAATTAGTTTATACCATTGGTGTTGATTTAAATAACGGTGACACTGACTAGACAACTTCTGTCTGCGCACAACAGTTTTATGCAGCATTAAAGCATTGCTTTAATGTCGTATGATCGACATCCGGTGCTCGCGTCGGTGTACCATGTCGGTGGAGTTGGCCAGGCTATCGCTGCAATGCTTGCGTTGTGGAGGAAAGTCCGGGCTCCAAAGGGTAAGGTGCCAGGTAACGCCTGGGGGGCGTGAGCCTACGGAAAGTGCAGCAGAGAGCAGACCGCCTACGTGAGCTTCGGCTCGCCGGTAAGGGTGAAAGGGTGCGGTAAGAGCGCACCGCGCTGGTGGCAACAGTCAGTGGCATGGTAAACCCCACCTGGAGCAAGACCAAATAGGGGGACGTATGGCGTGACCCGCGTTGTCCCCGGGTAGGTCGCTAGAGCATCGTGGTGACGCGGTGCCCAGATGAATGATGGTCCACGACAGAACCCGGCTTACGGCCAACTCCTTTTTTTATTTCTCAACATGTGGCCGGCTACACGGTGTGGCTGATTGCCATGTGTTTAGCCCAATGGTATTCGCATCTAACATTGCGTAACATGGGGTTTACGCGGGCCACTGCGAAAGAACTATGAATTTAGGAAAAGCTATGCAATTGAACAATATGGGTTTTTTACTGGTAAGTGTGCTTACCTTTGGGTTGATCGGCTGCAGTAGCAGTTCTCCTACGACTCCTGCTGGGACGTCAACTGGCACTGGCGGTACCGATGGTAATGGTACTACGGATCCTAACGCAGGCGTAGGTGCAAACCCTGGCTTTGTACCAGCTCCAATACTGGCAGAACTCACCACTATTAATCTTCAAGACCTCGGTGGCCATATTGTTTATGCCGGGCCTACTGAACGGTTTTTTGAGGGATATTCTTACGTCAATATCAATTTTGCTTGCGATGGTACGGGCACGTTTGAGTTGTTTCCAGCGGTGCAATTTGCCAGCTTTGCACCAATAGTTAAAGGGACATCTGCTTGGGTTGTTAGTTCAGACGGCGAAGATGTTGACGTTGAAATTACCCAAGTTACAGAAGGTGGCGGTGGGGCAACCGATTTTGACGCAGATGATATCTCGGTCAATCCAGCTTCAAACGACTCTGGTACGCTGATTGTTGGTTCATCCACTCTTCAAAGTAAATATGTTGCACGGATAGTTCAGTATGAAGAATGCCTTTAGTCGTCGCATTTATTTTTGATTAATAAAATGGCCCGTTCAAGGGCCATTTTTTATGGTGAACAAAAAACGCGACCCGCGTCGCAATTCTTCAACTAACGCTTCCTGCGTTGGGACTATTTAAAAAAACCGCGTGCTACTCGGTAGCCTGCTTATACGCAAGCCTTAAACTCCCCTATATCGCCAAATTGCCACAAATTGCTGCAATTACACGGCATAAGCGTATGCACTGAGTTGGTACAATTAAGTATGAAAATATCAATGAAATCTGTAATCACCGCTTTAGCCGCTATTTTGCTTTCGTGCACCGCTAGCGCACAAGAAACACAGGCGGGCAGTGAAACTGACCCGGTCTATTTGTTTAATGAAGTTTGTTACACCCAAGTACCTGATGTAAGAAAAATTCAGGAGATGGCTAAGCGTTTCGCATGGGAGCCTATGGGTGGCGAAGACCTTGAACGCTTTACCACGATCAAAACTCCAGATTTACTAGAAGGCTGGGATATGCGATTAGCCCAGCGCATCTACCGATTAGGCATAGTTCAATCAGAACCTAACGATGCATTCGTTAAATCGTATCCCGAGCTAGCCGATGCCCTGGCGACCAGTTGCACGATGGTGCTCGATGGTCAAGACGATGCTCAAACAATATTGAATCGAATGAATTCTATGATCGGCAAAGGGCCGACCAGTCTGAATGTACCTGAAGATGAGTTGCTGACGACAACATGGTCTGGTGGAAACGATACGGTGAAGGTCTTTGTTTTTTTGAAAGCCGATGCGATTAATCGTGCGAACCTCATGAATGTCACTATCGTCGCTGCATCTGAATAAATACTAGTCGTAGAAAAACAATAATAATAAAAACACTACTAGCGAGTCGTCCTATGGATTTAATAAAACTTTTTCAGCCCATTTTATTGATGGCCTCAGCTGCTGTATTTGTTGCGCCATCGATAACGCATGCGCAGCCTCACGACCCTGTCGAAGAGCTTTTTCGATTTGGTCAAAACGATCACTTGATTATTGATCGAGGTGGTCCGGTAGATGCGGCTGGTGATGTTAATGGCGATGGGATAGACGATATTATTGTTGGTTCGGGAGCAGGTGGTGTTCGCGTTATTTTTGGACCCACCAATGGCAACGGTGGAACACTCAACGGACAACAGATAGACGGTGTCAATGGATTTAATATTATGCATGACACTGCCAACTTATCAGTGGTTGCAGGTGTTGGTGATCTCAACGGCGATGGTTTTGATGATGTGTTGGTTGGCACTATTCTTGGCGCCCACGTTGTATTCGGTAAAAGTGGTCCATTCGACCGCTTTGTAGAGCCGGGCAGCTTTGATGGGCTCAGTGGTTTTTCCTTTAATTCGCCCGCCACAGCGGTCAGTTCGGCTGGCGATATAAACAACGACGGCATTGTCGACATACTGGTTGGAAATGCCAATGCCAGTGCGAACGGTTTAGCGGGTGTTGGTGTCACTTATGTTGTCTATGGAAAGCTTGGTCGCTTCCCTGTTGTTATGCAGCCTTCCACATTAAATGGTTCAACTGGATTTGCTGTGCTTGGTACCAATCAAGAAGATCGCAGTGGCCGGTTTGTCGGTGATGCTGGGGATTTCAATAATGATGGCGTTGATGATTTCCTCATCGGTGCGCCGAACAAAACCCAGGCGGGTGTTGCGGAAGTGGGCGAAGCCTATATGGTTTATGGTCGCAGCGACGGCTTTCCTGCCGCTATTAGTCTGAGCGATATCGATGGCAGTAACGGTTTTGTGTTTAAAGGCAGCAATATTCAAGACTCTGCCGGAAGTGCTGTGACTGGTATTGGCGATCTTAACTTTGATGGTATCGATGACATCGCCATCGGTGCGCCCGGCAAGGGGCCGTTTGGTTCGCCAAGTGACTACCCAGGTGAGACGTATGTCTTGTTCGGTGGCAAATTTGAAGGTGTGTACGAGATTAATGAGCAAAGTTTAAACGGCGAAAATGGGTTTGTTGCACGTGGTATTCGCGGTGGTGTTGTTCCAATCGAAGAGAATCAGGCGATATGGGGCGACTTATCCGGTACTTCGATTGATGGGGCAGGTGACTACAATAACGATGGCATTGACGACTTACTCATCGGTGCATCTCATACAATAAGAAGTGCCGCACGCAAAGGTGTTGGGCAAATCTATGTGATCTACGGTTCCAAAAGTGGTTTTCCTGCGCGATTGAATTTAACAGATCTTGATGGCGATAATGGTTTTCGCATTAATGGTATCGGTACGGTCGATTACTTCGGTGTTTATGTTCGTGCAGCTGGCGACTTCAATGCTGATGGGAAAGACGATATTGTTGTCGGTGCTTCAGGGCAAGGTAACAGCTATGTTATTTACGGTCGAGACCCGTGGGCATTTCAGAACCCGCCACTGCCGCCTGTTTCTTTTAGTGGGTCTATGTCCACAGGCTTTGAGCCAGTGGCATTCAATCGCCTACCTGATGCACAGCCGCTGGCATTTAATGAATTGGACGATCCAACTGGGCCGAATCCTTTACCGCCTGGAACGCCAAGTGTGTTAGGTGACGCTGCGACCCCAGGCGATATTAGACCGAACCTGTTTGCACCTGTTGAGCCACTACGTCCAGGTACTGTGGTGCCGCCAGTCACGACTGAGCTAACACCGCCGGTCGCCGTTACACCGCCGGTAAATCCGAACCCTCCATCTCCGGAGCCAACGCCAATCCCAACCGAACCGGTAACACCGGTTGCGATACCAAGTTCGCCGACGCCGACAGAGCAAGCTGATAGCACTGCGGGTGCTACTGGCAATGGCGATACGGTTAGTGTTGGTGGCGGTGCGACTTTATACTTGCCTTTGTTTTTGCTTATCATGTTGGTTCGCGTACCGAGCTGTCGTATACTTCGATGGCAATGTTGCTAATTCGATTTGTCTAAGTGGGTAGGCATAAGCCATCCAGTGCGAATTGAATCTGCCAGTGGAGAGATTCAGTGAACGAATTACCCAATTCTGTAGAAGGCCGAGATATTTCGGCTCATCTCCATCCTTACACCAACGCGCGCACCCACCTCGATATCGGTCCGATGATCATCGAAGAAGGCAAAGGTGTTCATGTTTGGGATAACGCTGGCAATAAATACATAGAAGCCATGTCAGGCCTATGGAGTACTGCTCTGGGTTTTAGCGAGCAGCGTCTTATTGATGCTGCCACCGCGCAAATGCAAAAGCTGCCTTTCTATCACTCATTCACGCACAAAACCCATGGCCCAGCTGCAGACCTTGCCTACAAATTAGTCGAGATTGCCCCTGGTCCAATGAGTAAAACCTTTTTCACTAACTCAGGCTCAGAAGCCATCGATACCGCTATCAAACTCATTTGGTATCGCTCGAATGCGCTTGGAAAGCCTGAAAAGAAGAAAATACTGACGCGTAACCGTGCCTACCATGGCGTAACAACAGCTGGTGCTTGCTTAACCGGGCTGCCTGCGAACCACGCATCGTTTGATTGCCTAGTGCCGGTGCTCCGGCTAACCTGTCCACACTACTGGCGCGAAAAGCTCGAAGGTGAGACAGAAGATGCTTTTGCAACGCGACTGGCTAAAGAGCTTGAAGATGTCATTGAAGCTGAAGGTGCCGACACCATCGCAGCGTTTTTTGCAGAGCCCGTTCAGGGTGCGGGTGGCGTTGTTGTTCCGCCTGAAAGCTATTGGAGCAAGATGCAAGCGGTTTTGAACAAACACGACATTCTACTGGTAGCCGATGAAGTCATTTGTGGTTTTGGCCGCACTGGCAGTATGTTTGGTTGTCAAACCTATGATATCAGGCCTGACATGATGACTTTGTCTAAGCAGTTAACGTCGTCTTATTTGCCAGGTTCAGCCCTGTTGCTAAACGAGCGTGTGTTTGAAGCTATTGCCGATGAAAGTAATAAAGTGGGTGTGCTGGGTCATGGTTTTACTGGCGGCGGACACCCGGTTGTATGCGCGGTGGCTAGCGAGACCATTCGCATTATTGAAGAAGAAAATCTAGTAGAGCATGCGCGTAAAATGGGTGCTTATATGGTTGAAGGCTTAAAGCGTTACGAATCGCATCCGCTAGTTGCGGAAGTTCGTGGCGTCGGTTTGCTGGCTGCGGTGGAATTGGTAACAGATAAAGAGTCTAAAGTTGCGTTGGAGAAGCCTGGGCAACTCGGGGCCATTGCTGGACGTTTGGCTGCGCAAAATGGTTTTATCACTCGCAACATCGTGGACGCGATGGCATTTTGTCCGCCACTAACGATTAAGAAAAATGAGCTTGATGATTTGCTAGAGCGGGTTGGGCTTGCGCTTGATGGCACGTTGAATGAGCTCAACTCTGCGTCGGTTAATTAGATATCACGTCGCTATTTTTATTGGCTGATGCATCCGTAAGGGAATCAATATTCCTCAAAGTAACTCCCCTGAATGGGTTGTATAAGAAGCGCACGAATGAGTCGAAATGTATCGACCAATTCGTTATATAACGTCCTTTATTGAAGGGGGTTATATGCTAGTTTGGTCTAATTCAGTACGATTAAAGTGATGCGTTTTAACGAGCTATTGCAAACTTTTTGAAACGCTTTGTGAACAGCGTCGCAAATTTGACTAGGTTCGCGCACCTTTCTCATGTCAAATCTACGAAAGTGACGTAACTTACTGATTCGTATAGTAGCTGTAATGTTACGTAACTCATTGTCTTTCCAAGAAAAAACAGCATCTTAAGGTCGGTTTTTCATTGACCATCTTTAGTCGTGTCCGTATAGTGGCCCTCAGTGCTTTTTTGTGACGATAAGTGGAGTCAAAGGCTTTTTTTGAGCCAAAAAACTGATGTTTCGGGGTATTTCCAAATTAACTGTTGATTCAAAGGGCCGTTTAGCGATGCCCAAGCATCATCGTGATCGGCTGGAAGCTGACGGAATAACCCGAATGATGGTGACGGTAGACCGAGATCATTGCTTGCTCATTTACCCAATGCCAGATTGGTTAGAAATTGAAGCGCAGCTGATGAATGCGCCGAATACCGACCCTCGTATCCGAAAAATGCAGCGTTTATTTGTCGGCTACGCGACTGAAGTTGAGTTCGATGTAAATGGTCGAATTTTGCTGCCGCAGGCGTTGCGAGATTTTGCTCGAATTAAAAAGAAGACCATCATGATCGGGCAGGGGAAAAAGTGCGAGTTGTGGAGTGAAGAAGAATTCGAAGCTGCATCTGAGGCGTGGCCAGAAGAGATTGGTGAGGGTGATATGACGACGACACCTGATGCAATACAGCAACTCTCAATCTGATGACCTCAGACACTCATGTGTCAGTTCTGCAGGCAGAAGCGGTGCAAGCATTAGCAATAGTGCCTAGCGGCAAGTACATAGATGCAACCTATGGCCGAGGTGGGCATAGCCAGAAAATTATTGAGCAGCTGGGCGAGTCGGGCCAATTATTGGCCATTGACCGTGACCCTGATGCACTAGCCGACGCAGAGCGGCAGTTTGGAAAAGACCAACGATTCAATATCGTCAGTTCTAACTTTGGTGATCTCGCGCACGTCGTTGAGCAACAAGGTTGGGCAGGTGTTGTTGATGGAGTGTTACTCGATCTCGGTGTTTCATCACCACAGCTTGATGTAGCAGATAGAGGGTTTGGCTTTTCTCGCGATGGATTGCTCGACATGAGAATGGATCCATTAACTGGGGTTTCAGCGGCTCAATGGCTGGCTGAAGTAAGAGAAGAAGATTTAGTGTTCGTGCTTAAAACCTATGGTGAAGAGCGATATGCGCGCAGGATTTCTGCAGCTATTATTGCGGCGCGTGATGCTGCACCAATTACGCGCACAGGGCAATTGGCTGAGATAGTCAAAGCGGCTCATCCGCGATGGGAGCGTCACCATCACCCAGCTACGCGTAGTTTTCAAGCAATTCGCATTGAAATTAATGGCGAGCTTGAAGCGATCAAGCAAGTGCTTGCGCAAGCACCTCAAATTTTGAAAAAAGGTGGTCGCTTAGTCGTCATTAGTTTTCATTCGCTTGAAGATCGCATGGTCAAACGGGCACTGCGAATACCGCCTCCGCCGCCGGGCATACCGCGCCATCTACCGCTTCCAGAAACAGCTGCACATCCTTGGAAGTTGATTGGAAAAGCGACAAAGGCGAGCGATGAAGAAGTTGCGCGCAATCCGCGATCACGCAGTGCAGTTATGCGTGTTGCGCAGAGGGTGTCATGAATCATCTGACATTTTTCATTGTGGCATTGGCCGCCATAAACGTTTGCAGCGCCGTGGCAGTTGTGTATACCAAGCACTTAAGCCGACAGCGTTATGCAGAGATTAGTCAAATCCAGCAAACCAAGGATGAGCTTGATGTGCAGTGGAGCCAGCTGCAAATAGAAGAAAGTACATTTTCGGAGCATGGGCTGGTTGATAGAACCGCTCGTGATCGCTTGGGAATGGTTTTGCCTGGACACAAGGGCAGCATCATGATTACCAGACAACCTTGAGCCGCAAACTGATAATGAAAACTCAGTTAACAAGCAATCGATGGACCGTTCGACGCCAATTCGTTCTGTGCGTGTTTGGTTTGTTGGGTCTGACTTTGATCGGCCGCGCTTTGTACTTGCAATTTTTTGAGTACGATTTTTATCGTAATCAAGGTGATGCACGTCACTTACGTTCAGTCGCTATTCCAGCGCATCGCGGCAACATGCATGATCGCAATGGTGAGCCACTTGCGATAAGTACGCCGATAAAAACAGCGTGGGGCATGCCTGAGAAATTAGTCCAGCAGCCGGCAGCGATGCGTGAGGTTGCAGCGTTGCTTAATATATCTGCTGATGATCTCATTAAGAAAGCCGAAACTGCCAACAGCCAAGGCAAAGAGTTCATGTACGTAAAGCGGCATATTATGCCGGACGTTGCGAAAAAAATTAGTGCGTTGAACGTTGATGGTTTAGGCCTGTTGCGTGAGTATCGGCGTTATTTTCCAAGTGGTCGTGCCGCCTCTCAAGTGGTCGGTTTTACTGACATAGACGATGTGGGTCGTGAAGGTTTAGAGCTTGCCTACAACGACTGGCTCAGTGGCGAGGCCGGCACGCGTCGGGTCGTGCAGGATAGAACTGGCCGTGAAATTACCGGTATGGATATTGTCAAACCAGCGGTGCCAGGAAAAGACTTACGGCTTAGCATAGACAAACAACTACAGTACTTTGCCGACCAAGCGTTGATCGATGTTGTTAAAGAGCACAAGGCAGAGTCTGCATCGGTCGTTGTGATGAAAGTGCGCACGGGTGAGGTGCTGGCCATGTCCAACTATCCATCATACAACCCGAATGATATTAGCGACCGTACCGGTGGGCAGCAGCGCAATCGTTCAGTGACTGATGTCTTCGAGCCGGGGTCAACAATGAAGCCGTTTACGATTGCGGCAGCCCTTGAGTCTGGAAAATTTAAAGCCGATGACATCGTCTATACCTCACCGGGCTATTACAGTATTGGTAAATATCAAATCAATGATATTCGTGATAATGGTTGGTTGGATTTGCGAGGGATTGTTCGTAAGTCAAGTAATGTTGGTGTGAGCAAAGTGGCAACGCAGCTAGACCCTGAGCAGATGTGGTCAGTGTTTGATAGCTTTGGCTTTGGTCGTCCACCAGGAAGTGAATTCCCCGGTGAGGTTGCTGGCTATTTCAATCACCCCATTTTGTGGCACCACATTGAGCAGGCCAGTATTTCGTATGGATACGGCATATCGGTTTCAGCTTTGCAACTAGTTCGAGCTTATTCTGCTTTGGCAAACGACGGTTTGCTACCATCAATTGCGTTTATAGCGAACGACTCACCGCCTGAAGAAGGGTTGCGCGTTCTTGATAAAGAGATTGCTCGCGAAGTGCGCAACATGCTCGAGTCAGTGGTTACTGACGGCACTGGCCACCGAGCCGCGATACCCGGTTATAGAGTCGCCGGTAAAACAGGAACATCACATCGCTCGGTTAGCGGTGGGTATGCAGAAGATCGCTATGTTTCAGTATTCGCCGGATTCGCGCCAGCTTCTCGGCCTGAATTTGCAACGGTGGTTGTTATACATGACCCAAAAGGCGGGCAGCACTTCGGGAGTGTTGTTGCAGCTCCTGTTTTTGCAAATGTCATGGGCCATGCTTTAAGAATTCAAAATATTGAGCCAGATGACGTTGATACCGATAACCAAAGTGGGCAGCGTGTCGGCTTGGGTCCTGTTCTAAGTCCAAACGGGGGTGATCGTTCTTGAACGCTGCCCGCAACAATATGGCAATGCTTGATGTATTGCTTGACGGTTTCGTCAATGTGACTGGCGCTTATGGTGTGAAAGCACTTGGCGATACCAGCACTGCGGTCAGTGGTGTGTGCTTGGATAGTCGCCTGTTAGTTGCTGGGGATGTGTATCTTGCGATGGACGGTGCAAGTGCCCATGGGATGCAGTTTATTAGTGTTGCTTTGAATAATGGCGCTGTCGCTGTTGTAGTCGACGATGAAGGTATCGCAGCTCATCAAAGCGCTCTTGAGGAAGCAGTGGCTGCTCGCATTCCTGTCTTACATGTGCCTGATCTTAAGCGGCATGCAGGTGCCATTGCGGCGCGTTTTTACAATGACCCTAGTGACGAACTGAAAGTGGTCGCGATAACTGGCACTGATGGAAAAACGTCAGTGTGTCGTTTTATTGCTGACGCGCTCAATGGTGCAGGAACCGCTTGCGGTTATATCGGCACACTAGGTTGGGGTATCGACTCACTGACTGAAACTCAACTGACTACCCCGGATGCGGTATCGCTTCAGCGCATGATGGCCAAACTGCGTGATAACGGTGCAACCGTTGTCGCGTTAGAGGCATCGTCACACGGATTGGCAGAAGGGCGGTTGGATGCTGTTCATATTGATGTTGCCGTGCTCACCAATTTTGGTCGCGATCATCTTGACTATCATCGAGATCTTAACGCTTATAAGAATGCTAAAGCACAGCTGTTCAGTTGGCCGGACGTGCGCTTTATCGTCGTCAACGGTCAGGATGAATTGGGAATTGAATTGGCGCAGCGTAGTGACAGTAAGAACATTGTCTTCTTTGCAAAGCAAGGCAAGGCTGATGTGAGTCTGAGTGTGCAACCTTTTATTCGCATCCATGCTGATGCGATCGAGCTTAATTCACAAGGCGTGCGTTTTGGTTTGATCGATAACGGCGAGCGATTTGAGCAGAATTTGCGTTTGATGGGTTCGTTTAACGTCGAGAACGTGCTTGCCTGTCATGGTGTTCTGCGTGCGCTTGGTCAAGCTGCTAACGATGCCAGCACATCGCTTAATCATATTGCAGCGGTGCCTGGTCGAATTGAGCAATTTAGCGCTGCGAACAAGCCGACCGCTATTGTTGACTATGCGCATACTCCGCAAGCTTTAGCGGCTGTGATTGCAGCGGTTCGACACCATTGTGTTGGAGACCTTTGGGTTGTGTTTGGTTGTGGTGGTGATCGCGATGCAGGCAAGCGTGCGCCTATGGGCAGGGCTGCCGAGCAGGCTGATCATGTTGTCATAACCGATGACAATCCGCGTACTGAAAACTCAAGTGACATTCTTGATCAAATCGTTGCCGGTATGACAAGCCCTGAGAGAGCCATTGTTATTGCTGATCGTGCCAATGCAATTGAGCATGCGCTGTCTCAAGCTGCCAGAAACGACTTGGTTTTGATTGCTGGTAAGGGTCACGAAGCCTATCAAATTGTTGGCACCGAAAAACGCGAATTTAGTGACCGTGATGCGGTTCAGCGTTTTATGCAGGAGGCCGTGTAATGCCTCCTTTGATGTTATCTGATTGCCAATTATGCCTCGACGCTGAACTGCTCGGGGATGATGTGCAGCCAACCGGTTTTAGTATTGATACTCGAACAATACAGCCAGGTGATTTGTACATAGCAATTAAGGGCGACCGTTTTGACGGTCACGACTATTGTCAGGCAGCTCAGGATGCTGGTGCTTGTGGGTTTCTGGTTCAGCAGGCGATAGACTCAAGTCTGCCGCAACTGGTTGTTGATGACACACGGATTGCACTTGGTCTACTGGGCAAGATGTGGGCAGAGCAGTTCCAAGTACCGACCGTTGCAGTAACCGGTAGTAATGGAAAAACCACGGTTAAAGAAATGATCAGTGCGATATTAAGTCAGCTCGGGCCGGTACTTTCAACCAACGCAAATTTCAACAACGATATTGGTGTGCCGCTCACCTTGCTGCGTTTGCGTGAGCATCATCAATATGCGGTTATAGAAATTGGTGCCAATCATGTTGGAGAGGTAGCGGTGCTCACTAGGCTAGTGCAGCCTGATGTAGCGCTAGTCAATAACGTTGGCGAAGCGCATCTTGAAGGTTTTGGCAGCATCGAAGCTGTGGCGCAAGCGAAGTCTGAAATTTTCCAAGGGCTTAGTTCCAATGGTTGGGCTGTCATTAACGACGATGACCGGTTCGCCGATGTTATGCGATTGGCTGCAGAAAAAAGCCATTCGCATGAGTTTGGAACAGCTGCTGATGTGTCGGTTCGACTGCTACCTGAAGATACACTGCAGATCGCAATCGGTGACAAAACCTTATCTCCGCGTTTCAAATTGCTTGGTCGGCATAATCGTTTGAACGCAGTGGCTGCGACTGCTGTAGCACAATGTATGGATGTGCAGCCTGTGGCCATTATGTCGGGGTTGGCCACTATCGAGCCCGTGGCTGGACGCCTTTGTACAAAGGTTGGCATTAACGGCGCAACTTTAATAGATGATACTTACAACGCCAACCCAGTCTCCGTTCGAGCGGCGATTGATGTTCTAGCTGAATTTTCTGGAAAACGTATTTTAGTGTTGGGCGATCTTGGTGAGCTTGGGGAAGATGAGCAATCCATGCACGCAGAGCTAGGTGCATACGCGCAAACGGCTGGTATCGAACAACTTTACACCGTGGGCGTGTTAAGCGTGAATGCGGCTAATGCGTTTAACGGCGCGCAGCATTTCGATTCGCAAGAATATATCGTTTCGCAGTTGCGCTCCGATATGAATCATGACGTTACCGTATTAGTGAAAGGCTCGCGTGGTAGTCGTATGGAGCGCGTGGTTAATCCGTTAATTGAGTCGAATCCAAGAGAGTCGCAGTTTAGCGAAATAGATGCCGCCGATACCAGCGAGGTCATTTCACTATGATGCTGCTGCTAGGTGATGTGTTGTCACAATTTAATGACAGCTTTGGCGCTGTGCAATACATAACGCTGCGCGCGATATTCTCCGCTATCACTGCGATGCTGATTTGTTTGATTTTTGGTCCGCGACTCATTCGTTGGTTGACCGCTGCAAACATTGGGCAGTCGGTGCGTGATGATGGTCCGGAAACCCATTTTTCGAAAGCGGGTACGCCAACGATGGGTGGTGCCATGATTATTGTGGCAGTCACCATTAGTACTCTATTGTGGGCTGACCTCGCTGTGCAGCAAGTTTGGTTTGTATTGTTTGTAACGGTTGGCTTTGGCGCTATTGGTTGGGTTGACGACTATCGAAAGGTGATGTTGTCGAATTCGGTCGGGCTTAAAGCGCGTGAGAAGTTATTTTGGCAAACGGTTGTTGCAGGTGTCGCAGTGGTCGCGGTGTATTTGGGTGCAAACGATCAAGCCGAACTGACATTAACAGTTCCCATTTTCAAAGATGCAGATATCTACATGGGTGTGTTCTTTATACCATTTGCATTTTTAATCATTGTTGGAACCAGCAATGCGGTGAATCTAACGGACGGACTCGACGGTTTAGCCATTTTGCCAACCGTTATGGTGGCAGCTGGGCTTGGCCTTATATCGTATTTGGCAGGTCACGCCATATTTGCGGATTACCTGCACATACCTAATATAAAAGGCTCAGGTGAACTTACTGTATTTTGCAGTGCAATCATCGGTGCGGGTCTCGGTTTTCTATGGTTCAACACTTACCCTGCGCAAGTGTTCATGGGTGATGTTGGTGCTTTGTCCTTGGGTGCCGCTTTGGGTGCGGTGTCGATAATGGCTAGACAAGAGTTGGTGTTGTTGATCATGGGTGGTATTTTTGTTCTTGAAGCGGTGTCAGTGATCATGCAGGTTGCTTCGTTCAAGCTTACCGGTCGGCGTATTTTCCGAATGGCTCCAATTCACCACCACTTTGAGCTTATAGGGTGGCCCGAGCCGCGCATAATCGTACGATTTTGGATAATTACCGTCATTCTCGTGCTAGTTGGTTTATCAACCCTGAAGCTTCGATGATGCCAACACAACAACTACATAAAAAACGCGTGCTGGTTGTCGGTCTCGGAGTGACTGGTGCATCAGTTGTACGCTTTCTGCATAGTCAGGATATTGCATTCGATGTCGTTGATGAGCATGCACGTCCGTGTGCACAATTGCGTGATTGTCTGATGGGCGTGCAAGTGCATGAAGTGCTCGACGCGAGCTTATGTTGCTCATACGACGTGTTGATCGTCAGTCCAGGAGTACCACGTTCTTTGCCGGCTATTCGAGCGGCTATTGAGAAAGGCATTGACGTCATTGGTGATATTGAATTGTTTGCACATGCCATTGGTGACACACCGGTCATTGCGGTTACTGGTTCGAACGGCAAGAGCACGGTTGTTTCATGGATAGCTCATGTTTTGCAAGGTTGTGGCGTCCACGCGAAACTATGCGGCAACATTGGCATGCCTGCTTTAGACAGTATTGACTTGGATGCCAAACTGTATGTGTTAGAGCTTTCCAGTTATCAACTGGAATCGACTTCATCGTTGCAAGCGTTGTCTGCCACCGTATTAAACGTGTCTGATGATCATATGGATCGTTATGACTCGTTAGACCACTATGCGGCCACGAAGCGACGCATTTATAACGATGGTTCTCACAATGTGATTAATCGTGATGATGAACGTACTTGGGTTAATTACTCCAATAGTGTTGCGTTTTCTCTAAGCGCTGCGAAGCGTTCTGAGTATTGCTTGAACGACGCTGCCAACGATGCCTGGTTGTGTCATTTCGCTGATAAATTAGTTCAACGAAATCAACTGCAGAACCCTGGCGACCACAATGTGGCAAACGCACTAGCGGTGCTAGCTCTGCTTGAGCCGTTTGATTTGAATATGGCTGAGCTGATAAAGGGTCTGGTCAGCTTTCCCGGCTTGGAGCATCGAACCGAGTTTGTGCTTGAGCATAAAGGGGTGCGTTGGTACAACGATTCAAAAGGCACCAATATAGATGCTTGTGAAAAAGCCATTGAAGCGATGGACGCCCCGGTGGTTTTAATTGCTGGCGGCCTAGGTAAAGGTGCTGATTTCAAGGTGCTTCGCGATGTTGTGCAGAAACAGGTCAAGGCTTTAGTTCTGATTGGTCAAGACGCAGAATTAATTGGTGATGCATTAGCTGGCACCACTGACATCGTTATGTCTATCAGTCTTGAAGACGCTGTGCATCAGTGTGCGGCATTGGCAGGTAGTGGTGATGTGGTGTTGCTGTCCCCAGCTTGTTCAAGCTTCGATATGTTCGACAATTTCGAGCAACGTGGGAATTTCTTCAAACAAGCCGTGGAGACCTTAGCTGCATGAGTGGTTTAGTCTCAAAGGTGGCTACTGGCAAGATGGCTTCACGTGCCGATATAGCTGTGCGGTCGCGTCATGAATTTTCAGAGCGGGCACTCTTGATTGTGTTTATTGTGCTCTCATTGTTTGGTGTGGTGATGATCGCCTCATCGTCGATGGCGTTTGCAGAACAAAACTACAATTCGCCGTTTTATTTTGCCAGTCGGCAGTTGTTCTTTCTGGCGATTGGTTTACTTGCTGGAACCATTCTTTTTCAAGTGCCATTATCGGCGTGGGAAAGATATGGTCCTTACTTAATCATAATGTCGTTGTTCTTTCTGATGTTGGTGCTTGTTATTGGTAAGGAGGTTAACGGCAGTAAACGTTGGATTGATCTTGGTTTGTTTACCGTTCAGGTGTCAGAAACGGTGAAGCTATTCATTATTGTTTATTTAGCTGGCTATTTAGTGAGACGTGGTGAGCTAGTTCAAAATACCATTGGCGGGTTTATGCGGCCGCTTTTTCTTATTCTTATCGCCAGTGTGTTGCTTTTGCTTGAGCCTGATTTTGGTGCGGTCGTGGTCATTGTGCTCACTGCGTGTGCCATGTTGTTTATAGCTGGTGTGAAGTTAAAGCAATTTATCGCGCTGTTGGCAAGCTTAGCTGTAACCGGTGCGATTTTGATCGCTATGTCCCCTTACCGTGCTCGTCGACTAGCGAGCTTTCTCGATCCTTTTGACGACCCTTTTGCCAGTGGATTCCAGTTGACGCAATCATTGATCGCAATTGGCAGTGGCAGTTTGACGGGTGCAGGGCTTGGCAACAGTGTGCAAAAGCTGCTGTATTTGCCGGAGGCACATACCGACTTCCTGTTTGCTGTTATGTGTGAAGAATTCGGTTTTATTGGCGTTCTGTTTGTCATTGCGCTCTACGGTTTTATTATTTGGAAAAGCTTCAATTTAGCGAAAATTGCTGATCAACAAGGCAATCGATTTGCTGGCTATCTTGCGCTAGGCATTGGTGTTTGGATTGGGCTGCAGTCTTTTATCAATATCGGTGTGAACATGGGTGTGCTGCCAACGAAAGGCATCACTCTGCCAATGATGAGTTATGGCGGCAGTAGTGCGGTCGTGTTCGCTGTAGCCTTTACGTTGTTGTTACGTATCGAGTTTGAAACTCGACAGTTTGCGAATCGAAGCCTGCGAAGCACTGCTGGGGGTGCTGCATGAGCGTCGCTGGAACGGTAGTGATCGCAGCGGGTGGAACCGGCGGGCACATTTACCCTGCTATCGCAGTTGCTCGAGTGTTAGAAGCACGCAAAGTCCCGATTGTTTGGATTGGCACAAGAGAAGGTCTCGAGTCGAGAATTGTTCCAGATGCGAACATTGATATTCGATTTATCAACGTCAGTGGGCTTCGTGGTTCTGGTTTGAAGGGGTTGTTGAGTGCACCATTTAAGATTTTTAAAGCCAGCGTTCAAAGCATAAGAATTTTGTCTGAGGTGGGTGCAAGCTCCGTGCTCGGCATGGGTGGATTTGTCTCTGGGCCTGTAGGAATTGCCGCCTTACTAACACGTCGAGTCTTGGTTCTACACGAGCAAAATGCGGTGGTGGGAATGACGAACAAGTGGTTAGGTCGATTGGCAACCCGTGTCTATAGCGCGATGCCAAATGTGTTCCCGGAAAAAGTGGGTGCACAGGCGATCGGTAATCCAGTTAGGGATTCAATTGAATCGGTAGGTTTACGCAAAGTGGCAGCTCATACAACAGGGCACAAGCGTACTGCATTGCGAGTACTGGTTATTGGTGGTAGCCGCGGAGCACGTGCACTCAATCAGGTGGTACCTGCAGCACTTCAAGAAGTATTAGAGGCATTTCCAACTCTAGAGTTACAGGTTTGGCATCAAACAGGACCCGCTGATCAACAAAGTGTTAAGCAAGCTTACGAAGCAGTGGCTGACAAAGAGAAAAGTATAAAAGTGAATGCTTATATAGACGATGTGACTGCAGCTTATGCGTGGGCCGACGTTATTATCTGCCGCTCTGGTGCGATGACGGTCAGTGAGCTTAGTGCGGCGGCGCTTCCAGGCGTGCTGGTGCCATACCCCCACCATTCAGACAACCAGCAAACTCACAATGCGAAGTTTTTAGTGGATGCTGGTGCTGCCGTTTTAATGCCAGAAGACCAGTTCAATACAACATCGCTATGTACAACACTGTTGAAGTTAATCGAAAAACCTAATGTCTTGAACGAGATGTCGAAGGCTGCACAAGCTCTGCACAAGCCCGATGCCGCAGCGGTTGTTGCTGATGCATTACAAGAGGTGCGCCACTAATGGTTGTGGAATTTTCGCCTACTGTAAAAAGCCAGATGCGTCGTGTGCGCACCATGCACTTCATTGGTATCGGTGGCGTCGGTATGGGTGGTATTGCAGAAGTCATGCATCACCTTGGATTCAAAGTCAGTGGGTCCGATCTTGGTAGTAATGCATTGACACAGCGTCTTGCATCACTTGGTGTCACGGTGCAGCAGGGTCATGCGGCGATGCACGTTGAAGCGGTTGATGTGGTTGTTGTATCTACGGCGGTACCGGAAGATAACCCAGAGCTTGCGCGAGCAAGAGAGCTACACATTCCGGTTGTTCGCCGCGCAGAAATGTTAGCTGAACTCATGCGTTTTCAACAAGGCATCGCGGTCGCTGGCACGCACGGTAAAACCACCACAACCAGTTTGGTTGCAAGCTTGTTGACGGAAGGCGAACTTGACCCAACGTATGTTATCGGTGGACGTTTAAATAGTTCATCGGCGAATGCGTATCTTGGTCAATCAGACTGGCTGGTTGCAGAAGCCGATGAAAGTGATGCCTCCTTTTTGCATTTGCAACCGATGATTGCCATTGTCACTAATATCGATGCTGATCATTTATCAACTTACGATGGTGATTTTGAGAAGCTGAAGCAAACCTTCGTTGAATTTTTATTAAATTTGCCGTTCTACGGTCTTGCCATTATGTGCGTGGACGATGAGCATATTCGTGAGGTGCTTCCGAGTATTGCAAGGCCTGTGAAAACCTATGGAATTTCTGAAGAGGCAGATGTTCGTGCGGTCAATATTAGACAACACGGCTTAGAAATGCATTTTGATGTGCATTTTACCAGCGGTGTTGTTATAGAGCAGGTCGTGCTGAATATGCCTGGTCATCACAATGTGCTCAATGCGCTTGCCGCTATTGCTGTCGCAAATGAGTTAGGTGTCAGTGAGGTGGCAATTAAAACTGCGTTGAGCGGTTTTGCAGGGGTTGGTAGACGTGCCCAAGCTGCTGGTGAATTGTTTTTTGACGGTGGTTCAGCTCGTTTGTTTGATGACTACGGACATCATCCAACGGAAGTTGCTGCAACTCTTTTGGCGATCAAAGGTGGGTGGCCTGAGCGTCGGCTGGTGGTTGTGTTCCAGCCGCATCGTTATAGCCGCACACGTGATTTATTTGAAGATTTTGCAGAGAGCTTGTCGTTCCCAGATGTGCTGGTGCTAACGGAAGTGTATAGCGCTGGTGAAGAGAAAATTACTGGCGCCGATGGTCGGTCGCTCGCGCGGGCGATTCGAAACCGTGGTCAAGTTGACCCTATCTTTGTAGAAGATATAGCCGATGTGCCAAAAGCACTAGAAAGCGTTCTGCGTGACGGCGATGTTGTTCTAACGCTTGGTGCGGGTAACGTAGGCAGTCTTGCTAACTCGTTACCGGAATACTTTGCAAAGGGGGTCACTCGTGTTTGATGTGAATCTTCCAGAACCTGCGAAGTTTGGCAAAGTAGCCGTCGTTATGGGCGGTTGGTCTGCAGAGCGAGATGTTTCGCTGATGAGTGGTCAGCAAGTTTTTGAGGCATTGGTATCCGCTGGTGTTAATGCGCATGCTGTTGACGCCGGTCGTGATGTTGCTAGTGCGTTGGCGTCAGATGGTTTTAATCGCGCCTTTCTAATATTGCATGGGCGTGGTGGTGAAGATGGTCTAGTTCAGGCAGCACTTGAACTTGCGGGCGTGCCCTATACCGGAAGTGGTGTGCTGGGTTCAGCGTTGGCAATGGATAAGTATCGAAGTAAAGCTCTTTGCCGCGAAAACGGTGTGCCAACCGCCGATGCAATAATTGTAAATAGTGTTGCCGATGCTAAAAGCGCCGCAACCGACATTGGTTTGCCAGTGGTTATCAAACCCACGCTTGAAGGTTCGAGTATTGGTGTTTCGATGGTTAATGGTACGCAGCAGATCGAGCGTGCATACAACGACGCAGCCAAGCACGGCACTGTGATGGTTGAACGTCGTCTTATGGGCCGTGAAGTGACCGCAGCTATCTTAGGCGAGCGGTGTTTGCCATTGGTCAGTATGAAAGGCAGCGGTGAATTCTACGACTACGATGCAAAGTATCTAGCAGAGGATACGGTATACAACTGTCCTGCTGAAATGAGCGATGAATTAACGAGTGAAATTCAAGCCCATGCATTAACGGCTTTTCAAGCATTGGGTTGCAGTGGGTGGGGGCGAGTCGACTTTATGCTTGACGAACAGGACCGTCCGTTCTTCATTGAATGTAATACCGCACCAGGTATGACTAGCCATTCGTTGGTGCCGATAGCTGCCCGCGAGAGTGGTGTTTCATTTGAATCTTTGTGCATGCACATTTTGACTGAAACATTGACGTCCGAGGAGCTTGCCGCATGAGCGCCGCTATAAGAATTGAGCCTGTGCTGCCCGTGAGTAAAGAGCCGATGAAAATCGGTTTGCGTTGGTCCATCGGCATTTTTGGATTCGTTAGCTTGATTGCGGTTGCTGTGTACTTGTCCAATAAGGCGTCCGATCCAACTCGGTTTCCGGTGATGAATGTTGACGTTGCTGGCACACTTGATTACACCGACCGCGAGCGATTACGCGAAAAAATAGAACAGCATACGCAGCGTGGATTCTATGGCATGGATGTCGACTCTATCCGTGCAAGCGTTGAGTTAATGCCATGGGTTGTGCAAGCGCATGTGCGGCGCGTATGGCCAGCTCGGCTCACCGTTAGTGTAGAAGAGCATGAGCCTGCGGCACGGTATAACGACGATGCACTGATTAGTAAGAGCATGGAGTTGTTCACTCCAGAGCAGTTGTCTAAAGACAATCCGCAATACAGTGAGTGGCGCGAAAATTTTTCGAGCTTGCCGCGATTAGCCGGTGCAGATGGACGCCATGAATTTGTGCTTGATGCGTATCGTAATTATGAACGTGCCTTGTTGCCGTTTGGTGTGTCGATCAAAGCCTTATTGGAAGATGAGCGGCGATCACAAACACTTGAGCTATCAAATGATGTGACAGTGCGTATTGGTTACGAGTCGCATGAATTACGATTACAACGATTTATTGATGTGTTTGACCGTTTAGTTCGTCCGTTAGAGGGGCAACCTGCTAAATTTGATATGCGTTATAGCAACGGTTTCGCTATGTCAAAAGGTGGTCTTATTGGGGGTAGTAACTAGTGTCTAGCTCAACGTATAGAGGGTGGAATTGAGCATGGTCGACAAGAGCGATAGCCAGATGATTGTTGGTCTGGACATAGGCACCTCAAAAATTGTTGCCATAGTTGCTGAAATCGATGCTGACGGTAACGTTGAGATCATTGGTATGGGTTCGCACCCGTCTCAAGGTCTTAAGAAAGGTGTTGTTATCAACATAGACACGACTGTTTCAGCGATAGAAAAAGCAGTGCAAGAAGCGGAAGGGATGGCGAATGTAAAAATACAATCGGTGTTTGCGGGCATTGCTGGTAGCCATATAAAGAGCTTGAACTCGCATGGCATTGTTGCAATCCGTTCGAATGAGGTTGAAAGCGATGATGTGGAACGCGTTATTGATGCCGCTAAGGCGGTTGCTATTCCGGCTGATCAGCGCATTTTGCATGTGCTACCTCAAGAATTCATTATCGACAATCAGGATGGTATTCGACAGCCTATTGGTATGTCAGGTGTACGACTAGAGGCAAAAGTGCATCTGGTTACAGGGTCAATCAGTGCGGCACAGAATATTGCGAAGTGTATTCGTCGAGCCAATCTGGAAGTGGAAGATATTATTCTTGAGCAAATTGCATCAAGTCATTCGGTGTTAACACCCGATGAAAAAGATCTTGGTGTGGTGTTAGTTGACATGGGTGGTGGTACCACTGACATTGCCATTTTTACTGATGGTGCCATACGTCATACTGCGGTGATTCCGATCGCAGGCGATCAGGTGACCAACGATATTGCTGTAGCGTTTCGTACGCCTACACAATTCGCAGAACAAATAAAGTTAAAGCACGCGTGTGCTTTACAACAGCTGGCAAGTCCAGATGAAATGATTGAAGTACCCGGTGTCGGCGATCGAGCTGCACGCCGGCTAGCACGACAAACACTCGCAGAAGTGGTTGAACCGCGATACGAAGAATTGCTTGGACTTGTCCACGCAGAGCTTCGACGCAGCGGCTTTGAAGAGGCATGCGCAGCCGGTGTGGTATTAACCGGCGGCACCTCAAAAATGGAAGGAGTTGTTGAATTGGCTGAAGAGATTTTTCATATGCCAGTGCGACTAGGAGTTCCGCAGCATGTAACCGGGATGGTCGAAGTTGTCCGTAACCCGATACATGCAACTGGCGTAGGCTTATTGCTTTTTGGCAAACAAAGCCGCTTAAGCCCAAGGCATCATTCATCAGTAGATACCCAAACCGAAGACGGTTTGCTGCGCAGAATGACAGCTTGGTTTAAACGCAATTTCTAAGGGGAAGTGTCCAACGTAAAGTTGGATTGATTCATTGAAATAAATTTTATAAACAGTGACTAGAGGACGTAACTATGTTTGAACTCGTTGATTCAGTAAACGATGCACCAGTAATCAAGTTAATCGGTGTTGGCGGCGGTGGTAGTAATGCTGTCCAGCACATGGTGGCTTCAGGTATCGAAGGCGTTGATTTTATTTGCGCTAACACCGATGCGCAGGCGTTGAAATCTATGCATGCCCAGACCGTTTTACATATAGGTCAAAGCATCACTAAAGGTCTTGGCGCTGGTGCCAACCCAGAAATCGGTCGTCAGGCCGCGATGGAAGACCGTGATCGTATTCAAGACCTTATAGAAGGTACTGATATGTTATTCATCACTGCCGGTATGGGTGGTGGTACTGGTACAGGTGCTATTCCTGTTGTTGCTCAAATTGCTCGTGAAATGGGTGTTTTGACAGTTGCAGTAGTGACTAAGCCTTTCCCGTTTGAAGGAGCAAAGCGCATGCAGATCGCATCAGCTGGTATTGATGAGCTGCGTACTCACGTTGATTCTCTTATCACTATTCCAAACGAGAAGTTGTTGTCCGTATTAGGTAAGAACATCAGCTTACTGGATGCTTTTCGCGCAGCTAACGATGTGCTTCGAGGTGCGGTTCAAGGTATTGCGGAGTTGATCACAAATCCTGGCTTAATCAATGTGGATTTCGCTGACGTGCGGACCGTTATGTCGGAGATGGGTCTGGCGATGATGGGGTCTGGTATTGGTCGTGGTGACGAGCGAGCTACAGAAGCTGCAGAAATGGCTATTGCTAGCCCGTTACTGGAAGATATCGATCTAGCGGGTGCTCGTGGAATTCTTGTGAACATCACCGCAGGAGTCGATATGGCCATTGGTGAATTCGAAGAAGTGGGTAACGTCGTGCGTCAATTCGCGGCAGATGATGCTACGGTCGTCGTCGGTACTGCTATTGACGAGTCACTTGAAGGTGAGTTGCATGTCACGGTGGTTGCTACCGGTTTGGGTCAACAAACCCAAGTGGCTAGAAATACTATCCGCGCGGTAGCAGGTCAGAGAGCAACAGGCACTGTTGGTCCAGCGGCCTACTCTGGTGGTACTACTAATAGTGGAAAAACGCCTTATGCACCAGCAACTCCGCCTAATTATGGTGGTTCGAATGCGGGTTACCAGCAGAAGCCAGTCGGTGTTGAGCGCAAAAGTGTTGCAGGAACAGCCAGAAACAGTGGTATTCCAGCTTCATCTAGTGCAGGCGATCAGCAGGATTATCTTGATATTCCTGCATTTTTACGCCGACAAGCTGATTAATCTCCAACGAGATTACCAGTGCTTAAGGTAGTGGAGAGCACCCGTGCGATCCTATATGATGCACCGGTCGAGCAAGACTCTAGTCCAGAGTCTTGCCAGATCGTGCCGTGGCTAACAAGTTCATCAGCAGCAGATCGATTCAGCTGCTATATAATGTATGGGCAAGCCGAATAATTGTAGTTAGGATTAAATAAGTGATAAGACAAAGAACTCTGAAAAACACCATCCGAGCGACCGGAATCGGGCTTCATACTGGGAAAAAGGTTTACCTTACTCTCAGCCCGGCGCCAATCGACAGTGGTGTTGTTTTTAGAAGAGTCGATAGCACTCCACCCGTTGTTATCCCCGGCCATCCCCTTAATGTGCAAGACACCGAGCTTGCTACGTCACTGGGCAAGGACGGTGTACGAGTATCAACCGTCGAACATTTAATGGCGGCATTAGCTGGTCTGGGTATCGATAATTGCTTCGTCGACGTAAGCGCCGACGAAGTGCCTATTATGGACGGCAGTGCTGCACCATTTGTATTTCTGGTGCAGTCTGCCGGTATTCTGGAGCAGGGCGCGGCGAAGAAATTCATCCGCATCAAAAAGGCCATCGAAGTACGGGATGGTGAAAAATGGGCCCGCTTCGAGCCTTTCAGTGGCTTTAAAGTTAAATTCACCATCGATTTCGACCACCCATTGTTTAAAGGTGGTCCACAAACATCAGAGATGGATTTCTCTACCACCTCTTTCGTGCGTGAAATCAGCCGAGCCAGAACATTTGGTTTTATGAGCGATATCGAAGCACTTCAAAAACGCGATTTGGCCCTTGGCGGCAGCACTGATAACGCCATTGTTATCGATGACTTCCGCGTGTTGAATGAAGACGGCCTACGTTATAAAGACGAATTTGTCCGGCACAAAATGCTCGACGCAATTGGTGATCTCTACCTGTTGGGTCACAGTTTGATTGGATCATTCACAGGCTACAAGTCAGGGCATGCGCTGAACAATAGTTTGCTTCGCGAATTACTCGTTAATGAAGCAGCTTGGGAAGAGGTCGTATTCGAAGATATGAATACTGCACCTATTTCCTACACACAGCCTCAAGAGGCTGTTGGTTAGTCGCCCACTGCGGCGGCAACACCCAATTATTAGCACCGGTCTGATCTAGACCGGTTGCATCGGTAGCTTGCCTCATTTACATCTTGCAAGCCCACAAATCACTCGTAATCCCAATATTCTGGCCCTCAAATGAGCGCTAAGCTATGCGTCGTGGCGACCGTGTTCGCAATTCTTTAATTTGTTCCAAATCGCCATAGCACTAGCGCTTGCCATCGTTATAACACTACAATAGGGTACTCGGAGGATGTGCGAAAGGCGCGCCGACAGAACTAGTGTGGGAACAAAGTATCCTGCACAACCCATTTGGAGAAGTTAATGAAAACCAATTTTAAGACCTTGTTAGTGACTGCAACGACTGCAGTTGCACTTTCCAGCGCAGCACAGGCTGCCGATAGAGAGCTCATTTATTCTCACTGGACTGGCCCAAACCACGCCATGGCAACAAAAGTTGCACCTTGGCTCAATGACACCCTAAGCGAGTGCTCTGGCGGGTCACTCACCGTAAAGCTTGAGAATGGCTTGGCTCCGCCACCAGCACAATACGACACTATCCGTGATGGCGTTGCCGATCTTGGCTGGATTGTTCATGGCTACACAAAGGGTAAATTCCTCACCACTAAAATGATCGAATTGCCTGGTTTGCCGGGTAACGCTGAATCTATGTCAGTGGCGTTTCAAAAGACACATGAAAAATACTTTGCTGAGGCTAAAGAGGCAAAGGGTGTAAAGGTGCTAGCTCAGTTTGTTCACGGTCCAGGCATGATCAATACGGTTGAGAAAGTAACATCCTATAAGCAAGTAGAAGGCATGAAGCTTCGCGTTGGTGGCGGTGTTGCCAATTCGATTGGTAAGGCGCTTGGCATCGCTGGTGTAAATTTGCCTGCACCGGCTGTATTTGAAGCAATTTCATCTGGTGTCGCGGTAGGCGTTATGTTCCCAATGGAATCACTTTACTCCTTCAAGATTAACGAGCTAACAAACTACTCGTTCAATAATCCTGATGGCACGTATACAACGTCTTTTGGCTTGTTAATGAATCAAGACAGCTACGATGATCTATCTGATGAGCACAAAGCCTGCATCGATGCGGCAAGTGGTGTTGAAACATCTCGTCAGGTTGGCAAGTTCTGGGATGAAGCCGATGCACTTGGTCTTGAAAAGTCACTTGAAGGCGGAATGGTTGTTATCGATGCAAGTGACGAAGAGCGAGCTTACTACAAGGAATTGACTAAGGATATTGAAGCTGAAATTTTAGCTGAAGTAGAAAGCCGTGGTGTTGATGCTAATGCGGCCTATGAATACATGAAGTCTTTACTGCAAGAATAGTGGTGACTTGTTTGACAGGTACATTCATACTGTAGTTACAACATTGTTTTTAATAATTGTTTCTTTGCTACTATGAAAAGTACTTTAGCAAAAGTGGAAAGGCTAACGGATTCCGTTAGCCTTTTTGCTGCCAATATGGCCGCCATTGTTCTCTTAGTGCTTGTTGCACTTACCTGCGTTGACGTTGTTGGTCGATATTTTTTTAACTCTCCTTTAGTGGGTACGGTTGAGCTTGTGCGACTCTGCATGGGGGCAATTACCTTCCTTTCTTTTCCGTTGATGTTTTCGCGTAACGATCACATCATTGTTGATCTCATTCCACATTTTCGGCGAGGCTATTTAGGCTGGATTACCTCAATTTTAATATTGGTGGTTACCGCCTATATTTCTCTTAAATTAGGTAACCGCGTCTTTGATTACGCCACTCGAGCATTTGAAGATGGGGATGTTACCGAGTATCTTGATATCCCGCGCTACCCGTTTGTTGGTTTTATCACAGCAATGATTTTTACCGCCGGTGCCGTCTCCATATTGAAACTACTCAGCGTCATTGTTAACCCAGGTCACGGTGTGGAAGAGGTTGTTGAAATCAATCTGCTTAGCACTGCAAAGAATTCTGAAACAGCGAAAGATAACGACGCCCTATGATTACGTCACTCATTGGGTTCGCGGCTGTTTTGGTTCTGGCTTTTATGCGTATGCCATTGGGCATTGCATTGGGGTTGGTGGGTGTTGTTGGTTTTACCTATGAATCAAGTTTTCGCGCTGCGATGTCTAGCGCCAGTCGACTCGTTATAGACTCTAGTCAATCATATGGGCTGTCGGTAGTGCCGCTATTTATATTGATGGGCTTAATGGTGGAGCGTGGTGGTATGGCAAAGCAGCTCTATCGCGCTGCATTTGTGTTTCTTGGTCATCGTCGTGGTGGATTGGCCATGTCAACCATTTGTGCGTGCGGCATGTTCTCTGCTATCTGTGGTTCTTCCTTGGCAACAGCTGCAACCATGTCCAAAGTATCCATGCCGGAAATGCGTCGTTACAAGTATAGCGATGAGTTGGCAACGGCATCAATAGCTGCCGGTGGTACGTTAGGTATTCTTATTCCACCGAGTGTTATTTTGGTTATCTATGGCCTAATCACCAATGCATCCGTTGGCAAGCTGTTCATCGCGGGTATATTGCCTGGCTTGGTCGGTGTGATTTTTTATCTAGCCGCTGTAATGTTCGTGGTTCGACGTAATCCCGCAGCAGGTCCTGCAGGTGAGAAATCAAACTTGCGTGAACGCATGTCGGCATTGTTTGATGTATGGACCACGCTTGGGCTGTTCATATTTGTTATTGGTGGAATATACATCGGTGCTTTCACACCGACCGAAGCTGCTGGTATGGGAGCTGCAGGCGCCATACTAATTGCATGGGCGCGTGGCGCATTAAGCTGGAAAGTGCTGCTTGATGTCTCTCGTGAAACGTCACTCACTACCGCCAAACTGTTCATGGTTGTATTTGGCGCAATGATCTTTTCAAACTTTGTAAATCGCGCTGGTTTGCCCGATGCGCTTATTGGCATTGTTAATAATTTTGATGTATCACCGCTAGGCGTTATCTTCATTATTCTGGCTATTTATTTAGTACTCGGTTGCGTGTTCGAATCATTGTCAATGATTCTACTAACGGTGCCCATCTTTGCACCGCTGGTTGAAGGTTTAGGCATGGACATTATTTGGTTTGGTATTTTGGTGGTGGTGGCTACTGAAATAAGTTTGATTACACCGCCCATTGGATTGAACGTGTTTGTACTGAAAGGGGTGTTGAAGGATGTGTCAGTTAAAACCATCTTTAAAGGGGTTACGCCGTTTTGGATTGCCGACATTATTCGTTTGATTCTGTTGGTGATGGTGCCTTCTATTGCGTTATATTTGCCTTCTTTGATGCAGTGAACTTATGGTTTATAACCAGTGTGATCTTAGGCCAACATCCAACCGATGTGACCCACATTAAACAATGCCACTGGCAGAGCTAGATACTTCAGGTCGTTCGGCTGCAACCGTTTGTCGATAGGCTGATTCACGATAGGTCGCAACAGGATTAATCGCGCCACCCTGTTGCTGGCGAGCACGTTGCAATATGGGATCAACGTTCGTTCTAAACGCCTGCTTCAATGTTTGTGTTGCCATTAGAGCATCATTCTCCAACTGATAATGCGCCAGTGCTTTGCGGTTAATCAATGACGCCTGAACGAACGCACGTTGTACTTCAATAGCGCTTGTCATTAAGCTTTCAATTGGATCGGTCACATTGTGAGATTGATCGAGCATGTAAGCCGGTTGGAAACTCTCACCTTGTTGTATCTCGATATCGACCAGTTCTGCAAATACGAGAAACAAACGATAAGGGTCTATAGCGCCGGAATCTAGATCGTCGTCGCCGTATTTTGAATCGTTGAAATGAAAGCCGCCCAATTTTCCAAAGCGTGCCAGACGAGAGACGATCATCTCGATATTCACGTTCGGTGCATGATGCCCTAGGTCAACTAGACAACTCGCCTTGTCTCCAAGCTCTGCAGCAATTAAATAATTACTTCCCCAGTCTTGCACAACGGTTGAGTAGAACGCTGGTTCGTACATCTTATGCTCAGTAAACAACTGCCAGTCATCGGGTAGCGCGGCATAAACTTGTTTCATCGCAGCCAAATAGCGATCAAACTGTTGGCCCATGTGAGTTTGTCCTGGAAAGTTCGACCCGTCACCAACCCAAACAGTTAAAGCTTTCGAGCCCAGCTTTTTTCCTATATCTATACATCGAATATTGTGTTCAACAGCTTGTTCACGCGTGGCTTCGTCCGTGTGCGACAACGAGCCAAATTTATAGGAATGAGTTTGGTCTTCCTGATTTTGAAACGTGTTGGAGTTCATCGCATCAAACCCAAGCCCCAGTGAGTCTGCTTGTTCGCGTAGCGCGGTAGGGTCTTTGTCATCCCAAGGTATGTGTAGCGATACGGTTGGTGTGGCTTGTGTGAGTTGTTGAATAATGCCGCAGTCGTCGAGCTTGTCAAATATGTGCCGAGGTTCGCCAGTACCTGGAAACCGTGCGAACCGCGTGCCGCCTGTTCCGACTCCCCAAGATGGAACCGCAACGCTGAATTGACGCGCTCGTTCCGTTAGTAAGTCGATATCAACACCAGAGCGTTGCAGGTGCTCAGCCAATGCGCTGTAGTCTGCATCTAACGCTGCGGCATGCGACAGATTGTTCTGGTTGATCAATTCGGCGTCGATGCGCATGGTTGTTATCCTATCGCGTGAAAGATTGAGCGTTACCGGCGTCCACATTTATAATATTGCCGGTGGATTTGGCCGAAAGATCACTGACCAGAAAGTAGGTTGCCTCAGCAATGTCTTCGGGTAGCACGGCTTGCTTTAGCAGTGAGCGTTCAAGGTAATGAGCTTGAAGATCTTCAGTTTCTTTTCCGTAAACGTCAGCACGTTGTTGCAACCATTCGCCCGACCATATTTTAGAACCCTGCAATACCGCATCTGGATTGACCACGTTAACGCGAATACCTCCGCTTGCACCTTCAAGCGCAAGGCAGCGGGCAAGGTGAACTTCTGCAGCTTTGGCGGTGCAGTAGGCTGATGCACCAGGTGATGCCGCTAACGCATTTTTGGATGCAATAAAAACCACGGCTCCACCAAGGGCTTGGCGTCTTAATAGTCTGAATGCTTCTCGAGACACTAGAAAATAGCCGGTTGAAAGAATGTCCATATTCTTATTCCACAGTTCAAGGGTGGTGTCTACAATAGGCGCAGAAGATGCAATGCCAGCGTTTGAAACCAGAATATCAACGCCACCGAAATCTTGAGCTGCACTGGCAAACGCCGTTTCAATTTGCATCTCATTGGTAACATCCATTAGAACTTGGCGAACACGATCGTTACCGTGAGTTGCAATCAGTTGCTCATACGTTGTCTCTAACAGGCTTTTATCTATATCTGCCAAAACGACGCAAGCGCCTTCATATAATAAACGTTCAGCGGTGGCAGACCCAATACCTCCAGCTCCACCGGTGATGAAAGCAACTCTTCCAGCCAGACTTTTTGGTTTCGGCATGCGCTGAAGTTTTGCTTCCTCAAGCAGCCAATATTCGATATCAAAAGCCTCCTGCTCGGGAAGACCGCAGTAGGTAGAAACAGCCGAGGAGTCGCGCATAACGTTAATCGCGTTAGTGTAAAACTCTGCGCTGATGCGGGCGGTGGCTTTGTCATTGGCGAATGTAATCATACCGACGCCAGGAACCAGATAAACAATCGGGTTTGGGTCTCTCATGGCTGGACTGTCAGCGTGCTTACAGCGTTGATAGTAGCCCTCATACTCATCACGATAAAGTTCTAGTGCTTGTGGAAGCTGGGCTAGCGTGCGCTCAATGTTGCTGGTTTCGGGTTCATCATGCTTGGTCGCTGAAGTATTGGCTGCAGGATCAAACGGGACGATTAATGGTCTAATTTTAGTTCGCAGAAAATGATCTGGGCAACTCGTGCCTAGTGCTGCAAGCTCAGGCATCTGAGCGCTGTTAACAAACTCAAGCACAGTAGGACTGTCGTCGAAGTGACCAATTTTATAAAGCTCTTTGCTAATGAGCCCCCGAATTTCTGGCATCAGTTGTTGGGCAACGCGGTTGCGTTCAGTGGCTGACAGAGCTTGGTGTTTGGACCCACCAAAGACAGCTTTCCCATTGGTTTTATTCGCTAACCATTCAATTGACTTATTAATGATTTCCAAAGTATGCGTATAACAATCCTCTGCATTGTCGGCCCACGTGAACAAGCCGTGACTACCTAGAATAACGCCTCGTGCATCGGGGTTGTCTTCACAAAATTTTCCAAGCCAAAGCCCCAATTCATACCCAGGTCGCTTCCACGGCAACCAGCCAATGTCGTTACCGAATATTTGCTTGGTCAGCGCTTCACCGTCTGCTGCAGCTGCGATGGCGATAATGGCATCCGGGTGCATATGATCGACATGGGAATGCGGAACATAGGCATGCAATGGTGTGTCGATGGAGGATGCTCGAGGATTTAAATTGAAAGTGCAATGTGGCAGATAGGCAACCATTTCATCTTCGAACTGTTCGCCACGATACAGGTTACGTAAATTGTTCAGCTTGTCCATGTACAAGGTGGCGAATCCGTCGAGCTTCATAGTGCCAACATCGCCACCCGAGCCCTTTACCCATAGAACTTCAGTTGACTTACCGTCCAAAGGGTCTGCCATAACGACTTTTGTTGACGTGTTGCCTCCACCGAAGTTGGTTATCCGCTTATCACTGCCGAGCAGGTTGGAGCGGTAGAGCAGCAGCGTCGGCTCGTCGAGTGTTGCAGCATGATGTGGATCCCACAGGTTTTTTAACAGCGTGCTGGAGTGGCCAGTGCTCATGTGTTCCGTTCCTAAAATTGCATAGCGATAGAATTGCGTGATTGGCGAGCAATGTCAATCACATATGATCAAATAAAAGATAATTTGATTGAAAATGATTGATATTGGTTGACAGTTTGCGTCTGCGGCGTATTATCAATGGCGACACTCCGTCATCAAGGTTGTTTAGTTACACCATGCACGAACTTGAAAGACAAAAAATAATTCTCTCAGCGGTCCAAGAAAAACCGGTGGCAACGGTTGCCGAGTTGGTTGCACTGACTGATTCTTCTGAAGCCACTATTCGTCGCGACATCGCTGCAATGCATGTAGCCAATCAGTTAAGGCGAGTCAGGGGCGGGGCGGAAGCCTTACTGCCGCCAACGCACAGTCCACTTGCGGGTAGACCGTTTAGCGTCAATGAAAGTATGCAGGTGGTTGAAAAACGCGCGATAGCTCGTGAGGCTGTCGCGCTTTGTCAAGATGGTGATGCCGTCATTATCAATGGCGGCACCAGCACCTATCAAATGGTGCACCTGTTGACCAACAGACGTATGCAAATATTCACCAACTCGTTCCCAATAGCTGAGCACCTACTTCAGCATTCCAAGAACGAACTCACGTTGCCGGGTGGCACGCTCTACAGGGAACAGAACATTATTCTGAGTCCGTTCGAAAACGATGTCACAAAAAATTTCTGTGCGTCCTACATGTTTATGGGCGCGCATAGTGTTGGTCGACTTGGCTTAATGGAGTCTGACCCGTTGGTTATTCAAAGTGAACTTAAGCTTATCGGGCAAGCTGATAAGTTAGTAGTTCTGGCTGATTCATCAAAATTTAATCGGCGTTCGTCCTTGCTTATCTGTTCACTTGACCGTATTGACATTCTAATTACCGACGATGGTATCGACGCCAAGTTTGTGAAAATGCTTGAAGCGTCAGATATCGAAGTCATCATCGCCAAAACGAAATCTGCTGCACAAACTGGATAACAGAGAGTGATAAGACAGAGTTAGCTGTAAAAGCAACAACTACATTACTACAGAGGAAGAATGAGACAATGAAAAAAATAACGACACTATTAACGGCAGGCCTACTGTGTGGAGCTATGGCGGTAACGCCTGCACATGCAGAGGATATGCGTATCGCGCTGGTGGTTAAAGCACTCGGTATTGGCTTTTTTGAAGCTGCCGCCAAAGGCGCAGAAGAAGCCGCCGCAGAACTGGACGGTGTAGAAATCATTTATACCGGACCAACCGACACGACAGCTGAAGGTCAAATAGAAGTAATCAATTCTTTGATTGCTCAAAAAGTTGATGCGATTGCAATATCTGCCAATGACCAGGATGCACTAGTGCCCGCGCTGAAAAAAGCGATGAGTCGTGGAATAACCGTCATATCTTGGGATTCCGGTGTAGCGCCTGAAGGGCGGCAAATGCACTTGAACCCATCATCCAACCCACTTATAGGCAACATGATTGTAAAGATGGCTGCCGATCATCTGCCAGAGGGTGGTGATGTCGCTGTTCTTTCGGCATCAGCGACTGCAACTAACCAAAACATCTGGATTGAAGAGATGAATAAAGTGGTTGGTAACTATAAAGGCATAAATGTTGTGGCTACCGTCTATGGCGATGACTTATCCGATAAGAGCTATCGCGAAGCGCAAGGCCTAATGTCATCACACCCCGATCTGAAAGCGATCATCGCACCTACCTCCGTTGGTATCGTTGCTGCGGCACAAGCGGTATCCGATGCTGGTAAAGCAGGTGAAATACTAGTGACTGGTTTAGGTCTTCCTTCAGAGATGGCCGCCCATGTTGACTCTGGTGCTTCAAAGTCGTTCGCCATTTGGAATCCTATTGATTTGGGTTACGCGGCAACCATGATTTCGTACAATCTTGCTAAAGATAAATCCAAAGCAGTTGCTGGTGGTGAAGTTGGTATGGGGCGTTTAGGTGCAGTTGAGTTGAGTGATACCTTAGATGGCGCCATGGCCGACCCATTTGTCTATGACGCATCAAACATCAACGATTTCAAAGACATTTTCTAAGAGCTAAAACGAGAGGCGTCGATGCGGGCTGTCGACGCCTTTTTTCATTTTGATTTTGGAGTACACCGCAGTGCCCATGCCGCAAGCTTCATCTCAGTCACCGGTTCTTTCCCTTAACGGAATTGTCAAAACCTTTCCTGGCGTCAAGGCGCTCTCTTCAGTATCGCTCGATCTTTATGCAGGCGAAGTCACTGCTTTAATAGGTGAGAACGGTGCTGGTAAATCCACAATGGTTAAAGTGTTAACCGGCATTTATCAAGCTGATGCGGGTGAAATTACGATAGATGATCGGCCGGTAAAGCTGACAACGCCGAATCATGCAGCTCTATCAGGCATTACTGCTATTCATCAGGAAACAGTGTTGTTCGATGATTTAACCGTTGCTGAAAATATTTTTATAGGCCATGCCCCTCGCACTAAATTCAAGTTGATCGACTGGCGAAAAATGAACCATGACGCTACAGCATTACTTGAACGTATTGGTGCATCTATCAAACCAACAACCTTGCTACGGGATTTGGGCATCGCCAACAAACACCTTGTTGCTGTCGCTCGAGCGTTGTCCATTGACGCACGGGTTGTCATCATGGATGAACCCACAGCGGCTTTGTCCTATAAGGAAATTGAAGAACTTTACGTGTTGGTTGCGCAATTGAAGGCTGATGGCAAAGCCATTTTATTTATCAGTCACAAGTTCGATGAGATTTTTCGTATTGCTGATCGGTACTCTGTGTTTCGTGACGGTGAACTCGTTGATGATGGTTTCATCAACGATTCAAATCCTTCAGAATTAGTGGAAAAAATGGTCGGTAGGTCGGTTGGTAGTATTTATCCATCACGCACCAATGAACTAGGCGACACCATCCTTCGAGTAGAAGGCTACAGTCATGAGACTGAATTCGACGATATCAATTTCTCTCTTAGGCGCGGTGAAATTCTAGGGTTCTATGGGTTGGTGGGAGCGGGTCGCAGCGAATGTATGCATTCGTTGTTTGGCGTTACTCGTCCTAGTGCAGGCAAGCTAACGATTAACGGTGAGTCGGTAACGCCGAAAAGCCCCGCCGATGCCATTGCGCATGGTTTGGTCTATGTGCCAGAAGATCGAGGGCACCAGGGCGCTATCACCGGACTATCCATTGTAGACAATATTGCACTGCCTTCGATGAAGACGACATCGAATAAAGGATTCGTTCGATTAGCCAGAGAGTATGCGCTCGCCCGTGAATATACTCAGCGGCTTGAACTTAAAGCGGCAGCACTCGATCAACTCGTTGGCGAACTATCAGGTGGAAACCAACAAAAAGTGGTTATCGCAAAATGGCTTGCGACCAAGCCTGCGGTGATTATTCTGGATGAGCCAACTAAGGGTATTGATATAGGGTCGAAAGCCGCAGTGCATTTGTTTATGCGTGAGCTGGCCTCACAAGGCCTGGCCATTATTATGGTGTCGTCTGAAATTCCGGAAATTATCGGTATGGCTGATCGCGTTATCATCATGCGCGAAGGGCGGCAAGTCGCTGAATTCGATCATGAGTTGGTGACACCAGAGTCACTCGTTAGAGCTGCTGCAGGAATAGATGAGGTTAGTGCCGCATGAGCTCTTTTAGATTATCTCGAGACGTTATTCTCGGCTTTGCATTGGTGGCGCTTGTTGGCGTAGTTTCTATGCGATTCCCAGCGTTTGCATCGGTTAAGTCCTTAAGCAGTGTATTTAATGATACGTCGATTCTGATCATTCTAGCCCTTGGGCAAATGGCCGTTATTCTGACCCGATGCATTGATTTATCCATGGCATCTAATTTGGCACTAGTAGGGATGTGTACCGCGATGCTTAACGCGATCATGCCGGCTTTGCCTATCCCGTTGCTGGTTATTATCGCAATGATTTTAGGTGCGCTCTTGGGTTGTGTTAACGGGCTATTAGTTTGGAAGCTCGATATACCTCCCATCGTTGTGACGCTAGGTACTCTCACCATATTTAGAGGCATCATCTTTCTTATATCAGATGGGCAATGGGTGAATGCACATGAAATGAGCCCGACATTTAAAGCGCTTCCCCGGTCATCCTTTCTCGGATTGCCGGTCTTGTCTTGGTTCGCTGTTGTGAGTATTGCGGGCATGTTTGTCTTGCTCACTCGCACCCCGCAGGGGCGTGCATTGTATGCAGTCGGTGGTCATCCAAACGCGGCTGTTTATACCGGTATCAATGTTGGTCGTACTCGCTTTAACGCGTTTGTTTTATCTGGCGCTTTGGCTGGAATCGCAGGCTATCTTTGGGTGTCGCGTTACGCGGTAGCTTATGTCGATATAGCTGCCGGTTTTGAATTGGATGTGGTTGCAGCCTGTGTTATCGGTGGTATTTCTATCGCGGGCGGAATTGGGACAGTGGCCGGGGCTGTATTGGGTGCACTTTTTCTGGGTGTTATTAAAAATGCGTTACCGGTCGTGGACATATCACCGTTTTGGCAACAAGCTATTTCTGGCTCTGCCATTATTATTGCCGTCATCTTTAATGCACGCTCGGAGCGTCGAGCTGGACGCATTATTCTAAAACAGGCTGAACAAGTATGAACGGCACTGACACAAAACAGGCAATCGTTGTACCGGACAGATTGCGTAGTCCACTAGCCCGTGCAGTAACAAGCTGGGAATTTCTACTGCTCTTTGTCGGCATTTTTATCTTTTTTTTAAATACACAGGCATCACCGTATTTTCTAGATCCTTGGAATTTATCAGACGCGACCTTTAATTTTACTGAAAAAGCCATGATTGCCTTTGCAATGGCGCTAGTGATAATTTCAGGCGAAATCGACTTATCGGTTGCGTCCATCATTGCCTTGGTCTCAACATGCATGGGTTTTTTAGTTCAGCTTGGTGTTGATACACCAGGGCTCGTTGCTGCGGCCATTGTGGTTGGTGCTGCGTGTGGTGCATTTAATGGTTTTCTTGTTGCGGTACTAGGTTTGCCTTCCATCGTGGTGACGATTGGTACTTTGTCTTTGTTCAGAGGCATTGCTTATATTGTGCTGGGTGATAAAGCGTATTCTGGCTATCCAGATTCATTTGCGTTTTTTGGGCAAGGCTATGTTTGGTGGGTGATCACATTTGAAATGGTTTTGTTTGCGGTAATTGCTTTGATGTTCTATCTGTTACTGCATCGCACTTCATTTGGTCGCAGTACCATTGCCATAGGTAATAATCCAACCGCCGCTTTGTTCGCAGGCATTCGGGTGTCTAGGGTCAAGTTTATTCTATTCGTGCTAACGGGCGTCATGTCGGCCATTGCAGCCGTGTGTCTGACATCTCGATTGGGTTCTACTCGGCCATCTATAGCGGTAGGGTGGGAATTGGAGATCGTTACCATGGTTGTGCTTGGTGGAGTTAATATATTAGGTGGTTCAGGCACCATTCCTGGTGTTGTCATTGCCGCTATCGTTATGGGCATGGTGACGTTCGGCTTGGGTCTATTGAATGTACCGGGTATTGTTATGTCTGTCTTTATTGGCTTGCTGCTCATAGGCGTCATCGCCTTGCCCATCGTTATTAAACGTGCGCGACACCGTGTGGCGAATTAAATGGTGACTCGCTTCGTTGCAGTCATTGACCTGGGTAAAACCAATTCTAAAGTGGCGTTGGTTGATACACAAACGGCTACTGAAGTTGAGGTACTCACTCAACCATCAGCAGTCGATCTAACGAGCATTTATCCCAGTCTTGATCACCAAGCTATAAAAGCCTTTGTGATCGATTCGCTTACATCGCTTGCCGCCGTCCATGTCATCGACGCGATCACGGTAACCACTCACGGCGCAACCGCGGCTTTAATAAAAGACGATGGTGAGTTGGCCTTGCCAGTGCTCGACTATGAATATCAGGATGTCAATTTACTGCGGAGTGACTATGACGAGCACAGGCCGCGCTTCAGCGTTACCGGATCACCAGCTCTGCCGGGTGGTTTGAATATTGGTGCGCAGATGTATTGGCAGACATCAAACTTCCCACATCAGTTTGCCAACGCTCAGACTATGTTGACGTGGCCTCAGTACTGGGTTCATTGGTTAACAGGTGAGCGATACAACGATGTTAGTTCGCTGGGTTGTCATACAGATCTTTATGAGCCTCGAACGCAGTGTTACTCAAGCTTGGTGGGTGCTATGGACTGGAGCGCATTAATGCCCCCAGTTAAAAACTCGGGTGAATTTTGTGGTGTGCTAATGCCGTCTTTAGCAAAGCTATTAGGATTAGGTAAAGCGATTCCAGTTTATACCGGAATTCATGATTCCAACGCATCGTTAGTACCTCATCTACTGACGCAAGAGGCTCCATTCTCCGTTGTGTCAACGGGTACTTGGTTTATTGTCATGGCCGTTGGTGGTGAACCACTTGAACTAGATGAATCAAGAGACACGCTGCTTAACGTTAATGCAAAAGGCGGTTGTGTGCCATCGGCTCGGTTCATGGGAGGGCGGGAGCGCGACATACTTACCACAGCATCTGAAGCCACTGATGAGTCATTGTCTGAGTTGCTCAGTAACCATGGCGACCCTTCTATGCTTATGCCGTCAATGGTGCCCAACACTGGACCATATCCAAAGGCTGTGTCCTGTTGGGTAGGTGCGCATACGGAACAAGGTAGCGCGATGCGCGATAGTGCGATTGCTTTATATTTGGCTTTAATGACTCTCGAAAGTATGAAGCTTGTTGGTTGTGCAGGACCTACCTTTATTGAAGGCCCTCTGGCACACGATAAGCAATTTGCGCAAATGCTATGTGCGGTGAGTGCACGTTCTGTGTTTATTAGCGGCGCTCAAACAGGCACAAGTGTTGGAGCTGCCATGTTGATCAATGCACCCACCAAGCCACCAGTTTACGAAGCCATTAACCTCAGCTCAGACAGACGCGATGAGTTAATTCGTTATGCTAAGTTATGGCAAGCGAAGTTAGTTGATCATGCTAAGTGAAAAACCCGTTCAAGCGGTTCGACAACGGGTTCATTATTATCGTTGCTCGCCATAATGTCCGCCATGTGCGCCCACCAACGCTGCATGATTGGCTCGAGTGGCAGGCTGTCCATGCTGTGATCTGATGTTCTGCGCAATACGGCAAATAGGCTCTGTGTGTCTTCGTGTAAAAAAATGGAATAGTCCGATACCCCAGCGTTTTTCAACAGAGTAACCAAGTCAGGCCAAATTTCATCGTGTCGGCGCCTATACTCAGCGGCTTGTCCGGCGTTCAATTGCATTCTAAATCCGATTTGTTCCATAGGTAACTCTGTTGTTTGTTCGGCTTAGTCCTGATTATAATGATTGAGTCTGCGCACAGCTTGTTTCAGTCTGAACGCATCATATAACGGCACAGGCTCAACTGAATCACCAATGCTGGTTACTGCAGGTCCTAGATAACGTAAACCGCTAACCTTAGTTTGGCCGCCTTCGCCAACCAAAATACCGCCGCTTTGTTCGCAGATAGCAATCCAACCATTGGCAAGCATCTCATTTGTCAGTGAATCGAACTGATTATCGCTTCCTGGGCCTGCGCAATTAACGACGACGTTGGCATTTATCGTTTGTTGTTGGCCGGATGCATCGTGGTAGTGCACGCAAGCCAGTTCTTTGTGCTGTTCTATGTGTTGAACTCTGCCAGCTAAGCTGCGTGTTTGGTCCAATTGTTCAAGGCGCTTAAAATCATCAACACTGTCTCGAGTGCCACCTTCAAAAAATTTGAATAGCGGGTTGGATACTTTTCGCGCCTCAGTAATGTTAGGTACAAGCTGCGTTAGGCTGCGATTCATAAACAGTGAGCGAAGGCCAACGCGTGTTTCGTAAAAGGTATCGCCTGCGGCTATCGCTTGGCGCTGCAACTGGGTGATGGCAGATAGAAATTCTGCGGCACCCTCGAACGTGTTGGTTATGTTGTATTGCGTTGGGTTGAATGTAAGAGCTGGGCGCAAGGCGGTTAGTGTATTGCCGGTAGAGTTGATCGCTGTGAAATTGATCTGCGATTCTGGTTGTACAGACTGACAAAATCGCAAGCAATCCAGCATCGCCGCGCTTGCGCCAATGCACACGACGCTTCCACCAAGTTTTAACATTTCTAAAATGTGGGATTCATTGCCAAACAGTTCTGAAAAACTGTATTTGCCGTCATCGCCTTCAAAGCGCTGGTTTTTTGGTCCACCGGTGGCCACATCCACTGAAGTGGCATCGATAGTTTGGTTGTCTGTTGTTATAAACTTTAATCCGTTAGCACAAGGTTCAATTCGGTCGACATTGGCTGCCAGAGTATTAACGTGAACGCCAGCGTCGCGCATGGCTTTAATTTTCTCAAGCGTTTGTGCGTGAAGGAAATCCCCCAGTATTTCACGTGGTGCATTTAAGCTGGCATATTCATTGACATCACTATAGGGTTTGGCAGCCATAAGCCAATCGGGAGATCGGCCAGCCATCACTTTTTCCATCTACTCCCAGTTATCAACTATCCATTGCGCGAATTCAGAGTCGACGCTTCGAGCGGGAGAGTTAAGAAGATAGGCGTACCTTCACGGTGCATCTGCTGGTGCTTTTGCATAAGCAACGCCACGACTTAAGTTTTCTACGTTTGGGCCAATGATGGTTATGGTGTCGCCAGCCACACATCGATGAGTGGTAGCAAATTCTGCTGCAGTGACTCCGTCGCCGATGATGACATGGTGGTTTTGCATAGGTGGGAGGCGTTTTAATTCTTTGGAACAGTCTACTCGATAGCAATTGGCCATCGTGTAAATTCCAGTGAGGCACATCAAATTTTTTACGCTTGCCTTATTTGCGGTGATAATCCATCGTTATGGTTGTTGCAATCGCCTTTACTGTGGTTGGCGGGGCAACGATTGTCCTTTTTGCTACTGTGCTAGAGAGTAAAATTAAAGGCTTGCCAAGCTGATAACGTTATTAAACAAATAATAAGAAAACTCAGAAACCATTGGTAGGTAAAGATTGCGTCACTGCTGACCCGAGCAAAGGTCGTATGTTTAAAAGAGTTCTGTTTGTGTTTGACCTGCAAATTTTACACGTGGCTTCGTTTTACTTTCTTGTCAAATATGTGCTTCTCTAGATCACTCCTCAGAGCGCCTAGCCAGTTGTTCTGCTATCTTCAATAGTGCGCGCTGTAAATCATCCGGCTCCATTGTTTTGGCCGTGGCCTGAACAATGTCTGCCGCTGTTTGTGAGCGTGCGCGTTTGCGCAGGGCCTGTGGGCGTGGTTCAGCCCGGATTTTCTCAGGGGATACGTGCCAAGTTGCGTCCGATACGGTAATGCCTTCACGGTTAAGTTCGTCAATTATTTGACCAGAGCTGAAGCGTAATCGTGCAAGCCAGCTGGAATTATCTAGCGTGAGCTTGAGAACTCGATTTTCGATTCGACAAAATTGCAGCTGAGCGAGGCTCTCTGGGGGCAATATTCGCTCGATGATACGCCTGATTTTGCGATCATCATGCAAGGCCTGACTGACATCAACTCCGACTAATTCGTTAAACTTTTTCATGAATAAAATTATTGATCGGTCCGGTACAGACAGTGGCGCAACTCAGCCTCAACCCCCTGTCGTAGATGGCGAAACTCCGGACAACGGCGAGTACCATAACGATAGCATCGTAACCTACCGTACTGAAAATCAGATTGGTTCGGATGAAACTTGCGCCAACCAAAATGCCGTGGAGCAACCCGATTCTGCCGTACCTAGTCAACCCAAGGATACTCCTTTAGACGCTTATAGGTACGCGTCTGCTGCATTGCTGGTCGCGATAATCAGCCTGAGTGCGGCCGGTGGGTATGTGTTGGGTCAAGGAAATCGATTGGGTAATATGCAGCCTGCGATGGCGATGGCCGGCATGTCAGGCACTTCTTTCGTCAATAACGTAGATGCTGGCCTATCTGAGCCACTGCTTATCGCAGATGTGCAGGCCCAGGCTGTACTGGTCCAAACTGAAATCACGGGTCAATTAGGTGAAATGCGTGCAGAATTGCTGCGGTTACACACCGTTTTTGTACGCCTTGCTGAATTGGCCCAGCTCGATGACGGGGAATTTGATCTGGAGTCGCCTTTACTGGACTGGAAGGAACAGTCCAGCCTCAGCAAAATAGGGCTTTTAAACCGCCGCATTGCCCATATGTCTGGTAACAGCAGTAAGCTTACGTCGATTTTCGATTTGCGTAGGATGGCGTTTGATCAGAAAATATCTGGCAGGCCTATCGTGGAGGGGTACCGAACGTCAGGATTTGGTTATCGCACCGACCCTATTACGGGAAAACGGGATGAACATCTTGGGCTCGATTACAGTGGGCCAGTGGGTGAGCCCATTTTGGCTTTGGCTGATGGAATAGTGACCTTTTCAGGGAAAAACTCTGGATATGGCAATCTTGTGGAACTAGAACATGTCGGAGGGCTCCGAACTAGGTACGCACATAATCAGGCTAATTTGGTCAATCGAGGCGTGCGAGTAAAAAAAGGTGAGGCTATTGCCACCCTGGGCTCGACCGGCAGATCCACAGGCCCACATGTGCATGTTGAGGTTCGACTGGACGGCACGCCGATCGACCCCGGTTTTTTCATTCGCTAAGCTACGCGTACGTGGTGTGTCAGTGTCATAATAGGCGCTAATTTAGGCGCGAAGACTGCTTTACAGTTAACCATATTCGCAACTCGTCGAAATTAATCGGCGACGCAAACAACCGCGCTAGCGGTATTCAAGGTTTTGAGATTTCATGATAGGCAATCTGGTCAAAAAAATCGTTGGCACCAGCAACGACCGAATGATAAAACGGCTCTCCCGCGATGTTGAAGGAATAACCGCGTTAGAACCTCAAATGCAGGCTTTGTCTGACGAGCAGCTTCGGGATAAAACTGAAGAATTTCGTGAGCGCCTGCGTAACGGTGCGAGCTTAGAATCACTCACCACTGAGGCCTATGCCGTTGTGCGTGAAGCGGGCGTACGATCGCTTAACATGCGTCATTTCGATGTGCAGTTTATTGGTGCCATGGTGCTCGACAGCGGCAAGATCGCAGAGATGCGAACCGGTGAAGGTAAAACGTTGGTCGCAACCGCTGCGGTATACCTCAACTCGCTGACAGAAAACGGCGTGCACGTTATTACGGTGAACGACTATCTGGCACAACGTGACTCGGAATGGATGGCCAAGTTATATAACTTTCTTGGATTGTCGGTTGGCGTCATTATTAACGGTCTTGATAGTGACCAGCGACGTGAAGCTTATGCTTGTGATGTCACCTACGGCACGAACAACGAATTTGGATTCGATTACCTGCGCGACAACATGGCGCACAGCATTGACCAAAAAGTACAACGTGGATTAAATTTCGCCATCATTGATGAAGTGGATTCCATCCTCATCGATGAAGCTCGAACGCCATTGATCATTTCTGGCCCGGCAGACGGCGATAGCGATCTCTACATCACCATCGACAAGCTTGTTCCAAAAATGCAGCGCCAAATGGAAGAAGATGGTGAAGGTGATTTCTCCGTCGATGAGAAGAGCAAACAAGTTCATTTAACCGAGCAAGGCAACGACACCGTTGAGCGACTGTTGGTTGAAGAAGGACTGTTAGAAGAAGGCGAGAGCCTCTACGACCCATCACACATTATATTGATGCATCACCTGAATGCGGGTATGCGTGCTCATGCTATTTATAACAAAGATGTTGATTATATTTCCAAAGACGATCAAATTGTTATTGTTGACGAATTCACTGGTCGTACCATGCCTGGTCGACGCTGGTCGGATGGCCTGCATCAGGCAATAGAAGCAAAAGAAGGTGTGACCATTCAACGTGAAAACCAAACGCTCGCGTCCATTACCTTTCAGAACTATTTCCGCTTGTATGAAAAGCTCAGTGGTATGACGGGTACGGCTGATACGGAAGCTTTCGAATTTCAATCAATTTATAATTTAGAAGTGGTTGTCATACCTACAAATAAAGGCATGGCACGTGATGACAAAGCCGATCTGGTTTTCCTTACGCAAAAGGAAAAGTACGATGCCATTATCGACGACATCGAAGATTGTTCAACTCGCCAGCAACCTGTTTTAGTTGGTACTACCTCGATCGAAACATCTGAATATCTAGCGGGTCTGTTGCGTGAAAAAGGCATTGAACACGAAGTACTTAATGCAAAGCAGCATGAGCGTGAAGCGAACATTATTGAAAACGCCGGACGTCCAGGCAAGGTTACCATTGCAACTAACATGGCAGGCCGTGGTACTGATATTGTTTTAGGCGGTAGTTTAGAGGCGCGACTGCTTGAAATTCCTGAAGACGATACAGCTGCACGTGAGACGGCAACTGCCAATTGGCAAGAGCGTCACGAAACGGTCCTAGCCGCGGGTGGTTTACATATTATCGGTACTGAACGCCATGAATCGCGACGTATCGATAATCAGTTGCGTGGACGATCTGGTCGACAAGGTGATGCAGGTTCTAGTCGATTTTATTTGTCACTTGAAGATAGCCTAATGCGCATCTTTGCCTCTGAAAAAGTCAGTGGGTTAATGCAAAAACTTGGCATGGAAGAGGGTGAAGCGATTGAACACCCTTGGGTGACTAAAGCTATCGAGAATGCACAGCGCAAAGTAGAAGGTCATAACTTCGACATGCGGAAACATTTGCTCGAGTATGATGACGTTGCCAATGACCAGCGTAAAGTTGTGTACGAGGAACGTGACGAGTTGATGGCGGATAACGGCCTGGCTGCTGACGACGAAATTAAGAACAACGAATCTGAGAACGTCGAATCTGGGAACAATGAAACTGACAGCAATGAATTTGACGCCGACGAAGCTCCCTTTAGCCGCATAGCGCAATTGCGCGAAGAAATCATTCCACCAGTTGTTCAAGGATTCATACCTCCTGGTTCAATGGATGAAGTATGGGATTTGCCTGGACTTGAACTTGAACTAGAGAATATGACTGGTGAAAGCATTCCAGTTCAGTCATGGCTTGAAGCTGATCCCGACATTCCTGAAGATGACATAACGCAGCGAATACTCGACCAGCTAGAGGCTAGTTATAAAGAGAAAGAAGAGGCGGCGGGTGCAGAAGGCTTACGACGATTTGAAACCTACGTCAGCTTACAAGCGCTTGATGATCATTGGAAAGAGCATCTTGCGGGCATGGATTATCTGCGACAAAGTGTTGGCCTACGCGGTTATGCACAGAAGAATCCGAAGCAAGAGTACAAACGTGAGGCGTTTGAACTATTCGAAAAAATGCTTTATGAATACAAAACTGATGTGGTTACCGTGCTCAGTAAAGTGCAAGTGCGTGATCCTGAACAAGTAGAGCAGGCCCAAGTTGAACGTCCGGCTCCTACAGAGGTCAGTTACGAGCACAAAGATGCCACCAGTGCATTGTCTGGTGATGCAAGCGATGCCGCTGCCGAGCCCAACGAAGGTCAGTCGGCAGTAGCCTCAGCAGCCGCTGCGCGTGATGCTGCAATGAATCGCCAAGCGGCAGGTGAGCAAGCACCAACGCAACCTTTTGTGCGAGAAGAGAAAAAGTTAGGCCGTAACGACCCATGTCATTGTGGTTCGGGCAAAAAGTATAAACAGTGTCACGGCAAACTTTCCTGATAGTGCCAGTCAATCTTAATCTTGCACCCGGTATTGCTATAGACGGTATTGGTCTTGCGCCCATTAGCGCCGGTATTAAATCTGATGGTTCGCCCGATCTACTCCTTGTGGTGTTGCCTGAAAACAGTACATGCGCTGGAGTATTCACGAAGAATATTTTTTGCGCTGCACCTGTTACGGTTGCCAAAGCACATTTGAGCTCATCTAACGGTTCTGTGCGCGCAATGTTAATCAATTCTGGTAACGCCAATGCGGGTACGGGTCAACTGGGTATTGACATGGCGCAGGGTCACTGTGAAGCCGCTGCGTCTGTACTCAATTTTAAATCTGACCAAATTTTGCCGTTTTCCACTGGCGTCATTGGTCAACTGCTACCTGACGAAGTAATGCTTGCGGGAATTGAGAAAGCGGCTTTAGAGCTCGGACAAGATTGGTCTGGCGCTGCTCGCAGTATCATGACCACCGACACCGAGCCTAAACTAACGTCGCGGCAAATTAGCGTCGATGGTGAAGTCATTACGATCACGGGCATGGCGAAAGGTGCCGGCATGATTCAACCGAATATGGCCACCATGCTTGCCTATTTATTTACCGATGCAAGCATCGAGCAATCGACACTGCAGCAAGCGTTGACAGCCAGTGTGGGTACCTCGTTTAATTCCATTACTGTCGATAGCGATACTTCCACCAATGATGCTTGCATGTTGGTCGCAACCGGTGAGAAGGGCGTGTTGGGTAGTGATCACAAAGACTGGCCAAAATTTATGACGGCATTATCGACGGTTGCGCTGGATTTGGCGCAAGCCATTATTCGAGACGCAGAAGGTGCAACTAAATTCATCACGGTTACAGTTTTGGGTGGTCGCGATATAGCGCAGTGCAAAACAGTTGGCTATGCGATTGCGAACTCACCTTTGGTTAAAACAGCGATGTTTGCCAGTGATGCGAATGTGGGCCGCTTGTTGATGGCTATCGGTAAAACGGAAATTGAATCGTTAGACGCTGCGGCTATTCGCGTATCAATCGGCGATGTTTGTGCATTTGAGCGTGGTGGTATAGCCTCCGGATACACAGAAGAGCAGGGTGCTGCGATCATGGCTGAATCTGAAATAAAGATCACGGTAGAATTAGGTGCCGGTCAAGCATCAGCGAATGTGTACACCAGTGACCTATCCCATGAATATGTCACTGTGAACGCTGATTACCGTAGTTAGCTGGCAAGCCTCAAATGGCCATAAAATACATCGAGGTCGTTGCTGGAATCATATTTAATGCTGACCAAAGCCAAGTGTTGTTGTCGCTGCGCAAGCCCGACCAACACCAAGGCAATCGCTGGGAATTTCCAGGCGGTAAAATAGAGTCGTTTGAATCTATTGAACAGGCATTGTGCCGGGAGCTGTTAGAAGAGCTTGGTATTCAGGTAACGACGGCTTTTCCTTATCTAGAGATAGAGCATTCGTACTCCGATAAAGCAGTTCGTTTGCATTTCTGGCAAGTTGATTCCTTTACGGGAGCGCCAGTTGGTCGTGAAGATCAGCAGCTTCAGTGGTTTGATCTTGCGCAGCTGAGTGAGTTGGATTTTCCAGAGGCTAATCAGCCGATTGTGACTAAATTACTTGAAAAGTAGTTTGTTTATGTCGTGTTTGCGAGCGCAAGATAGCGTTTATGTAGCTGTGCAACGTGCGTTAGAACCGCATCCATACTGCCGCTGTTATCAATGACATCATCGGCTATCGCTAATCTTTCGGCCCGACTTGCTTGTGCATTCAAGATGGATTGTGCTTTTGCCCTCGTGGTTCCGTCACGACTCATTAGCCGGGTTAGTTGAATTTCCACTGGCACATCGACCACTAATATTCGATCAAATCGATCCTGTTGTTTCGTTTCCACGAGTAGTGGAACGGCGTAAATGGCATACGGATGACTCTGTTGTTCCGCAAACTTTATTTGTTTGTCCGACAATGTGCGAATGATAGGGTGCAGAATACTGTCGACTGTTTTTCGATGCTCAGGATTGCTAAAGATAAGATTCCGAAGCGACGCTCTGTCTAGCTCGCCGTCGCTGGTGATAATGTCTGCGCCGAAGTGTTCGCGAAGTTCAGTTAAGCCTTGCGAATCTGGTGATACTGCTACTCTTGCCAATACGTCTGCATCGATCACGGCGACACCGAGAGATGCAAAAGTATCTGATACTAGTGTTTTGCCGCTGGCAATGCCACCGGTTAAGCCGACAAGGATCATGTCTTGCGCCTATGCGAACATGCCTAAGTAGACGCTTGATATTTGCTCACCCCATAGCATTGCAATCCAACCGGCTGCCGCCAGGTAGGGGCCAAACGGAATAGGTATGTTCTTGTCACGACCGGTTATAGCGATGAGCGTTATGCCCACAACTGCACCGACCAATGATGAGAGTAGAATAATTATGGGTAGTTGATGCCACCCTAACAATGCACCGAAGGCTGCAAGTAATTTAAAATCACCGTAACCCATACCTTCTTTGCCAGTGATGAGTTTGAAGAGCTGAAACACTAACCACAGAATTAAATACCCCGCCGCCGCACCAATTACAGCTGATCGTACATCGGTAAATACAGGGATTAAGCTGGCCAGCAAACCAATCCACATCAGAGGTAGCGTTAAACTATCTGGCAGTAGTTGGTGATCAAAGTCGATCATGGTCATGGCCACCAGAAACCACGTGGTTATAATGCCTAATACACACTGAATGCTTGGGCCAAAATGCCAAGCCACCACCAACGACAACAGCATGGTCACCAATTCAATGATCGGGTAACGAGCGGATATTGGGGTTTTACATTGACGACATTTCCCACCCAGCATTAAATAACTGACAACCGGAATGTTCTGCCACCAGGTAATGAGATTATTGCACTTAGGGCAGCGAGAGCGAGGTACTGAAAGGTTGAATGGCTCGCTTGCAACGCGCACTGCAGCGTCGGTTTCAACGTCGCCTTTTTCCAGAGCCGCCGCTGCAGCTTCATCAGCAGCCATGTCTTGCATGGCATCGCGCCATTCGTTTTGCATCATCACCGGCAAGCGGTAGATCACGACATTGAGAAAGCTACCAACAAACAGGCCTAGAAACGCAACAACGCCGTAAAAGATTACGGCGTTGTTTTGTATTACATCAATAATGGTCATCAGGAATCTACCCGATAAGAAAACGCAAGCATATCAGAATGCGTCGCCCATTTTGAATATTGGTAGATACATGCCTACAACGAGTCCACCGATGACCACACCTAGAAAGGCCATGATCATGGGTTCCATCAAACTGGTCATCGCATCAACCGCGTTGTCCACTTCTTCTTCGTAGTAGTCGGCAACTTTGCCAAGCATGTCGTCAATAGAACCGGCTTCCTCACCGATGGCAACCATCTGGCTTACCATGTTGGAGAATAGGCCAGAATTCTCGATTGAAGTCGTGAGTCGTTGACCGGTTGCAGCCTCATCTTTCATTTTATAGATTGCGTCTTCAAATACGCTATTACCCGCGGTACCAGCAACCGAATCCATTGCTTCAACTAGCGGTACACCCGCTTTAGACATAGTGGACAGTGTTCTTGCGAATCGAGCCGTTGCCGCTTTTACGACAATATCGCCGAACACAGGTGCCTTTAGCGTCACCCGGTCAAGAAATCTGGCAAATTGCTTCGAGCGTTTCTTCGCTTGGATAAAAACATAGACCGTTAATCCAACACCGCCGAACATCACCCACCAGTATGCTTGCATAAACTCCGATGCGTTTACAATCATTTTTGTAAAAGCGGGTAAGTCGCCGCCCATGCCTGCAAACAGCGCCTCAAATTGTGGTACAACGAATACCAAAAGAATAGCGGTTACGATAAATGCAACAATTAATACTGCGACAGGATAAAACATCGCCTTTTTGATTTTCTTTTTCAGTGATTCTGATTTTTCTTTATAGTTTGCAATCTCACCAAGCAGTGTTTCCAATGTACCCGATTGCTCACCAGCCTCAACCAACGAACAAAATAGATCATCAAACTGGTCAGGGTATTTTCTTAGCGATTGGGTCAGGTTGCTACCAGACTCAACTTCTGACTTAAGACCCATGACCATGTCACGCATGTTTTTGTTGTCCATGCCGTTAGCAACAATCTCGAAAGATTGCACCATAGGTACACCTGCGCCCATCATGGTGGTTAGCTGTCGTGCGAATATAGCGATGTCACCAGCGGTGATTTTCTCACCACCACCACGTGCTTTACGTTTTTTCTTAACCTTAGGTGCAACAATACCTTGGCGACGTAATTTTGCCTTAACTAAGTCGGCACTTGGACTAGATGCTAGACCTTTTTGTTTTTGTCCTTTCGCATCCTTGCCTTCCCATTCAAACAGGATGTTGTCTTTGGATGCCTTACTTGATGATGCTGATATGGCTGCCATGATTAGTCCTTAGTCACCCTGTTCGCTTCTTCTAGACTTAGCAATCCAGCTTTAACCTTCATTAAAGCAGCATCACGTAAATCTGGTATTTTTTCTTTTTTGGCTTGTGCTGCGATATCGATTGCATTACCGCCAGCCATGATGAGCTTGCCTATATCTTCACTGATTTTCATCACCTGATAGATACCAGTTCGACCTTTGTAGCCGTTGTTACATTTCTTGCAGCCAACCGCTTTATGTACAACCAAGCCTTCTAGTTCGTCTTCTTGAAAACCTTCAGCCAATAGGACATCATTCGGTAGCTCATCTGGAGCTTTGCATGAATCGCACAATCTTCTAGCCAGTCTTTGCGCAATGATCAAACTTACCGCAGTGGCGATGTTGAACGGTGGAACACCCATGTTAATCAAACGGCCCAAAGTTTGAGGAGCGTCGTTTGTATGCAAGGTGGACATAACCATGTGACCAGTCTGTGCAGCCTTAATCGCTATACTCGCTGTTTCAAGATCACGTATCTCACCTACCATGATAATATCTGGATCTTGTCTTAAGAAAGCCTTTAGCGCTTCAGCGAATGTGAGTCCCGCTTTGACGTTAACGTTAACCTGGTTTATACCTGCCAGGTTTATTTCCGCCGGGTCTTCTGCGGTTGATATGTTGGTGTCAGGTGTATTGAGAATATTCAAACCGGTGTAGAGTGATACTGTTTTACCACTACCTGTTGGGCCGGTTACTAGAATCATTCCGTATGGACTGGCTAGTGCATCCATATAAAGTTTTTTCTGCTCTGGCTCGTAGCCTAGCGCATCGATGCCGAGCTGTGCACTGCTTGGATCAAGAATACGAAGTACCGTCTTTTCACCAAAGAGAGTAGGGCAAGTGTTAACACGAAAATCGATTGCCTTAGTCTTAGAAATTTTAAGCTTAATACGACCGTCCTGTGGTACACGCTTTTCAGAGATATCCATTCTCGACATTACTTTTAGTCGAGCTGTTAGCCGTGTGGCCATATTCAAAGGCGGATTTACAACCTCTTCTAATATGCCATCGATACGAAAGCGAATTCTGAATTCTTTCTCGTATGGTTCTACGTGAATATCTGATGCGCCGCGTTTGATAGCATCGAGTAGTACTTTGTTAACGAAGCGAACAACGGGTGTTTCATCTACGCCATTGTCATCTTCTTCAGAATTTTTCTCATCACCACCTTCAACTTCCAGGTCAAAGCTGTCATCCAGGCCTTCAGATAGCGCAGAATTGCCATCAAGAACACCTTTTCTAAGTTCTTGTAGTTTGTCTTCTTCAACAATCACTGCCTCAACACTTAAGCCAGAGGTGAACTTGTATTTATCGAGAGGCTCGCTGTTGGTAGGGTCTGATATAGCAACAAACAGTTTTGAACCGCGGCGTGCAATAGGAACCGCGTTGTGGGCAGTGATTAGATCTTCTTTGATCAAATCAGCTGGAATGCTGGCCGGCTCGAGAGTTGATAGGTCATAACACGGTAATCCAAAATCAGCAGCAACTGCTTGCGAAATAGTGGTAGTGGTTAAATCACCATATTCAACCAGAGAACTGATAAGTGTCTGTTTGGAATTACGGCTGTGCTTTACCGCTTCGGTTGCCGCTTCCTCGCTAATCAAACCCTGATTAACTAGTTGGCGTGCTAGCCCGCTAAGCGTGACATCTTGTGCGTTATTGTCGCTCACATCAATACCCTATTATGACCTTGAAACCTGCTCCTATAAATATACATCGGCCATTATTACGAGTGCTGAAGGTTGAAAGTAGATCGTTATATGAAGTCGATGGATGCAGGAGATACTTGATCACCATCTTTATTACATTCGATGGCGCGTGGATTGTGCACCAGTTCCGATATTGGAGACGAGTTTGGTTATGTCATCGCTGTAGCGCAATCAAGAGATGATTAACACCAACCTTCATCACATGCAGTTCCAGACTCTACCCAATCTTTGATCGCTCTATCGACTCCTGCAGTACCCTCAGATTGGCCAGTCAGTACAAAGGTTTCACCAGAGAATCCGTCAACACCTGTTGCTGAAGTCACTTCGATAATTGGGAAAGTGGTTCCCGATAGAGTCACTTTTTCAACTAATGCTGCTGAAGCTGCTCTTGTTAAGGTTATAGCTGGTACTTGCCCTGAAATACCAGGTACTAATACAGTCGAATTGCAAGCATCGAGGCCATTGTTCTGATGGTAGCAGAGTTCAACTGCAACCTTGACTGGTTGTACAGCGATCTTAACTTCTGAGAACTTAGCGCGTTTTGTGTACTGAGAATATTGAGGTACCGCAATTGCTGCCAAGATTCCAATTATCGCGATGACGATCATAAGCTCAATGAGCGTGAATCCACTTTTCTTCATTGTCGTATTACCTTTGGATTAATACATCCTTGCAGGTTGATTCCTATTTGCAGCACGTCCTAAAAAGCACTTTAATTGTACTTGTGGGCTACATAAACAAAAAAAGCCGGCCAATAGTGGCCGACTCTTATACTTCTTTGCTACGTTAAGCAATCAAACTTGCGTTCGATTTAGCAGTAACCGTTATCGCAACCAGCACCACTTTCAGTCCAGTCAACGATAGTTAGCTCGCCAGCAATATCCGCGATTGTAGCAGTGATGATGTAAGTATCAGTATCTGCGAATCCTTCAGCACCGTCAACAGGTGAAGCTGTAACAACAGGAGTTGCGCCACCAGTCAGTGTAACTGCACCAACAAGAGAAGCAGAAGCTGCACGATCTAGTTGAGTCTGAGTGATTCCACTGTTGATACCACTACCAGTAGTACCGCAATCAGCTGCACCAGCGTTACGCTGACGGCAAAGCTCAACAGCACTTTTGATTGGTGATACAGCAAGCTTAACTTCAGAGAACTTAGCACGCTTTGTGTACTGAGAATACTGAGGAACAGCTACTGCTGCAAGAATACCGATGATCGCGATTACGATCATAAGTTCGATTAATGTAAAACCTTTTTGTACTTTAACCATGATTGGTTTATCTCCAGAGACTAAAATTAGAATTATAAGTTTGTTATCAAGCCAAACCTACAAACACGTTATCGTCCGTAGGCTTGTGAGGTTAAGTGCATCTGCTGTGCCATTGCATGATTTACTTTTCGCCACAATTTAAAATCAATTAGAACAAGCACATAGATATGATGAGAACTGCATCTCAGTGCTCTGGTTAACGTTCGTAATTGTCACTTTTGTCACTTTTGTCACTTAGTGACAAGTCGATTGTTACTTTGATGACAAACTGATACTCAGGTTGGCTACCTGTTACGTATGGCTACGGTGAAACAGATATGACGAATTCGTATTGATTGGGAAAATGGATAAATCCACAGTTCAATCTAACTTCATAGGCCACCTATTTCTTATCATCTATCCCTAATTGTGCAATTCGGTAACGCAATTGCCGGTAGGTCAAGCCAAGATGCTTTGCAGCCTCCTTGCGGTTCCAACGTGTCATATTAAGTGCATCTACAATTCGAGATGTCTCGGAGCTTGCAAGCTTTACTGTTCCAGTATGTTGTGTAGAGCCATCTTCTGTTGATTGACTTGCTGGCAGGTTTAGATTTTCTGCATCTATAGAGTTACCGTCAACTAAAGCAACTGATCGCTCTAGTAAATTTTCCAATTCACGAACATTGCCAGGGAAGCGATAGCTTGTCAGTGCTTCGAGTGCGCTATCGGTGATGGTCATGGTTTGATCGTGGCTCGTTTGTTTTTGAAGTTTCGCCAGAATGCCAGTGCAAAGTTCTGGTATATCTCCAGGACGGTCTCTTAGGCTTGGCGAATGCAGGCAGATAACGTTTAAGCGATAATATAAATCATGTCGAAATCGTCCCGCTTCAACTTCTGCTGCTAAGTCTTTATGGCTTGCACTAAGAATGCGTGCATCAACCGATACCTCGCTGCTGCCACCGACAGGTCGAATGCTTCGCTCCTGAATGGCTCTTAACAACTTCACCTGCATATGCAGAGGGAGTTCTGCGACTTCATCTAAAAACAAGGTTCCACCATTGGCAAGTTGAAACAAACCTTCTTTATCCGTAACAGCGCCAGTGAAGCTTCCTTTAAGGTGGCCGAACAGCTCACTTTCCATCAGTTCGCTTGGAATGGCACCACAGTTGATCGCGACGAACGCATTGTCTGCGCGGGGCCCACTCTCATGTATCAGCTTTGCGATAAGTTCCTTGCCTGTTCCTGACTCGCCAGTGATCCAAACAGGCGCATTAGTTCTGGATACCTTTGCGATCATTTGTCTTAGTGATTGCATCGGGGCAGAGCTGCCAATGAGCTTGTCGCTACCGATATCTTGATCGGTATTTGTCAGCACGGTATTTCGATGTGACAAGTCTTGAAGACTGCCGGATGGCCCAGTCGATAACGCAGTGTCTGATAAAGTGCTACTCGTGCTTGAAGTGTTAGTTTTTAAATCTGTAGCATCAGCGTTAAACTGTCCATCGTTGCTTGCCGCTTGCTTGGTGTCGCTATTACCCTTGTTATTATTCAAAGCTATAGCTTGAACTACCAATCGTCGCAGCTGTTGGATATCAACGGGCTTTGAGACAAAGTCATAAGCCCCATTTTTCATTGCATCCACTGCGGCTTCCATATTGCCATGGGCCGTTATAACGGCAACAGGGAGGTTGGGTTCTTTGGATTGTATGTAGCGGACGAACTCAACACCGTTTCCATCGGGTAGGCGCATGTCGGTTAGGCATACATCAAAATGATAGTTATTGAGTAATTGTCGAGCTTCTTCCAGATTGGCTGCGGTGTGGTAGTCCAGACCCATGCGTGCCAGTGTCATAGCAATGAGTTCGCGGATATCCGGTTCGTCGTCGATGATCAGAGCGGTGGCGGTCATGCTCAGGCTGCCATTTGTTGAGCCGAGCTCAGTGTTATACGAAAGTGTGCGCCATCTTCACGGGGTACGCATTCAAGACTGGCTTTGTTCAAATCGCATAGTTCGCGAATAATGTATAACCCCAATCCAGAACCATTGTGATGAGTAGAGTAGAACGGCTCGAACAATTGTTCTCTGTGTAAGTCAGGGATACCCACGCCATTATCAACAATGTCGACAACGGCTGTGCCTTGTTGTGATTGCCAGCAACTAATCGTTATTGAAATTTCTTGATGATTTTCTTGATGATTGTTGTGTAGTCGAGCATTGGTGCACAAGTTCCACAGCACTTGGTCAAGATGGTCCGGGTCGAATACGGCCAACACGTGGGGTTCGGTTACAGCTGCAAGCTTTGAACTGTCAAGATGATTTTCCGTTATAAAGCGTGCACAAAAATCAGTAATAACATGACTCAAGTCGAGCGATTCATTGCGCACTTGCTTTCGATTTGAAAGTTGTAGCACATCTTCAACGATTCGATCTATCCGGTGGGTATGTGTGTGCGCTATGTCCAGTAGCGCCTGATCTTCATCTGCAAGGTTCTCGGACTCCTGTAGGAGTTGCACCGCATGCGAAATAGCGCCTAAAGGATTTCGAATCTCGTGCGCAATGCTGGCAGACAAGCGGCCAAGGGACGCAAGCTTGAGTTGTTGATACTGTTTTCTTATTTGAGAATGATCATCAAGCTTGACCAGCATACCGCCCGACGACAGCGGAATGTAGCGAGGTAGAAGTGCTAAGCCGGTTGATTCAACGGTAATGGGCAGCGCGTTTGTTCCACCGTGCTTTACGGTATCCAAGCTATCGAGCAATGTGTTGCACAGACGGCCAACGTGTATGGGTAGAGGCGTGAATTCGCAGGCTAATAAGTCTCGCGCGGTATCGTTGATTAATTGCACTTGGTTGTTTGCATCCAAAACCAGTACACCCGAATCGAGCTCACGGATAATTTCTTCGTTTAAATTGGCAATCTGTTTTACGTCTAAAGCTGCGCGATCATTCGTCGCCGTTGGCATTTGTCGCGATGAAAGTTTTCTAAGAGGCACGCTTAAAAGCCACGCAACCATTAGCAGCATGGTGCCCAGAAATGCGGTTCGCTCAAAGTCTGCGGCGGCACTGCCTAAAAGTAATCTGGCCAACAGTTCTTCCATCAATACGAGGACACAAGCAAGGGCTGCGAAGAACAATGCGTATCTTGCCGTGTTTAGCTGGCTCAGCAGGGCAATTGTGATGAGCAAAAGAATACCGAAACCGCTTTGCACCCCACCACAGGCGTACATCATGATGCAGACAAACGCGATATCCATGTAGTTTTGTAAATACAAACGAGTCGTGGTGGTTGGCCTGTCGATGCGCTGTAGATAGATAAAACCCAACGTTGTAACGAGATAGCCTAAATGCGCCACTTCAAACAAAGTGGCATCGCGTTGACCCAGTATCGTTTGAGAACTTGATAGGTAGTAGACAACGGCCAGTGCGCTGAGTAGAAATAACCGGTACTGAGTGAACAAACGCATAACCTGAGCGTCAGCCGGTATAGGCTGCGAATGCCTACTGTGGTTCTTGGGTGGTTCGGCTGAGCTGCTCACTATATGCGCGCACACGGGAAAACAAGGAATATGTGCTGATGGAGCAAGATTCAGACCACGAAAACCCCGTGGAATGGGGCTTTCGTGGGAATAAGGGTCTGGTTAGACCCTAAAACTAGTTTTCTAGAGCAGGATGAGCCGGTTCGGTCAAAGCAAGGCTGCGCAGGGTATCGTTTTGCAGATCAGCCTGTCCAAGAGAGCCGTAGGCACTAGCCATCAGAGCAAGCGCATTGGGCACATGTGATGAACCATCAAAATGCTCGAGTAGGTAGTTGACCCGATTTATGGTCGCAACCATGGCTCCGCGCTGATAGTAAAATTTCGCCGTAATGAGCTCGTGGCGCGCCATCTCATTACGCAAAAACTCCATTCTGGCTAGAGCGTCAGGTACATATTCGCTGTCTGGGTACTGTCGAACAAGGGAGTCGAATTCGGCAAATGCGGTGCGCAGCCAATTCTGATTGACCTGCGACATGTCTCGCGGGAATATCCGCTCCATAAAAGAGCCGCCACGGGCGAAATTGGCGATACCTTTAATGTACATAGCGTAGTCAACGTTGTCGCTGCGAGGATAGAGTTTGATAAAACGATCTGCTGAGGTGATGGCGTTATCGTATTCGTCCTGCTTGAAGTAGGCATAAGCAATATCGAGCTGCGCTTGCTGGGTATAGCTGCCGAAGGGAAATCGGGCCCCTAACGTCTCAAAAGTATCGACGGCGGTCAGGAAATCACCCTGATTCAAAGCGCGTTTTGCCGTGTTGTACAGCCGCTCTGCAGAGGTTGTGGTGTCGGCTTGCTCGTCGGTACTGGCGCACGCACCCAGTAATAACGTGGCAGTAATTATCGCGATTGATGCAAATCGCTGTGTTTGGTGGTTTATCATAGGAAAAGTATAGCGAATTTGTGGCTCTTGATTGCCACGATCGTCATCTGGTGTCACATTCTTACCGCTTCATAACCCCGGTTTCACAGGTAATGCACAACGATAACCCGTCAACACCCGCTCAAAAGCAGTCATTAGTAGCGCCAGCCAACACAGCAGGCATGCGATTGGATGCTGTTGCAGCGCAATTGTTCGGCGATTATTCTCGCAGCCGACTCCAGGATTGGATAAAAAGAGGGTTTTTGACTACGAATGGTCAAGCCTGCCGCGCAAGTGACAAACTGATCGGCGGTGAGGAGATCTCCCTTGTGTTGCCGCCAGATGCGCTGGCCGATACGTGGGAGGAAATTTGGGCAAACGGTGCAGCTAGCATGGGCGCGGAACCCATGACTATTGATCTGGTGCACACCGATGAGCAGTTTTATATCGTCAATAAACCGGTGCCACTGGTTATGCACCCAGCTCCTGGTAATCGCAGTGGCACCCTAATGAATGGGCTGCTAAACCTAGAGCCAGGTCTAAGAACAGTGCCACGGGCTGGCATCGTTCATCGCTTGGACAAGGAGACCAGCGGCCTGTGTGTTGTTGCCCGGACACTCAAAGCGCATTCGCATCTCGTGGCCCAATTGCAGGAACGCACGGTAGCTCGAGAGTATTTGGCTATTGTTGTCGGAGATATTCCAGATGAGGGAACGGTTGACGAGCCGATTGGTCGCCACCCGAAAGATCGAAAACGTATGGCTGTTGTTGCTAGCGGTAAGCCTGCTCGGACTCACTTTCACGTGCTAGAACGTTTTGATAACTGTGCGCTGGTCGCCGTGAAACTTGAATCTGGACGCACGCATCAAATCCGTGTGCATTTGACGCACTTAGGCTATCCGTTGATTGGTGACCCCGTATACGGCCTTCGAGGTACAAGGCATCAAATAAAGCAGATGAATATTTCAGATGTCACTGGCTTTAATAGACAAGCATTGCATGCCTTTAAGTTGGGTTTAAAGCACCCAGTGGATCAAAGCGATTGTCAGTACCAAGTTGAACCGCCCGCTGATTTTAATCATGTGTTGGCTTTATTACGCAACGCTGCAGCTTCTCCAGCGTGATGGCGGGGTTGCGCATTTTATTTCGGTATACCCTCAATGATCGATAGTGAAAAACAACCTGTTCAGAGTATTACTCCTGATTGGGAGGTGCCAGCTTGCGTTAAGGTGTATTCCACAACCCGACTAGGTGGTGTCAGTGAATCGCCTTACCATGCGTTGAATTTGGGTTTGCATGTTGATGATGATGAAGCACATGTTCATAAAAACCGTGAGTTGATGCTTAAAGCGATTCAAAGTCCGCAAGCGCCGCTGTGGTTGAATCAGGTGCATGGGAATGATGTTTATTTCATTGACCGTATGCAAGATTTTGATGAACCGCTAACAGCAGACGGTTCATTTACCCGTGAACACCAGCGCGTATTATCGATCGTGACCGCTGATTGTTTACCGGTGGTTATTGCCAATGCAGATGGTAGTGCTGTCGCTGTTATGCATGCTGGGTGGCGAGGTTTGGCGACAGGCGTATTACAAAGTGGGCTTAGGCACTTTTCTGAAGAAGATCAATTGCATGCGTGGTTGGGACCAGCCATTGGGCCAGATGCATTTGAAGTGGGCATTGACGTGGTCGATGCTTTTTTAAAGCTCGATCGAGAAAACGCATCTGCCTTTAAACCGGTAAAAATGGATGATGCCAATGGTGCGCGCAAGTTCATGGCAGACATTTATACGCTTGCTCGCTTAGAGCTTAACCGGCATCGTCGCGTTAAAGTGACCGGTGGTGAGTACTGCACCTACACCGACAGTGATCTATTCCATTCCTTCCGTCGCGACGGTGCGCGTAGTGGTCGGATGGCAACACTAGCTTGGATTGACTGAAAACAAATCCAATTCACTCTTTTGTGGTTGAATTAGCTCGGTTGGTCGCTATCTTTAGAAGATCATAATTTAGTGCGTCGTTACACTTTAAAAAGGTGGAACAGCGGCGCCAAGAGGAATGCCAATGAGAATGGACAAATTAACCAGCAAGTTTCAGCTGGGTCTACAAGAAGCACAATCCATGGCAGTGGGGCGTGACCACCAGTTTATTGAGCCGGCACATTTAATGGCCGCCTTTCTTGATCAAGATGGCGGTGGTGTCAGGCCATTGCTTGCACAATCGGGTGTCAATGTTAACGGCTTGCGTGCAGGTATTGATGCGCTGCTCGATAGCATGGCGCAGGTGCAAGGTGGCAGTGGTCAACTGCACGTATCGAATGAACTCAACCGTCTATTAAACTTGACCGACAAGCGTTCACAGCAGCGTGACGATCAATACATTTCGTCAGAAGTGTTTGTGGTGGCAGCGCTTGAAGATAAGAAAAATTCGATTGCTAAATTGATGGTCAAGAACGGCGCTAACTTAGAAGCAGTTGAAAAGACCATTAAAGATGTCCACGGCGATCAACCAGTAAATGATCCCAATGCGGAAGATCAACGCAAAGCACTTGAAAAGTACACGATCGATTTAACAGCGTTAGCGGAGCAGGGCAAGATCGACCCGGTCATTGGCCGCGACGATGAGATTCGCCGCGCCATCCAAGTTTTGCAACGCAGACGAAAAAACAACCCTGTCATCATTGGTGAACCCGGTGTTGGTAAAACGGCATTAGTGGAAGGTTTGGCACAACGCATTGTGGACGGAGAAGTGCCTGAAGGTGTTAAAAACAAACGCGTCTTGTCTCTGGACATGGGGTCATTAATAGCGGGTGCAAAATTCCGTGGCGATTTTGAAGAACGCTTAAAAGCAGTACTCAATGATTTAGCTAAGCAAGAAGGGCAGGTCATCCTCTTTATCGATGAGCTGCATACCATGGTGGGTGCAGGTAAAGCTGAAGGCTCTATGGATGCAGGCAACATGTTAAAGCCTGCGCTGGCGCGTGGTGAGCTGCATTGCATTGGTGCGACAACGCTTGATGAGTATCGAGAATACGTTGAAAAGGATGCCGCCCTTGAACGCCGGTTTCAGAAAATATTAGTTGAAGAGCCTTCGGTTGAAGACACCATTGCCATCCTTCGTGGCTTAAAAGAGAAATACGAAGTACACCACGGTGTTGAAATTACCGACCCGGCCATAGTGGCGGCTGCGACTTTGTCGCACCGCTACATAAGTGATCGTCAGTTGCCCGACAAAGCTATCGATTTAATCGATGAAGCCGGCTCGCATATTCGCATGGAGATCGATTCCAAGCCTGAAGAGCTCGATAAGCTTGATCGGCGCATTATTCAATTCAAGATTGAGCGCGAAGCATTGGCGAAAGAATCCGATAATGCGTCTAAAAAACGTTTGTTGGACTTAGATGAAGATATTGCAGCCGTAGAAAAAGAGTATGCCGATCTTGAAGAGATTTGGAACGCAGAGAAAGCGACAGTTGAAGGCGTTAATAGCGTTAAAGAAGACCTTGAACGGGTTCGCCAAGAATTTGAAACTGCACGACGTGCGGGTGATCTTGCACGTATGTCTGAACTACAGTACGGGCAAATCCCCGAATTGGAAAAGCAACTTGAGGATGCTGTAAAAGCGGCTAATCAAGAGGATATGCAATTGCTGCGCAACAAGGTTAACAGTGATGAAATTGCTAGCGTCGTATCCAAGTGGACGGGCATTCCAGTCACTAAGATGTTGGAGGGCGAGAAGGACAAGCTACTGCGCATGGAAGCAGAGCTCAGTAAGCAGGTTGTTGGTCAAGCAGAAGCCGTAGAGGCTGTGTCTGATGCTATTCGTCGTTCGCGTGCAGGGTTGTCTGACCCTAAGCGTCCAATAGGTTCGTTTTTGTTTCTTGGTCCAACTGGCGTTGGTAAAACTGAGCTAACCAAAACACTAGCAGACTTCATGTTCGAAAGCAGTGATGCGATGGTTCGACTCGACATGTCGGAGTTTATGGAAAAGCACTCAGTAGCTAGATTAATTGGTGCGCCTCCAGGCTATGTTGGGTATGAAGAGGGTGGTTATCTTACTGAAGCGGTCAGGCGCAAACCGTATTCCGTTATTCTGCTTGATGAAGTTGAGAAAGCGCATTCGGATGTGTTCAATATTTTGTTGCAAGTGCTAGACGATGGTCGGTTAACGGATGGTCAAGGTCGAACTGTGGATTTTCGTAATACCGTTATTGTTATGACTTCAAACTTAGGTAGCCATGTTATCCAAGAGCTTGCGGGTAATGACAACTATGGTGAAATGAAAACAGCGGTGATGGATACCGTTAGTCAACATTTTCGTCCAGAGTTTATTAATCGAATTGATGAGTCGGTTGTGTTCAGACCGTTGTCCAGAGAAAGCATTCGCATGATCTGTGGCATCCAGATGAAACTGCTTGGCAAGCGTATGGCTGAGCGATCACTGGAGTTGGTGGTGACTGAAGAGGCGCTAGATTATATCGGTAACGCAGGTTTCGACCCTGTATACGGTGCGCGACCATTGAAGCGCGCAATACAACAAGAGGTGGAAAATCCTCTGGCGCAGTTAATACTGGCGGGTAAATTTGAGCCAGGTGCGAAAGTGTTTGTTACGGTGGCTGATGGGGCTCTGGCGTTTAGTGATAAAGAGTCGGCACCAAAAGCTGAGCAGGTACACTAGTAATATTGAAGTGTTGATGAGGGTGGGCGAAGTTTCTTCTTCGCTCACGCTTTAAACTACAAATTCAGAACTCAACTGCACAACAATTGCTGTTACGTTGTCAGTGCCGCCGCGTCGTAGTGATAACCGCACCATTTTTTCCAGCGCCTGTTCCATTGAAGGTAAGCTTAAATTTTCACGAACCTCATCACGATGCACGTCCTTAAACAAGCCATCGCTACACAACAGGAAGCGATCTCCTGGCTGCAACTCTATCTGTTTAATTTGCACGTCGAGTGAATCATTAACACCGACGGCGCGGGTAATAACATTCGCTGAAGGGTGGTTCTCTGCTTCGTCCTCAGAGAGTTCGCCGAGCCTGTGTAGTTCGCCAACCAAGCTGTGATCGTCAGTGATCTGCTTTAGCTCACCTGCGCGGTAACGGTACAATCGACTGTCTCCAGCCCAAATAGCATGACCGACCTGTTTGTGAATATAGAGCAATGCCACCGTGCTACCCATGACCTGGCCATCAATCTGTTGCCGACAAAAAGCGTTCGCGCTCTCTAGCCGATGAACAATGTTATTGATATCGTCGTTAGTGTTGTTACCAGGCTCAAAGGTTTGTAGTTGAGACACTATTTCCTGGCTGGCACGATCGCCTCGACTATGGCCACCCATCCCGTCTGCAACGACCCACAGGCCGCATTCACTGGCGTCCAGAAAGGAATCTTCATTAATTTTACGGACGTGCCCAACCGCTGATACGGCTCTGGAGAACCATTGTGGTGGGAGTTGGGCAGATTCAGCTGGGCTCGCTGGCATGGATTCAACAACTTTTGGGTAACTAATGCTCAGTATACCGGATGAGCTTTGTTACAATCCGCGAGTCAGTCTACAACCACAACAGCTAATGTCAGTTCGTACACGATTTGCCCCAAGCCCAACCGGTTATTTACACATCGGTGGTGCACGCACAGCCTTGTTTTGCTACCTATTCGCTCGCCAGCACGGTGGTGAGTTTGTGCTTCGCATCGAAGATACCGATCAAGCCCGATCGACAGACGAATCGGTGCAGGCCATTCTCGATGGCATGGAGTGGCTGGGCCTAGACTACGATGAAGGTCCGTTTTATCAAACGAAGCGCTTTGATCGCTATCGTGAAGTGGTCGCGCAATTGATGGAATCTGGGCACGCCTATCATTGTTATTGCACCCCGGCAGAGCTCGATGAAATGCGTGAAACGGCAATGGCTAATAAACAAAAGCCGCGCTACAACGGCTATTGGCGAGACCGCACCGACGCACCACCTGCAGGCGTTGAGCCTGTGGTGCGGTTTAAAAATCCACTTGATGGTGACGTTGTTATTAATGATGCCGTTAAAGGCGACATTGTGGTGAGCAATAAAGAGCTTGATGATCTTGTCATTATGCGATCAGACGGCACGCCAACTTATAACCTGACGGTTGTTGTTGACGATATGGACATGAAAATATCGCACGTGATTCGTGGTGATGATCATGTTAACAATACGCCTCGGCAAATTAATATTTTGCATGCGCTAGGCGCGCAACTGCCTGTATATGCGCATTTACCGATGATTCTTGGTGAAGACGGTAAGCGTTTATCTAAACGTCATGGTGCTGTTAGCGTATTGCAATACAAAGACGACGGTTACCTACCTTCTGCATTACTGAACTATCTTGTTCGATTGGGTTGGTCGCATCAAGATCAAGAACTGTTCAGCATGGAAGAGATGGTTAAGCTGTTCTCTCTCGATGCGGTGAACCGCTCTGGTTCTGTCTTTGATAACAAAAAACTGGACTGGGTAAGTCAGCACTATTTACAAACCACTCCCAAAGCTGAGCTGGGTGAGGCGTTAATGCCCTATGTGACCGCGCTTGGAATCGATACCAGTGTTGGTCCTGATCTTGGTGACGTTGCAGACATTTTGCGTGAGCGAGCTAAAACTTTGTTGGATATGGCAAATGCTGCGACATACTTTTATAAAGCGCCAGCAGCCTACGATGAGAAGGCGGCAAAGAAACAATTTAAAGCAGCTACGGCCCCTGTATTGGTTGCTGTTAGTGATGCTCTAGCGGGTGTTGAGCCCTGGAAGCCTGAGCCCATCCAGGCTGCCATGGAGGCGACGGTTGCGGCGCTTGAAATAGGCTTTGGCAAACTCGGCCAACCGCTGCGTTTGGCGGTCACAGGCGGCACAGCGTCCCCCGGTATGGACCAGACATTGGCCATGTTGGACAAAGCTGATGTGCTTGAACGGATTAAAGCGGCAATAACCGTGTGTGAAAGTGCTCCCGAAGCTTGACAGCTAGGGCGCGGCACACTAATCTTCTGGCTCCACATCTGTGGGGCTATAGCTCAGCTGGGAGAGCGCTTGCGTGGCACGCAAGAGGTCCGCGGTTCGATCCCGCGTAGCTCCACCATTATTACTTCCTGTCTCCGAGTGCAGACGCCTTTCAACTTGATTCTAGTGCCGCTTTGCCGTCTGTTTTGACTGCGCACACAATAGCCAATCAGGCCTACTCAATAACAAGCCTTAAACTACTCAATGCTCTTGATAAGGTCTCACTGGCAGCGAGGTAGGCAAACTCATCATCGCAATTCGAGTTTACTTTAAGCGCTTTACTAACTTGCGCCAACGATGTTGCTTTACTCACCTCCAGTAGTAAAAGTGAATTTCCACTAACGATATCAAAGTTTGGATCGGAAAATATCTCTAACATTAATGAACAATCTTCCTTGACCAACGCATCACGGCCGAAGGCTGTAATTTCTATTTCGCAACCCTCTGCGGTGCTTTTCAGTTGGTGCATAGGCGAGAAATTCGCTTCATCACACATGGCAAATTTTTCAGCGCTAGCAGTTCCACTTAGTAACATTGTTATAAGCAAGCAAGAATCTATTAAAATATTTTTCTTCACTGCAAATCTACCCTTTGAACTTCGTGCCGACTGCACTAATTGTTCGAATACAGTGACAAAATACACCGTATTCATATGAGTTGCCAGTATAGTTAGCACCGATTTTGTATATAGGGTAGCCATCTATAGGCGTGATTGTTGTTTAGTCAGGGAAACTTGCCCCGGCTGTTTTGAAAGTTCTATCCCTGCGTATAGTTTGTAATATAAAATGCCTTTATCAACGAATTGGAAAATGCATTCATACATGGCTAGCCCTACCAACGCGAAAAAGCCTCCTACTAGTCGACCGCGAAAAAAACTGACTAAGGCCTATTTGCAGAAAAAAATGCCGCTGTTGAATCTGCCACGCTTTTTATCGCAGCGTAAAGAGTGGCTTAGTAAGGGTGGGGAGATAAGTCGCTCGTATCGAATTCTGAACGACTATTCTGATACCGCTGGTGCGGCAAAGGGGCACTACTATCATCAGGATTTACTGGTGGCCGGGCTGATATCGCAAAGCAAACCACGCAGGCATGTTGACATTGGTTCACGCATCGATGGGTTTGTTGCGCACGTGGCGTCTTTCCGGGAAATCGAGGTGTTTGATATTCGTGCATTGGATGAAAGTAGGCATGCCAACATCAAGTTTGTACAAAAAGATTTAATGGACCACAGCGAATCAGAAATCAGTGATTCTGTTTCCTGTCTACACGCCATCGAACATTTTGGGTTAGGCCGTTATGGTGACCCTATCGATCCAGAAGGGCATTTTAAAGGTGTGCATAATATTGTTCGTATGGTTGAGAAAGGTGGAACGCTGTATATCAGTTTTCCCATCGGTTTTAAAGATGCAGTCCACTTCAATGCTCATCGGGTTTTTCACCCAATGAGCATCTTTGGTTGGGAAGGCGTTAAAGATGTTCTTGAATTACAACGGTTCGACTGGGTAGACGCCACTGGTGAAATCAACATGAATGCAAAAGTTGAAGACGCAGTAGACAGTGTTAAGTACGGATGCGGTATTTACACTTTCCGTAAAATGAACTAACCGGTGGTCAACTAAAGAGGTGCTGGCTGGCTACGCCAATACACTTTTTATTGCTTGCGCTTGTAGCATGCGAGTCCAACCTGGTTTGAGTGTGACGCCTGCGCTACCAATTGCTGCATTGGTGTCATAGCGTCGGCCTTTGTGATCAATAATCCCGGGGCTCAAATTGGTTATGGCCACCGTTTTATTCGAGTTGTTGGTTATGGTTGTTATTGCGGAATGAACACCCAGCGTGGAAACAACGATACTGACATCGGTCAGTAATGTAGACCCGTTGTAAGCACTATTTTTAACGCCAGCTTTTGAGCCGGTGTTTGAGGATGCACTCAAAACGCCTGCGGGTAGTGCAGATGTCAGCAAACCTGCTGTCATTAATGTGAGTGTTTGTCTTTTACTTTGATTAATCAAGTCTATAGCTCCAGTGCGTTAGTCGTTTATCAGGTACTGCATCGAATGCGCTGTACGAGACTTCCCATTAACAGTACCAGACTAGGCAACGCATCCGGAAAGGTTTGACATTGGGTGACAGTTCATGCAGTTTCACGTGTAAAATCCGCAATTGGTATTTTAAGCTGATTGTTCATGGAGGGAGATGTTCAAAAAGCGAACGCGTCTGCGGCAAATCTACTGGGCTATGTATCTGTTGATCGTTTAGTGAGCTCTATCGGTCCGTTCATGAAAGCCCTCTCATTCAAAAATGCAACCGATCATCAAAAATTACTCGAAGCGTTAAAGCAACGTGGACAATTGCTCAATGTTGAATTGGCATTTACCCGGGAAAGTGATAAAAAGTCGGGTGTGGCAATGTTCTCCATAAGAAGCATTAGTGGTAATGACGAACAAGCGCCTTGTTACCTAGCATCGTTAATCGATATCAGAGATCGCCAGGAAAACGAGCAGCTCAAAGTGGCTAACAAGGCTGCAGAAGCTGCAAGCCTTGCAAAGAGTCAATTCCTTGCCAATATGAGTCACGAAATCAGAACACCATTGAATGGTACTGGTATGTTGGAGTTGCTAAATCGTACCGACCTTGAAACTCACCAAAAACGTTACATCGATATCGCACAAAACTCTGCCAAAAGTTTGCTCTCGGTAATTAATGATATTTTGGATTTTTCTAAAATAGAAGCGGGTAAGCTTGAACTTGATAATGTTGAATTTCCCCTGCACGAAACGCTAGCGGATGTTGTGGATATATTTGCCTCGCAAACCGCATCAAAACAAGTTGAACTGCTTGGTCATATTCCTCCCGATCTACCACCCTGGGTCATTGGCGACCCAGAACGTTTGCGACAGATACTCATTAACATACTTGGGAATGCCGTTAAATTTACTGAATCGGGCTCTATCTCTTTGACTGCAGTATGTAAAAAAGAGCAGATAAAATTGCCATACTCAGGCTAGAAGTAAAAGACACTGGTTGTGGAATCAGTGAAGAGAATCTCTCCAAGTTATTTGAATCTTTTACCCAGGCTGACTCTACTACTACACGCACGTAGGGTGGAACCGGGTTAGGATTAACCATCAGTCGCCAGCTGATCAGATTGATGAAAGGTCAAATCAACGTGACCAGTGAGGAAGGAATTGGTTCGGTGTTTGCTATCGATCTTGCCTTGCCATTATCAAAGAAAACTCATGCAAAGCAATCATCGTTACCTGACTCTTTGTCTGGTATGCGTGTGCTGGTCGTGGATGATCACCCGGTTAATCTCGAGTTAACTCGTGAGCTTTTAGTGCCAGTTGGGTTGCAAGTAGAGTGTGCTGAAAGCGCCGATGAGGCTATGCAAATGCACACAAAGGCAGTTGCATCTGACTCACCATATGAACTGTACTTGCTTGATTTAGTTGAAGACAATACGGTGAACCAAATTGTTGCAGCCGACGGAGCATATAAAGAATTAAGTGTGCGGTGATATCTTTGTTATTTTGCAATAAAGATATACTCGCTTACTTTATTGTTATTGTCATGGATTTTATGCGCCTGATTTCCGAATGAGTATCGGTGCGATACAGACACTACTTCCACATTCGATTTGTAGCGTTGCAGGAGCTCAACCATCTCATCTTTGGAAGGTTTGGAATTTGAAGAATAAGAGATAACCAACGTGCTGTCTTGGTACATCGAGAATAACCTATCAAAGGCATCGTAGGTCCCTTTTTTAGTGCTAAAGGGTGTTGGGTAGTTTTTAAATTTTTTCGTTTTCAAGTGCCACTGCATTTCCACCCCTTTCCAGTCGCAGGCTATGCCTTCAACAAAGTGATAACGCCGCACGTATTCATTGTCAGAATGAGGACTGTAATAGGGCGGATCAATGTAAACCAGATCAGGTTTGAAATCGGTATCAAGCGCATCTTGCCTTGACGCTAAGTTTTGTTTTCCATTATCAAAAATCGCTGCGTTGTAGGCCTTCACTGCCTGCACAAAGTGTTCGGACAAGGATGTTTTAAGGTCTTTTCGTCCATCGTCGTAGCGATGCCCTACGTAGGTGAAAATGCCTCGAGGCCGTCGTTTAAAGCAGGCTCTGACAAGCGCTGAAGTGGCGATGGCTTGCGCGTATGGGTTGTCTAGTTGTTTTATATTGGCTCGAATGTGATCGATCAATCGATTTTCATCGGTCGTAAAATACAAACCTTCAAAATTACTTTCTACAAATTCGTCTGAACTTGCGTTTTTCGTTAGTAGTTCATTGGCCGTGTCCATTGGCAGAGTCACGCTGTTATTCTCTATGAGTGCTTTTCCGATTAATGAGCTGAATGCCATATAGTCATTGCTAATGACTTGTTTGCCTGCCGCTTTGAGCATATAACTGACCACTCCAGACCCAGAAAATAAATCCAGTACAGTGTCACAAGCCTGCGATGTTATTGCCGCTTCAATGCTTGGTAATAACTTACTCTTTGACCCCATAAATCGAGTCGATGGGTATTTGCGAGTTTGTACAGCCGTTGGATTGTCTAACTTCGCACTTGGGTATGTTTTGTTAGGTGTCACAGTGACAATGACATCTTTGCCAACGCGTTTGTCGGCTTTGCTGTTGATGTTACGTTTGCTGTCGACGACATCAATTTTAAAATCTTTGTACAATTCCATGACCAACTCACAATTTGAATTAGTTAAAAGTGCATGACAGCCCCTTTCTTGTAGTTTGGCAGCCTCGTGTGCGAGTTGTCGATGATCTTGCTCAGTGAACGGCTCTTTCGTGTAGCGTTTAAAGTCGCTGTATTGAGACACTGGTAGGTAGGGAGGATCTAGAAATACGAAATCGTTTGGACCAGCATGTTCATCTAATAGTTTTTTGTAATCACTTTCAACAATAGACGTTTTTTGTAACGCGCTGGATGCGAGCGTAAGATTTGCCTCGTCACAAAAATTTGGATTGGCATACTTGCCGAACGGTACATTGAATTGGCCTTTTTTATTGACTCTGTACAAGCCGTTGAAACAGGTTCGATTCAAAAACAGTGTGCGTGCTGCCGCTTGCACTCGGCACATCGCCGTCCAGTCACAAGCGCGAAGTTCGTAGAAGTAGTCCGATTCGTTTTTATGTGCACCTAAAGCATTAACCAATGCGTCTAGGTCGTTCGCAACGATTTGGTACAAATTAATGAGCTCTGCATTTGAATCGGCAATGACGGAAACGTTGGGTTTTAGATGAAAGAACAGTGCGCCACCACCAAAAAAAGGCTCTACGTATGTGTTGTAAGCTTTTGGCATACGCTGAAGTAGCTGCGGCAAAAGTTGCCTTTTTCCACCAGCCCATTTTAAGACTGGCTTAACCGTGTTTTCACGTGTATCAATTGGTTCGGCTAGCATGATTAGCGAGGTTCAATAGGGTATCGGCATTGTACGCACTGAAAAACGGAATAGTTGATTAGATTTGGGACAAAAAGATGCAACTCAAGTGTTGACCAAGACCCCAATTGTGTCATAGGGTGTAACAAATTGTCGCCAACAGGAAGGTAATGTCAGTTACTCCGATCGATGCAGCAACGAAGTCTGGTCGCGCGCTGAGCGACACGGAAACGCTCGATAAACTTTTGAGTTCGGTCGCTATTCTGGTCGTCGATGATGAACCCGGAATGCGTAACTTTCTAAAACGCGCGTTGGAAAAACGTTGTGCATTGCTTGAGGTTGCTGGTAGCGCGGAAGAGGCAGAGGCGTTAAGGCTTCGCTACCACTTCGACTTGCTTTTGGTCGATATTCGGCTGCCGGGCTTATCAGGGCTAGAGTGGCTTCGACAACTACGCGATGCGGGTGTTCGTACCCATGTTATCTACATGACCGCTTACGCTGACCTTGATATGGCAATAGCTGCTCTTCGCAATGGTGCAGATGACTTCATCATGAAGCCGTTTCGAACCGAACAAATGTTCATGGCGATGCAACTAGCTTTGCAAAAACGTCAGATACTTCGAGAAAACTCTTTACTGCGTCTACAGTTAAATCAAATCAAAGATGACCGCGGCGTTATTGGTGAGAGCCAGGTGATAAAAGACACGCTCACTCTTGCTGAACGGGTTGCCCCAACACAGTCCAATGTTCTTATTCAAGGCGAGACTGGAACGGGAAAGGAGCTTATCGCTAGAGCGGTGCATGCAATGTCTAAACGTAGCGGACCGTTTGTACCAATCAATTGCGGTACGATCGCACCTGAGTTATTTGAGAGCGAGCTCTTCGGTCATCTGAAAGGTGCTTTTACGGGTGCTACGCAGTCTCGGGAAGGCTTATTCCTGCATGCCGATGGCGGTACGTTGTTTTTGGATGAAGTCGGAGAACTGCCAGCTGCGATGCAGTCTAAGTTATTGCGCGTACTTGAAGAGAAGACGATTAGACAAGTCGGTTGTGAGCGAGAAATTCCGGTGAATGTGCGAGTCGTTGCTGCGACCAACCGCGACCTTGCCGCTGACTCAGAATCTGAGACATTTCGCAGCGATTTGTATTATCGACTCAATGTGTTGCCAATCCGTGTACCAGCGCTAAGAGAGCGCCGCGAAGACATCCCAGCTTTGGTAGAACACTTTTTCGAACTTCTCTCGGCAGAAATGCGACTTGTACCGATAGAGCTCATGCACACCGATTGGCAGCGACTCAATGAGTACCATTGGCCAGGAAATGTGCGTGAACTAAAGAACGTCATTGAACGGACTTTGCTACTAGGCCGCCTACCTACCGATAGTATGCGTTCAGCCGATATGCTTGAAGACGAAGTATCGAGCGGCTACCCGTTAAGTTGGACGGTTGATGCGGTAGAACGAGCACACATTGAAACGGTACTTGAATCGGTTAACAACAATAAGTCTGCCGCTGCTCGCCAACTTGGGGTGTCGCGTAAAACACTCGAACGAAAACAAAACTTGTGGTACGGGAAAAGTGCTGCAGAAGTTGTTACAGAATAGTTCTCAGGCCCATTGATGGCTGTCGTAGGTGACCTAATTCAAGGGCTGAGCCTCCGACACAAACTGCTCGCTTTGGTTTTAATTCCTTTGCTGCTACTTACGGGCACAGTAATCTATCTGACTGCTCAATGGTCTACTTCCTACACGTACAAACAGCTGTTTGCCAAAGTTAATACCGATTTACGTGTCACACATAATGTATTCACTCGTATTCAACTTGATCGGCAGATGGCGCTAACCGCATTGGCTGATAGCGCAGCTTTTCTGACTCAGCTCAAGCAGAAAAATTCTGCTGGCATTCTGTATCTGTTAAACGAACAGCGCAGCAAAGGTGGATTTGATTTTATAAATTTACTGAACCACGATGGTAGCTTGCGTTTACAAAACGAAGGTTGGTCTGAGTGGGACTTGAGTCGATCACCTTTGACCGAAAGCGTGCTCGGTATAATACCGAACTCAGAGCAACTCAATACAGTGACGGGTATTGAAATATATTCCAAGCAAGCTTGGGAGGCTGAAGACAAATCGTTGTCAGAGAAAGTGGTGTTCGATCTTATCGATACACCACGAGCAGCGCCAACCGAAAAAACGCACGAAGATCGCGCCATGGTCATTCGAGTGATGCAACGCGTTATTGATGATGCTGGCGGCACGCTAGGCGTGCTAGAGGGTGGTTTGCTCATCAATCGGAACTATGCCTTTGTTGATGAGATTCGTGATCTTGTCTATGGCCCCGGTAGTCTTGCCGAAGGGAGTCGAGGCACGGTAACCGTGTTCTTAGATGACGTTCGTATCACGACTAATGTGCCGAGTAACGATGATACGCGAGCGTTGGGTACCCGCGTCTCGGTTGAAGTGCGTAACACCGTTTTAGATCAAGGTACACCCTGGATAGACAGAGCATTCGTGGTTAACGATTGGTATATATCTGCCTACGAACCCATCATCGATGTATACGGTAATCGAGTGGGTATGTTGTATGCCGGTTATCTTGAGGCACCTTTTCGAAAGGACCTTTACTGGGGTATAGCGTTGATCGCTGCAGTGGTATTGGCGGGCTCATTGTTTGCGGCTATCATCGCTATTCGAGGTGCTAAATCTATATTCAAACCGGTTGAGTCTATTGCTAGGGTAGTGCGGGCTACCGCCGCTGGAGAACATCGTCGTATCGGTGATTTAAAAGTGAATGATGAAATCGGTGAACTGGCCACTCAATTTGATTCTATGTTGGATACGTTGGAGGAACACAGTGAGCAAATTAGTGCCAACGCTCACGAGTTGGAGCACAAGGTTCAAGAGCGAACTATCGAGCTTGAATCGAAAAACAGTTCTTTGCAAGAATCCATCACGATGTTGCATGAAGCACAGCAAAAGCTTGCAACAGCAGAAAGACTAGCAGCCGTGGGTCAGTTAACTGCAGGTGTTGCGCATGAAATAAATAATCCAACGGCCGTTATTCTTGGCAACATGGATATTCTCATTGACGAGATGGGTGATCAGCGTGAAGGTGTTCAAACCGAGATCGACCTCATTATCGAGCAAGTATATCGCATTCGATCTATCACAGATCGGTTGTTGCAATACTCGCGGCCAACGACGACTGCCCCTCTTAAAGAGTATGAGTTGCTTGGTTTGTCCTCCTTATCCTCAAGTTCCAACTTCAGTGAAACTTCACCAGTGTCACCGGTACAGGTAGATGTTAAAGAGTTGATTGAGTCTTCATTGGTCTTGGTTAAACATGAGCTTGCGCAAAAAAACGTTTCTCTGGACTGTAAACTAATTGATGTGCCACGTATATTCATTGACAAGCAAGAATTGCAACAAGTCATTGTTAATTTGATGCTCAATGCAATTCAGGCTGTACCACACAACGGCACTATTCAAATTAGTACCAGTACCAACTCGGCTGATGAAGTTTGTATAGAAGTGCAGGACAACGGTGTTGGGATAGAAGCGGAGAATATACAAAGGTTGTTTGACCCGTTTTTTACCTTTGGTAAAGAAGGTGGCACCGGGCTTGGTTTGTCGGTAAGTTACGGTATCGTTCAACGATACAATGGTTCAATTAGTGTGGTTTCCACTCCTGATGAAGGAGCTAACTTTACGATTGCCTTTCCAGTTGCCGTGCCTATAACAGCTTTGTTAGCTGAATCGCTTAGTTAATTGAACAAGCTTATAAGGTGTCGTGGTTTTACGCTGCGACACCTTTTCTAGTTTGGGGCTGTTACAGTCAGAAATATTACAAAAATCTGCCAATGTAAAATCGAAATTGAAAGCAGTGGTGCATTGACACTTCGGTTTTGAGAATGACGCACATGATTCGTTTAATCGCTCAAGGATTTCAATAGCTTATCAATAACTCTATTCACCTGTTCGATGCTGCACTGCTTTGGCTGGATTTGCTCGGTGTCGCTGTGTTTGCAATCAGTGGGGCATTGGTTGCATCTCGTAAGTGTCTTGATCCGGTAGGGTTTGCGTTGATTGCAACGGTAACTGGTATAGGCGGAGGCACGCTGCGCGATTTACTCCTTGGGCAGCCTGTTTTCTGGGTGTCTCAGCCTCACTACATAGGGCTCTGTGTGTCATTTGCCATCATGGTTTATTTTATCGCACCGCATATCGAATACCGCTACAAAGTATTGCTTTGGGCTGATGCGGCCGGGTTAAGCTTATTTTGCGTGCTAGGTGCAAAGCTGGCTATAGAGTCAGGGTTCAGTGCACCGATTGGGGTTGTCATGGGGTTGCTGAGCGCAACCTTTGGCGGACTATTGCGTGATGTACTGTGCAATGAAATCCCATTGATTTTGCGTAATGAAATATATGCAACTGCGGCTGTGTGCGGTGCTCTCGTTTACGTTGTGCTAGAGCCATTATCGCTGCCATTTAAATTAGCGGAAGTTGGTGGAATCAGCGCATGCTTTATCGTTCGAGCATTAGGGCTTAGTCGAGGATTGTCCCTACCTAACTACCGACCACGCGTTGGGCGAGACTATTCTGAATAGAGAACAGCCTGTGTAGTGGTTCGTCTCATACGGCGCTCCGGCGGATTGTGCTAATCCTCATTTACCTGCGCTTGCAGCGGAGCTTCATAGATAAGAAATAGACTATTTTAAAGGCGGTTTCCAGACCCATCGAAGTAGAAAGCTTTGTCGGCCGGATAGCTCAAACGAATGGTTGCGTCCTCTTTTATATCGTGCTGGCCAAAAAGCCGGATAGTGAGTTGTTGTTCCTCGTTGCGCGCAATTAAATTAGTGTCGCCGCCCAATTGCTCTACGTGTTGCACGGTCACGGCAAGAGGGCCGTCGTCATCTATTAGTAAGTCCTCTGGGCGCAATCCAATGGTTCTATCGTCGTTTGGGTCTAGTAGTGTTGCCGGTAGAAAATTCATTGAAGGGGCGCCAAGAAATCCTGCAACAAATTGGTTGCACGGATTATTGTAGAGCTCCATCGGTGTTCCGGTTTGCTCTACAACGCCATCTCTGAGTACCACTATCTTGTCTGCCAGTGTCATCGCTTCTGTTTGATCGTGCGTGACATATACCATGGATGTCGAAAGCTGCTTATGTAAGTTTGCAATCTCAACGCGAGTGTTCATGCGCAATGCCGCATCAAGGTTCGATAGTGGTTCATCAAATAGAAACAATTTCGGCTCTCGAACAATCGCTCGTCCAATAGCCACGCGTTGTCTTTGTCCGCCTGAGAGTTCTGACGGGTAACGCTTTAAATAGGATTCCAAATCAAGCATTTTTGCCGCTTTTGAAATGCGTTCTTCAATAACGTCTTTACGCTGCTTCTCCTGTTTCAATGCTAACGCCATGTTGCCCCGAACATTTAAATGCGGATACAGGGCGTAGCTTTGAAATACCATGGCGATACCGCGCTTGGACGGTGCGACGGTTGTAACATCTTGGCCATCTATGCTGACGGCACCCGAGCTGGTATCTTCAAGGCCTGCAATGATACGAAGCAGGGTAGACTTACCACAACCGGACGGGCCAACAAATACGACAAACTCGCCGTCTTGAACATCGATGTTGATGTCTTTTAATACTTGCACCGAGCCAAAAAATTTATTCACACCGGTTAGTGTTAGCGCGGTCATTGTTGTTCTCCATCCAGCTCAATGATCTTGCCGGTACGGATACTCTCGTCCGCCGCTAAGCAAATGGCCAGCGACTGAACTGCATCGTTCATGTGCCGGCTCAGATCGATATCGTCTTCAATTGCTTTTAACAGATACGCCTGTTCTGCGTCGCACAATGTTTGATGTCCTGGCTCATCTGGCATGCTGATTAATTCATCCCCATCATTGGTATGCACCAAAATACCACCAACGCGTGTATGGCCGTCGACGTCAGACGAGGCACCTTTGTTTCCTTCAGTAATGGAGACGGAGCCATTAGGTGACACGATGTCTTTTACAAAAAATGCTGTCTCGGACATCATCGGACCCCAACCAGCCTCATACCAGCCAACCGACCCGTCTGAGAACATCACTTGGAACTGACCGTAGTTGTACATATCAGCTGCAATCTCATCACTTAGTCGTAAACCCATACCGTGTACACGAACTGGTGTTGCATCCGTTATTTGGCACATGACATCAACGTAGTGAACACCGCAATCAACGATGGGCGATGTGGTTTGCATGAGCGCCTTATGTGTCTCCCAATGAGAGCCGGAGGACTGTTGATTCAGGTTTAAGCGAAACACATAGGGCGGTCCAAGATTTCGAGCCTCGTTAATTAATCGTATCCATGACGGATGATGGCGAAGGATATAGCCAACCACTAGCTTGCGGTTAGTTTTTTTTGCTTTCGCAACGACTCTTCGGGCATCGGCAACCGTTGTCGCTAGTGGCTTTTCAACAAAAACATGCGCACCAGCATCCATCGCCATACAAGCATAATCGGCATGGGAGTCGGAGTAGGTAGCAATGACGACTAAATCTGGATTAGTGCTCATTGCATCATCAAATGAATTGAACATTGGATAGTCTGCAAGGTCGTCAGGCACATCAACCGGTGATCGATTAACTAATCCGACAATGTCAGATTGCTCTAACTTATGATGAGCAAGTGCATGGCTAATTCCCATGTGACCAAGACCTGCGATTAACACGCGGCTCATTTAACTGCTCCGGATGTGATGCCGCGAATAAGTTGTCGCGAAAAAATAACGTATAAAATAAGCACTGGCAAAATAGCCATAGACAGTGCTGACAGAACTGCATTCCAATTGGTAACGTATTGTCCTATGAATACCTGAGAGCCCAGTGTGAGTGTTTTCGTCGCCTCCGCTGGTGCAAGAATTAATGGGAACCATAGGTCGTTCCATATCGGAATCATGTTGAACACGGCAACCGTTGCCATCGCAGGACGAACCAAGGGCAGCACAATACGAAAAAATATGGTGTATTCGGATAAACCATCCACACGAGCTGCATTTTTTAGATCATCCGATACTTGGCTCATGAACTCACTCAATATGAATACCGCTAGCGGTAAGCCTTGCGCGATATAAACCAAAATCAACGCCGTTAAAGTATTCACAAGGCCTGTGGCAACCATGAGATCAAGAATAGCGACGGTGCCAATGCGAATTGGAATCATGATGCCGAGCGCTAAGTAAAGCCCCATCCATTTATTACCACGGAATCGATACTCAGAGAGCGCGTAGGCGGCCATTGCGCCGAACAGCAAAATGAAGAACAACGATGCGATTGTCACTATCATTGAGTTTTGAAAATAGGAAAAGAACTGTCCTTGCTTTAGAACGGTTTCATAGCCAATAAGAGAAAACGTCTCTGCATCAGGCAGGCTCAATGGATCTCTGAATATTGCCTTACGCTTTTTAAAGCTGTTAATCAGTATGACGAAAACTGGAAACAGAGCAATGAGCGTGTAAGTAATCAGAGCACCGTGCATTAAAACTGCGCTGAATACATTGGTACGTTGCGTTTTCATCCTAAAATTGATAACGCCGTAGTCGGGTTTGTATGGCAAATAAATAGATACAGACACCGATGAGTATGATGAGGAACATGGAGCTGGCGATAGCTGAGCCCATGTGTGGGTCGCCAAGTTGTAACTGAAAGCCGAAAAACGTTCGATACATAAAAGTACCCAGTATGTCAGTTGAATAATTTGGCCCAGCCAATGCCCCCTGTGCTGCATAGATCAGATCAAACGCATTGAAGTTACCGACGAACGTTAGAATTGAAATAATACCAATCGATGGCAATATTAACGGTAACTTAATTTTCCAAAATGCTGACATGCCTGTAATACCATCCACTTCGCCTGCTTCAATTATCTCTTCTGGGATGGACAGCAGTGCAGCGTAAATCAACATCATAGGAATCCCGACAAATTGCCACACTGAAATAAGTGCAAGAGTGGTCAATGCATAGGCTTCTTTGCCAAGCCATGGTGCGAACAACGATTTTAATCCGACAAAATCAAGCATGGTTGGTGCAATTCCCCAGATTGGGGATAGGATAAGTTTCCACGCAAAGCCAACGATGACAAATGACAGAATGGTGGGGATAAAAATAGCTGAGCGATAGAGAGCTGCAAACCGCAGCTTAGGGTGGCTTAAGATGGCAGCCAGTGCAATGCCGATGGGGTTTTGCACCAGCATATGAATAGCGAAAAACCAGAGGTTGTTACCTAACGCATTCCAAAACTGTTCTGACCAAACAGTCTCGCCAAACAGCGTTTGAAAATTTTGTAGTCCAACAAAAACGCGTTCTTGATCTATGCGGGTATACAGCGCGAGTCGCATGGTGTTGAACAACGGAAAAATCATGACCGCTGTGTAGACCAGTACTGCAGGTGCCAAGAACACGGCGATATGCCATCGACTGCCAGCGCGTTGCATTAGGGGTTGCTCCAAATAGTACCCCGGACAAGATTGAGTCCGGGGCAGGTTTACAGCTTGGTTACAAGCTTATGGCTTGTACCAGCTTTCTAGTCCTTCTTGAAGTTTTACGCCGAGTTCTTCTGGTGTGCTTGCACCTTTGATAGCAGCAACAGATGCTCCCCAAGTTTCGTTTTCAAGGTTTGGTGTTCCACGCGAGAGAATTTGATAAGTTGAACGAATCGTGCTTTCACACTCGCCCCGCCAGCTCACAAATTCCTTTGCTAGTGGATCATCAAGTTCTACTGGGGTTTTTGAAAGTGGGAAAAATCCTGGCAGTGCATTGCCGAAAATAGAGGCAAAGGCAGGGCTTGCAACCCAAGATAGAAACGTTTTAGCCGCTTCAGGATTTTTAGACGCCGCATTCATACCCAAGCCAATGTCGGTGTGATCGGAGATGTAGCATGTGTCGCCTTCAGCTTTGACTGGTGGTTTGAACACGCCCATTTCAAATTCAGCTTGATCGTTAAAACCTGAGATCTCCCAACTACCAGCAGGATAAATTGCACCGCGACCTAAGGTAAAAAGATTTTGGCTATCAGGATAGGTTTGCGCTTCATAGCCATCACCCATGTAGGCAGCCCATTTTGCCATAGTGGCATAAGGTGCAGTCCACTGATCATCAGTCAGCTTTTGTGTTCCTTTCAATAAGCCCTGCCGACCTTCCTCTCCTTTCCAATAGTTTGGACCGATGTTGTTATAGCCCATGGTGGCGGCTTCCCATTGGTCGTTGGTGCCCATGACCAAAGGAATATAGGTACCGTCTGCTTTAATGGTTTCAAGGGCTGCGAAAAATTCATCTTCCGTATTTGGTGCTTCTATTCCAAGCTCTTTAAAAGCGTCTTTGTTATAAATGAATCCATGAATGACAGATGCCATTGGTACGCAAAAACTTGCAGAGCCATCGTCACTTTGCCAAGCAGACTTTGCAACATCTGAAAAATTAGACATAGCGTCCATATCGTCAAGATCGGCTAAGTGGCCAGCATCGAACAAAGCGAGTGATGCATCGAATGGGCGGCAAGTAATTAAATCTCCAGCGCTACCTGCTTCAAGCTTTGAATTAAGAGCAGCGTTATATTCGGTTGGTGCCATTGGTGTGAATTGCACTTTAATACCAGGATTATCTGCTTCAAAGGCTGGAATGATCTTCTCCTGCCATAAAGCTAAATCATCATTACGCCAGCTTTCTATGGTGATAGTTGCATCTTGTGCAAGAGTATTTCCGCTTAGAAAAACGGCTCCGCCCAGTGCGATGGTGTAAAACGTTTTATTCATTTTTCTCCTCCAGGGTTTCAATGAATTTTCCTATCGTTTGGTATCCGCGATAGGGCGGTTTGAAAACTCAAGGCTGGTTTTTCAGCCAGCGGCGATCTATAAAGTCTAACGTTACCAACGTACACGCGCAGCACTTTCAATGTGCCGCAGTTAAGTGTAGGGACGGATTGTGTAACAAATTGACTCGCACGTAGTTTTTATTCGTGCTTGTTAGATCCTAGTGTTATTACGGCTTATGGCAGGCCCGTTTTCCATTGATTCATCGATAATACCATTATGGTACTCTTTGTCCATAGCCATGAACGATAGACAAAGCGGGTCAATATTGATCATGCAATCAGATGCTTACACCCTGTTTAATCGTAAGGGTTTTCCAAGTAAAACTATTCTCAGTACTATTTCAGGCATCATCTAAATGACCAAACAGATTTACAAGGCACTGGCCATCGATGGTGGTGGTACAAAGTGCCGTCTGGCTTTGGTTTCAGACACTGGCTTTGAGGCAGTTGTTTCTGGCAGCGCTAATGCGAGTTCTGATTTTGATGGCACCGTTCATTCGATTACATTGGGGCTCGATTCACTGGCAAGCCATTTATCAATGCCACTGCAAACGATAACTGATCTTCCAGCGTATGTCGGTGCAGCTGGGGTCGTTGATGCTTTTATTGCAGAGCGGCTGCGAGCAGCGCTGCCGTTTACTCACATGAAAATCGAAGATGATCGTCCTTCAGCATTGTGTGGTGCCCTTGGCTTAGATGATGGACTTATCGCTCACTGCGGTACAGGATCTTTTTTTGCGGCCCAAAATAAGGGGGTGCAAAAGTTTGTTGGCGGTTGGGGTCCAAGGCTAGATGATGTTGGAGCTGCTTACTGGATTGGCATGCGCGCATTAACTGAGACGCTCTATGCGTTTGATGCGTTGGTTGCTCACTCCGATATGACTGAGGCATTACTAAAAGAGTATGGCGGTACGGGAGCTATTGTGTCGTACGCAGCGCATGCATCACCTATCGACATTGCGCAATTAGCACAACATGTCACTTGGTATGCCGAGCAAGATGATGCGAATGCCATACGCATATTAAAGCAGGGTGCATCCTTAGTTGCTGAGAAACTAACTCAGCTAGGTTGGTCGGAGGGTAAAACGGTTTGCCTAACGGGTGGACTCGCTGGGCACTACAAGCCGTATTTGTCTGCATCGCTGCAATCGGATGTTGCGCATCCCAAGGGTGAGCCCCTGGATGGTGCGGTGGTGTTAGCACGTAAGTTATTAATGGAACTAAGTGCATGACTGAGAACGAACAAACTATTTACACTGGCGGTTTAATTTTTGATGGTCATCAGTTGCTTGAGAAACACAATGTAGTCGTTGCCAATGGTTTAGTGACTTCGGTGTTGCCAGATAGTGCTCGAGAAGGAGCTCAGACCTGCATTGATTTAAACGGCGATATTCTGAGCGTTGGCTATGCAGACTTGCAGGTTAATGGAGGAGGTGGCAAGTTGTTCAATGATGCGCCGTCAGTTGAGAGCTTAACCACAATCGCTCATGCACACCGAAAATTGGGCACAACTTGTTTTTTGCCAACCTTAATTACTGATACCCCCCATGTTACTGAAGCAGCCATTGATGCGGTGAGCGCTGCGATGCGTACAAACGTCAGTTCAGTAGCAGGTCTACATCTGGAAGGGCCGCACTTGTCCGTGTTAAAAAAAGGCGCTCACCTTGCGTCGTACATCAGGCCAATGCAGCAAAGTGATTTAAATGTACTGTTGAAATTCTCAGACGATATTGCGCTGTTGAAAGTTACGGTTGCACCAGAAAATGTCACCTGCAATCAAGTGAGTGCGTTAGCCGAAGCTGGAGTTATTGTCGCGCTTGGGCATACCAACGCAAGCTACGCAACTTGTATGGAGTACCATGCCGCCGGTGCACGCTGTGTGACGCATTTATATAACGCCATGAGTCAGCTCGGTAGCCGAGAGCCTGGTCTTGTCGGTGCGGCACTCGACGCACCTGAACTGGCAGTAGGGTTAATTGCTGATGGCGTGCATGTGCATGAAGCAGCTATTCGTATAGCGTGGAATACAAAGGCGAACGAACAGCAGCTATACCTTGTTACTGATGCGATGGCGTTGGCTGGAACCACACTCAACTCATTTACACTTAATGATCGAACCATTAGTCGTCAAAATGGACGGTTGACACTTGAGGATGGAACGCTTGCTGGTGCTGACGTAGATCTAACGACGAGTATTCGCTTTTTACGAAACAATGTCGGTGTTGATTTGGTTGATGCGTTAAGGGCGTCCGTTGCGGTGCCTCGACGAATTTTAGGTTTGAATAAAGACACCTCAGAGCTCATTGGTCAATCGGTGAGCGACGTTATTCGAATTAGTGCTGAATTGGACACGGTTTCAAATTTACAATAGGCAGGGTCGAGTGGCTTTGGTGCTAATCAATCGCCAGCACATCGAGCGAGCTCATTAAACTATAGCCTTGCATTTGCTTTGCGGTTGATAATGACTTGTCACTTATCAGTGATGTTAATAAAGCCTGAGTTATTGTTCGGAAATACGTTCTCCTCGTCATCACCATGTCGAGTGATACTTCTGCAACCGGCAAAAACGGTAACTGAAATTCATGTGCGGTGGATTGAGTGCCACAGGTAAGGTCAGCTTCTCCCGTGCTAACGGCTGCAACTGCACTGCGTTCTGTATTGTTTACAGAGGCATGTGATAAGTCGCGATAGAGTAGTCCGGTTGAGGCGCATAGATCTTCAAGTAGTCGTTCAGCGCCAGAATCGGTATTACGTCGTGCCCAACGCAGCGAGTTATCTGAAAGCAAATTCTCCACCGCTCTACTGGTGTTACCAAGTTCGCGCGACAGGATTAGCCCTTGTGTACGCTGCAAACACCTTACGACTACCCAGCTGCCAAAGTTCTTATAACCTCGAAGCAGACCTAGATGTCGTCTTGCACTGGGATCAGTTGCACCCCAGTTAATAAAGCATGCATCTGCGCGACGCGAGTCCAACATTCGCAGACCATGGCGTGTGCCACAAGGGCTATAACTTAGTAACGCCGAATTCTGATGTTCGATGGCCGTGTTGTTACATATCTGATTGATTAAGCGATCATCACTGCCCGCAATAATGAGCCTATCGGCCATCGCGCCGCCGTGACTATTTTCGGCTACCCAATCTTCAATTAGGTGTCGTGGGAAAATCCATTTGCCGGTGATTTTGGTTCCAGGTATGTCACCTTCACCAGCCAGTTTGTAGATTTTTTTCTCGTTGACATGCAAAAGTTGGGCGAGCTCGGGTACGGTCAGGAATGAGCCGATATTATTATTGCCGTATAACACTTTAGACATAGCGCTTGGTCTCTGACTATTTCTGCGGCTTTCCAGTCGCCTTCTAAAGTTATGCCTTGTTCAAACTAAATCACGCATACCTTTGGTCGGGGGTGGTGTTCGTCGTTCAGGTGGCTTGGCATCTAGCTCAACATGTTCGGCACCGTTGTAAATAAGAAAGTGCTTACCTTTTGCTCGTGCGATCATAGTCATACCTATTTCCTGCGCAAGCTCAAGTCCCATTCTTGTGACGCCCGAGCGAGATAGCAGCACTGGAATGCCCATAAATGCGGTTTTCATGACTATTTCAGACGTGAGTCTGCCAGTGGTGTAGAAAATTTTGTCGTCACCCGGTAGATCTTGCAGCCACATCCGTCCGGCTATGGCGTCGGCTGCATTGTGCCGCCCAACATCTTCAATGTGCATGATCGACTCTTCAGTGGTGCATAAGCCGCATCCATGGACCGCGCCTGACACTCTATACACGTCATTAAGTTTGCTGACGTTTTTTATCAGATCATAAAGGTCTGATTGTTTTAGTTTTGGTGGGTTCAGCTTGACTTCGTATAACTTATCAACCGTGCAACTAAAAATAGTTCCTTGACCGCAACCACTGGTAATAATGCGGCGTTTCATTTTTTCTTGCCAATCAGAAATGCCTTCACCGGTTTGGGTTACCACGTTTACCAACTCACGGTCCCAGTCAACTGAAACGGATTTTATGGTGCGAATATCCTCAATTAATTTTTGATTGCGGATGTAGCCTAATGTCAGCGCTTCTGGTTCGGTGCCTAATGTCATTAGTGTTACCACTTCCATCCCATCGACTACGATCGTTAATGGAATTTCACCTGGCACGAATACATCGAGCTTTTCGCCAAACTCATTAAAAGCAGGCACACCATGTGCGGGGTCTAGACCTTCATTGGTCATCACTGGGCGATATAATGGGGCTTCAACATTCATTAATGGTGTGCTTTCGTTTTGTGTGGCAGCCGAAAAAACAGGTATTTCAGGCAATTTAAGTGTTGCACGGGGTGTGCTTTTAATCCAACAGCTTACAGTTTACCTGAGAATTGTATGGGTCATTATGTCCCATTAAAATAATTTTGCAGTCTATATTGGTTGGCCGTCGTCGGGATAGACCTTCTAATTTCTATGGTTATGGAATAGTGTGTCGGTTCGTTGTCTGACGTAGCGGATTCTTCATTTTGCAAGACCAAGTCATCAATATATCGAGTATCCGTTTAAGCTTACCGGTAACGGTTTTGCTCGAAAAGCGCCTCATTGCCACCCAACGCTGGCAGATACCCACATGGTATCTTCATGGCGTGGTCGTGGGTGATTCTGTCACTCATCAATCGACTCCCGGGGCCAAGGTCGGTCAGACTGATCAAGGTGAAGTGTATTCTTTCGGGGGATACAAAGTAACGCTATATAAGGATGCCTGCGAGCGTTACTGGCATGCACTTATCGGCGACAAACCGTTGGTCTATGTCGTCTGTAACGAAGAAGTTGAGAGTGACGAACACGATCTACCGGTAGAACCGAAGCTTGTCACCATCGACTACGATGAAGCAGTATCGCATGCTGAAACTGACGATCTTGTTTTGTCTGCTCGCATTCCGGGTGAGCTCTACCGGTACATGGAAGCGTTTGTTTTGCAGCACTACAAACCAAAGCCTTTCCAGAAGCGCAAAAGAAAGAAATGGGTAGAAAGCCCAGATGGTGAACGTCGATGAGCGATAGTAAAAACACGACGGACAAAGATTCTTTCGTTGGTCGATGGTCACAGCGCAAACTGCAAAAAAAATCAGAACAATTGCAAACAGGAACCGAGTCGGAGCAACTTGCACCTTTGGTCGATAATAATGTGTTGCTGCACGATGAATTAACCAGCAGTGCGATACATCCGATGATCGTGCCTGAAGCCGAAATCGAGTCAGTCGACACAGCGGTTGCACCAGAATCAGCCACTATCGTCGATGGTGATGAGCAGGATGCGCCTTTACTCACTGATGCTGATATGCCAGATATACAAAGCCTTACGGCGCAAAGTGATGTTAGCCCGTTTTTAAATCCTGGCGTATCCAAAGCACTGCGTAAAGCGGCCTTGAGCTACATTTTTTCCCTACCAAGTTACAACATTCGCGATGGTCTGAATGACTACGATGAAGACTACACAATATCGACATGGGAGCCGCTTGGCGATATACAAACGTGCGATATGAAGTTCCACGCCGAGCGTAAGGAAAAGCTTCGCTTGGAGGAAGAACGTCTAGAGCGTGAAAGGCTGGCTGCAGAAGCAGAAGCAGAAGCAGAAGCAGAAGCAGAAACAGAAACAGAAACAGAAACAGAAACAGAAACAGAAACAGAAACAGAAACACTTGCTGAAACTGAAGCGGTCGTTGCAGACTCAAATGCTAGCGAAACAGACGTCAATCAAAACCAGTCATCGCAAAACGAATTGACACCGGATGAAACAGAATTAAACGAACTTGATCCGGAATTGAATACAAAGCCTTCCAATGATGAAACAGTGGAACAAAGCACAAAAGTGGAACATGCATGAGTAACGACAACATCACCGTTAACTTTGTCGCATCGACAGATGAGATTGTTGCAAATCAGAACATTCAAGCAGCCACGTCTATTATCGATTTTAGATCGAATGGAAACTGCTTGATCATTGGCGACATCGACCATGCATTAGCTGCGGCCGATCAGTTAACAGGACTTAAGTGCACGATTGTTAGCATTGACGCATCTGTTTCATCGATGGATAAACGCCTGACAGAAAGTGGCATGGCGGTATTCTGCGTGCCTGACCTAACGTTGAATGGTTATCTTGGTGCATTTGACGCAACAGTTGGAGAAGCTGCCGCGCAAACTAATTTAGCGGTATCGGTGTTTCTAGAATCTGGTGCCTTTGATTTAGTACTCGACTTATCCTCAAGCCCTTTACTACCGGCCTCATTGCCACCATTGGGTTATTTTAAAGCGGCAAATGAAATCGAGTTGCAAGCAGCGATCACTGCTATGCCCGATCTTATAGGAGAATTCGAGAAGCCGAAATATTTTGAGTACAACGCTTCTGTTTGTGCGCACAGTCGAAGTCAGTTAAGTGGATGTAATGCGTGTGTTGATGCCTGTGCAACTAATGCGATTACGTCAAAAGGTGAGGGTATTGAAGTTGATCCATATCTTTGCCAAGGTTGTGGAAGTTGTGCCACCGTTTGCCCAAGTGGCGCGATGACTTATGCATACCCTAAGCCTGATAACGCAATTGAGCGCACACGTTCAATGCTTGCAGACGGTAAGCAACAGGCTCTGCTTTTGTACGCAGAAGATCAGCAAGAGATCGTTGATAGCGCTGGCACTTTGCCAGGTGTTTTACCTTTATTGGTAGAAGAAGTTTCAGCATTCGGCATGGATTATTGGGCCACGATGCTTTGCTCGGGAGTACACAGCATATTGTTGTTAGTTGACGATGACATGCTTGAGCAAAGCCTGCAGGCGATAAACACCCAAGCAGCCATTTTTCATGAGCTGTTATCTGGACTGGGTATGTTGGGTGCCGTAGTTAAAACAGTTTCTGCAGCACAGATAGATTCAATTGAAATTGAATTTTTGCTGCATGAAGAATTCAGTGCTATGCCAATATCTCACTTTGCAACCCACAATAACAAGCGCCAAACCATTCGTATGGCGATGGATGTACTGAGCGAAAACATTCAACCTCAAGCTCCAGTCATCAGCATGAATAAGCCAGCGCCGTTTGGTGTCATTGCGGTTGACCAGTCCAAATGTACTTTATGCATGGCCTGCGTTTCAACTTGTCCTTCCAAAGCACTGCTTGATGGTCAAGATACACCTGCATTGAGAATGATTGAGGCTAATTGCATACAGTGTGGTTTGTGTGAAACAGCCTGTCCTGAGTCGGCCATTACGCTAACACCGCAATACACCTTCGACAGTATCGAGGCACGAAAAACGATTACGTTGAATGAAGAAGAGCCGTTCAATTGCATTCGGTGTCAAAAGCCCTTTGCGACGGCTGGCATTATTCAATCGATGTTTGCAAAGCTGGAAGGGCATTGGATGTTTAAGGATGACGCATCTAAGCGCCGCCTGAAAATGTGCGAGGACTGTCGGGTCAAAGACATCTTTGAGCAGGATGCCAAAGGGATTGATGTGCACAACAATGAACATGTTTGAATTAAATATCCCTACACATCTGATGTGTAACCTTGTGGGGCTAGTGATGGACAAAATGATCCTTTTTAGAAATATTGGTTGAATATCGATCAATATGCTTGTTTGTTTTAGTTTTTGTAAGTCATTTATCTGGACAAAATTCCGGCGCGTGGCTTGCTGATAGTAAATAAGGAATTTGCGAACAATGACTACTGAATCGCCGGTGTTAACGGTGAAAAATGAAGACGCGTTCCTGAACGATCAAGCTCAGGCGATGCGTGCAGGGGTTTATGAACTGCTGGGCCGGATGTTCGCATCCGAGCCAACAGAAGAGGTGCTCGATGTGCTTCGTGGTATCGGAGAGGTCGATGCCTCGGAAGGGCAAGTGGCCATGGGATGGGAGTTGATGAAGCAATCAGCGCTCAAAACCGATGAGCTGAGCGTTCGGCAGGAGTATTTAGATTTATTTGTTGGCGTGGGTCGAGGTGAATTGGTCCCATTTGGTTCTTGGTACGTCACAGGCTTCTTAATGGAAAAGCCACTAGCGGTACTTCGCACCGATTTAGTTGCACTGGGAATTGAACGGCAAGAGGGTGTAGTTGAGTCGGAAGATCACATTGCAGCATTGTGTGATGCAATGGCGATACTAATAAGGAGTGGCAGTGAGGTGCCTTTCACTCAGCAGAAAAGTTTTTTTAACGATCACATAGAACCGTGGGCATCCGCGTTTTTTAAAGATCTACAGAGCGCCAAGACTGCACATTTTTATCGATCAGTCGGATTCTTTGGCGAAGGGTTTATGAGTTTCGAATCTCGCTTGTTAGCGATGAAAAGTTAGGAAGCAATAAGCGTTGTGCTGCAGCGCAACGATTGAGGAGCAATGTTTTATGAGTAAAAAGTCAAAGTTTATCAACGCAAAACGTCGTGGTTTTTTACAAGGCAGTGTTGTAGCTGGCGGTGCAGTTGCAACCGGCGCCGCTGAAGCCGCAATCGATACACCTATCGAATCTGTAGAGCCTGTCGCAACGGAAGGCCATGCTGGGTACAAGCTGACAGACAAAGTACGACGTTATTATGAAAAAGCACGCTTCTAGAGGCAAGCCTCTAGCTGCGCATAAACACGCTTCTAGAGGCAAGCCTCTAGCTGCGCATAAACACGCTTTAAGGTGTTGTTAAAAACAAATAATCTTATAATTTGAAGTTTTCGTTTGGAGGAGATGTCCAATGAAATTGAAAAAGAAACAAATAGCAGGGGTATCAGCATCCGCAGCCAGTCCGGCTGGTTTGCTCGGTGAAGCGGTTAATCGCCGAACATTCTTACGCAATTCAGGTATCACGGCTGGTGGTGCGGCTCTCGCTTTTACAGGCGGAACCTCAATGATGAAGAAAGCCGAGGCGGCGAGTACAAGCCCGCAACCTGGCGTTGAAACTGAAGTTATTCGCTCTATCTGCACTCACTGCTCGGTTGGTTGCGGTGTTATAGCCGAAGTGCAGAACGGTGTTTGGACCGGTCAAGAGCCTGACTACGACTCACCGATAAACTTGGGCGCGCATTGTGCCAAAGGTGCATCGGTTCGTGAGCACGGACACGGTGAGCGTCGACTCAAATACCCAATGAAGCTGGTTGGTGGCAAATGGACCAAAGTGTCTTGGGACCAAGCCATCGAAGATATCGGTGATCAGATGCTAAAGATTCGTCAAGAGTCTTCTCCGGATTCGGTTTACTGGTTGGGTTCGGCTAAATTCAACAACGAACAGGCGTATCTGTTTAGAAAATTCGCGGCATTGTGGGGCACTAACAATGTCGACCATCAAGCCAGAATATGTCACTCGACTACGGTAGCGGGAGTTGCAAACACCTGGGGTTACGGTGCGATGACTAACTCCTACAACGATATGCAAAAGTCTAAAGCCATGTTTTTCATTGGTTCAAATGCCGCTGAAGCACACCCGGTTGCCATGCAGCACATTTTGAAAGCGAAAGAGAATGGTTCAAAGCTTATTGTTGTTGACCCACGATTCACTCGTACTGCTGCGCATTCAGATCAATTCATTCAAATGCGTCCAGGTACAGACGTTCCAGTTATTTGGGGCATTTTGTGGCACGTTTTCGAAAATGGCTGGGAAGATAAAGAGTTTATCAAACAGCGCGTTTACGGCATGGATCAAATTCAGGAAGAAGTGGCCAAGTGGACGCCTGCTGAAACTGAGCGAGTAACTGGTATTCCAGAGGCGACTTTAAAACAAGCTGCGCAAACCATGGCTGAGAACCGACCTGGCACCATCGTATGGTGCATGGGTGGTACGCAACATACGATCGGCAATAACAATACACGTGCCTACTGCGTAATGCAGCTCGCTCTAGGCAACATGGGCGTCAGTGGTGGTGGAACGAATATCTTCCGAGGTCACGACAACGTACAGGGCGCAACTGATATGTGCATCCTGAGCCACAGCTTACCGGGCTACTTCGGTTTATCCGGTGGTGCTTGGAAGCATTGGTCTTCTGTTTGGGGTCTGGAGCATGACTGGGTTAAAAATCGATTCGACCCAGGCAGCTACGAGAAGGTGAAAGACAAAGATGTACCCGTTATGAACCGTCCAGGTATGCCTGTGTCCCGTTGGATTGATGGTGTTCTTGAGGATCCTGAAAACGTTGCTCAGAAAGACAACATACGAGCCATGGTTCTATGGGGGCATGCGCCAAACTCGCAAACTCGTCAGCCTGAAATGAAGAAGGCGATGGAGAAACTAGACTTACTGGTGGTCATCGACCCATACCCAACGCACACAGCCATATTGCCTGATCGTAAAGACGGTATGTATCTGTTGCCTGCGTGTACCCAGTTTGAAACAACCGGTTCGGTTACGGCCTCTAATCGATCTCTTCAATGGCGAAATAAAGTGATTGAGCCATTATTTGAATCACTACCTGATCACACCATCATGGCGAAGTTTGCCAAGAAGTTTGAATACGATGAGCAGTTGTTCAAAAACATCGAATTAACAGACGGTGAGCCAGTGATCGAAGACATCACGCGCGAATTCAACAAAGGCATGTGGACCATCGGTTATACCGGTCAAAGCCCTGAGCGTATTAAAGCGCACATGGAAAACCGCGGCACCTTCAACACGACAACGTTGATCGCTGAAGGTGGTCCTCTCGATGGTGAGTACTATGGCCTTCCATGGCCGTGTTGGGGCACGCCTGAGATGAAGCATCCGGGAACGCCAAACCTCTATGACACCAGTAAGCCGGTCGCCAAAGGTGGTTTGAATTTCCGTGCAAGATTCGGTGTGGAGCATGAAGGAACAAACCTGTTGGCTGAAGGCTCTTACAGTGTTGGTGCTGAAATCGAAGATGGTTATCCAGAATTCTCTGCCGACATGCTTAAACAGCTTGGCTGGTGGGACGACCTTACAGCGGATGAAAAAGCGCTCGCTGAAGGTAAAAACTGGAAGACTGATCAATCCGGTGGTATTCAGCGTGTCGCCATAAAACACGGTTGTGCACCGTTTGGAAACGCGAAGGCACGTGCTGTTGTTTGGACTTTTCCAGACCCTGTGCCAGTACATCGTGAGCCCTTGTATACCGCTCGCTACGATTTGGTGCCGGACTACCCAACGTACGAAGATCGTAAGTCTCACTATCGCCTGCCAACGCGTTATGCATCAATTCAGGCAGATGATTATTCAAAAGACTATCCGCTCATACATACCAGTGGACGCTTGGTGGAATATGAAGGTGGTGGTGACGAGTCTCGATCAAACCCTTGGTTGGCAGAGCTTCAGCAAGATATGTTTGTTGAAATCAACCCATCAGATGCTAACGACATTGCCGTTAAAGATGAGCAAATGGTTTGGCTTGAAGGACCTGAGGGCGGCAAGATCAAAGCGAAAGCAATGGTCACTAACCGTGTTGCTCGAGGTGTTGTCTTTACACCATTCCACTTCGGTGGACATTATGAAGGTGTCGACATGTTAGATAAATATCCAGAAGGTGCAGCCCCATATGTTCGAGGTGATTCAGATAACACAACAATGACATATGGCTACGATTCAGTTACGCAAATGCAGGAATCGAAAGTTTCCCTTTGCAAAATAACAGCGGTCTAAAGGGGAGATAACCATGGCTAGAATGAAATTCCTTTGCGACGCTGATCGCTGCATTGAGTGCAACGGTTGTGTCACAGCGTGTAAAAACGAGCATGAAGTTCCTTGGGGTGTAAATCGACGTCGCGTTGTTACGCTCGATGACGGACAACCGGGTGAGAAGTCTATATCGGTTGCGTGCATGCATTGTACGGATGCGCCTTGTCAGGCGGTATGCCCTGTTGATTGTTTTTACACAACCGACGACGGCATTGTTCTGCACGATAAAAACTTGTGTATTGGGTGCGGCTACTGCTTTTATGCATGCCCATTCGGTGCTCCGCAGTATCCTCAGCAAACTTCTTTTGGGGCGCGCGGAAAAATGGATAAATGCACATTCTGCGCCGGTGGTCCAGAAGACGATATGAGCCAGGCTGAGTATGAAAAATACGGTCGCAATCGTATCGCTGAAGGCTCTCTTCCACTGTGTGCAGAAATGTGCGCAACCAAAGCGCTTATTGCCGGTGACGGTGATGAAGTGGCTGACATCTATCGCGAGCGAGTGCTTCGTCGAGGTGGTCGTCCTCAAACTTGGGGATGGGATACAGCATACGAAGGTTAAGCGTATAACCCCACTTTTTGGCTTGCGCCAATTAAGTGGGGTTGCTTTGATTTTCGGACACTGCGGTGTGCGAATGCATCAACCGCTTTTCATGCGGACAATTAAAAAACAATGAACAGGCGGGAACGCTTGATTCGTATTGGAGGAAACTGTGGCTAAATCGAAGATGAGTAAAGCCAGACGCCGCAAAATAGCGATCTGGAGTACGGTGCTTGTTCTCTCCCTATCTTTAATGCTACCACTTGCAAGCTATTCTATTCATTGGCTTGGTATGTCGGCACAAGCGCAAAGCGCAAGCAACGCCCCGGTTAATCCGAAAAACAACTTTTGGAATGCTGTTCGAGGCGGTGAGCCTGGTTACTCTGCGATTAAAGGGGAGGGTGCCAACGTACTGGTTCAATCGGGTGGTGAAGACTGGAGACAGTTCCGAAGCAGTCCGTTAGTGAGTAAATTACCGTGGGCCATTGTTGTCATGGCTGCACTGCTGTTGCTTTATCATATTTTCCACGGTAAAAATAAGCTAAGCGTTGCGACTTTGTCTGGTCGAATGGTTCCGCGTTGGAGTATGTTCGAACGTTTTGTTCACTGGGTCGTCGCAATATCATTTATCTTTTTGTCGATTACAGGCATGAGTATGCTTATTGGCAAAAATATCCTCATACCCATTTTAGGCAAAGCGGGATTTGCCAGCTGGGCATCGGCATCCATGACTATTCATAACGTCATTGGTCCAGTCTTTAGCGTTGGCATAGTCTTTATGATTGTAATGTGGATATGGCATAACTTTCCAACCGTCACTGATCTGAAATGGTTGGCGAAAGGTGGCGGTATGTTCTCGCTTGAAGGTGATGCACATCCGTCAGCTGGACGAATGAATGCGGGTGAGAAAATATGGTTCTGGATTCTAATGACACTCGGTGTCGCCGTTTGCATCAGCGGTATCATTATGGTTGCCCCTATGTATCCACAGATAACCATTCCAGGCGTCGACCTAGCTCGTGGCTTAATGCAACAGGCCAGTAGTATTCATGTCGTTGCCGGTGTTGTTTGGACTGCGATAGCGTTAGGACACATTTACATTGGTACTGCTGGAACTGAGGGTGCGTTCGAGGGGATGTCTACTGGGTACGTATCGGAAGAGTGGGCACGCCAGCACCACGATATCTGGTTCGATAAGATGCAGCAAGAGGACAAGGTTTTGGAGCCAGGTGTGCTTCCACCTAAACCGAAGCTTGGCGCGGTTTATCCCACGGAAGACACGACTACCTAACTGACTGTACACTTAGACTACCTGCAAATAATCGATCTACCCGCGCTACTGCGGGTAGATTGTTGCGAAACCAGCTAAATCTTCCATGCCTTCTGAATCCGGGCAACCGCTACAAAAATTTCCTGACGAAGTCGTCGTTGCTTTACACGAAGCAGACATAACGGCTACGTGCATGCCAATAAAGCTCGATGACGGGGATTGGCAAGCAGCCTTCTTCTATGTGCTATCTCCTGATGCACCATGCTTAAGTAACGGCAAGCTCAAAGGTGGGCCGTTTGCCGTTGGGATGGATGCCGACTTACACGAGCACGACAATGGCACCATGATCGAAATTGGCATTGAGATCGTCACGCCAATCGAACCCAGTCGCGGCATTATGCTGTTTCTTACTGGTCACACGTCAACTCACTTTGATGCGCTAAAGTTATTGAGCGAACAAGATGATATTCCATTGTTTATTGGCGACCAGTACTGCACCACGCTTTGGCAGCAGCGAGTGCCTTTGAACGAAACTTTTCGCAATGGCATGATGGCATTGATCAATGAGGCGGTCACACGTGATGCGGTTATTCGAATGACTGATCGATACGACCCTGATGCGGTATTTGCAGACACGTTGGCCAAACGACAAATGATATGAGACTAGCCTGGCCGGATAGCACGTTAACTGCTGTTGGTTTTAGTCGATGCAGGGCATTGGCTTGTATGGTTTTATTATTTGGTATTGGCGTTAGCAACACTGCGCGCTCTGCTGATGAGCTAAATACAAAAACACTCGAAGAAAAGTGGTCAAGTGCTATCAGTAACGATCGAACCGATCTGTTAGAGAGCATGCTTGGTGCGTATGTGAAAGAGCAGAGCGACCCTTTGGAGTTGCTGCAAACCGACGCACCCAATGGCAAGAGCGCATTGATGGTAGCAGCAAAGCAGGGTGATCTTGTGCTTGTAAAACACATGGTGAAGCTCGGTGCCAGCATTAATGAAGTAACGTTAACCGGTGGTACGCCTTTTATGTTCGCCGTGCTTGGAAATCACGTTGAAGTGGCGAAGTGGTTGGAAACTAAGGGCGCTGACATTAACGCCAAAGGCTCTAACGGCTGGTCCGCAGCGACCATCGCCGGTGCTAAAGGGCAGGCCGATATGCTGCGATGGCTGATTGATGCTGGTGCTGATATTAATGCACCTGACGTATACCGATTTACGCCGCTGATGCGGGCAGTCGATAATCAACATGTGGAATCAGTCCAAGTGCTATTGACGATGGGCGGTGCCAATGTAGATTTCAAAGATGAATCTGGAAACTCTGCATTACATTTTGCTGCCGCTAATAAGCTGCGGTTGGTGGTGCAAATGCTACTCGCTCACGGCGCAGACCCGATGCATGCAAACAGAGATGGCATTACCCCCAACGATGTAGCGAAACAGCATCCAACGTTAATCGATCTTTTTACGGGTAAATAAGAAAGCACTAACTTAAGGAGCAACTTATGCAGCGTCGAGACTTTAATCGTTTATGCAGTGGTCTGCTTGCAGGGGCGGCCAGTTTTTCAAGTTCGCTTAGCGCCAATACACAACCCTTTCCGCGTTCTTCATTAGTCTATGATGACAACTCCCCAGTAACGGTAGACTCGTTAGCTGTCGGCACCAGTTGTATTTTTAGTTATCCGTTCGTGACAACCCCATGCTTCGTTGTGCGTTTAAATTCCGCTGCCAAGAAAAACGATCATTGGCAAGGTGGGGTTGGAGTTGATGAATCGGTCGTGGCTTTTTCTGCTATCTGCAGTCATAAGATGTCACATCCTGCGAAACCGATCAGTCATATTAATTTTCGCAACGAGCCGGTCAGCTTCTATGATCGAGATGGCAAAGAGCAGGAACGCGATCAACTGATTAGTTGTTGCTCGGAACGCAGTGTTTACGACCCTGCTGAAGGAGGTGCTGTGCTGTCAGGTCCCGCGCCCGTTCCGTTGGCAGCGATTGCGCTTGAAGTGAACGACGATGGCCAATTGATTGCGGTGGGTAGTTCGGGGCCGGATCAATATGATCGATTCTTGGAGAAGTTTGGGTTTAGGCTTGCGATGGAATATGGCGTTAGCGATGTACGTGCGCGAGTGGGTAATGAGACCGTTGCAACGGTTGCACAGGCGTTTTCTTCACAGCAGATTCGTTGTTGAATCATTTCCGACATGGTTGGTCAAAGAATGCAAACTGCCCCAGAATGTTGGTGGTAAGCCTGAACAAGCTGCGGTTTAATCTGTCAAACGAGGTGTGTGCCGAGTCCTGTTTTCGGTGTACTCTATTACTCTACTGTTAAGCCAGAAAAAGACACCAATGCCACTGTCCACCACGTTAACCCGCGCCAAAGCAATCGAACGCTACACTGAAATCGCACATCGCCTACCTAGCCCTGTTAATCCGAAGACATCCAAAAACGTTTCAAATCTTGCTGATCTGATTAATGAGATTGACGTGTTTGTACTGGACGGATTTGGGGTGCTCAATGTGGGTGATACCACGGTTCCAGGTGCGGTTGATCGCGTTGCGCAGCTGCAAAAATTAGGCAAGCAGGTGTTAGTGTTAACGAACGGCGCAACGCTACCGGTGGAGAAAACGTTGGATAAATACTTAAAGTGGGGCATGGAGTTTCAACTGGCCGATGTCATTTCTAGTCGCAATGCGCTTGAGCTAGCCTTGCTTGGACAAGATAAAAATATTCATTGGGGAGTCGTTGCTACCGAATCTGCGCAGATTGAAAAATTAGCGCCTAGAACCACGCTTTTGGGCGACAACAAAGAAGACTATGCATCGGTAGATGGCTTTATCTTTTTAAGCGCAAGTGATTGGTCTGACGAGCGACAACAACTGCTACACAATGCTTTGGCTGATCAAACTCGCCCTGTGCTCGTTGGCAATCCTGATTTGGTTGCGCCGCGCGAAGATGCCATGTCGTTGGAGCCAGGATTTTATTCACATATGCTGGCAGATGCGGGTGTTTGTAGTCCATTGTTTTATGGTAAACCGTTTAAAAATGTCTTCGATATTGCAGCAAATCGAATTAATAATGTAGAGCCGCATCGTGTAGCGATGGTAGGGGACACACTGCATACCGATATTCTTGGAGGAGCAAGTTATGGTTGGCGTACCGTATTGATTAAAAACCATGGCCTTATGCGAGAAGCCGACGACGAACTTACTTTTAGTGATACGGGAATACGACCGGATTTTATTGCAGCGACGACCTAATACATGAATAACAAAACAGACAATCCATTTGCAGTTTTATTTGAGCCCATGGATATAGGTCCGGTTACTGCACGCAATCGCTTCTATCAAGTACCTCACTGCACCGGCCTTGGCCACGCCAACCCTCAAGCCGAAGTAGCGCTGCGTGCCACCAAAGCCGAAGGTGGATGGGGCGTTGTTTGTACACAAGAAGTTGAAATACACCCAAGTTCGGACTTAACGCCGTATCTGGAAGGGCGTTTATGGGATGACGCTGACATACCCGCACACCGAGCTATGACCGATGCTGTACACGAACATAACTCTCTGGCTGGCATTGAGCTTGTACATAACGGACAGCATGCAGCTAACCTTGGTACGCGTATTCCACCCATCGCGCCAAGCCATCGCCCTGTTGATCTGTATCACCCGATGCAAGCGCGGGCTATGGATAAGCAAGATATAAAACAACTTAAGCAGTGGTATGTTGATGCAGCCAAACGATCTCGTCAGGCTGGCTACGATATTGTGTATGTGTATGCAGGACATAATATGGCTACACTCATGCACTTCTTGTTGCCACGCTATAACGATCGAAGTGATGAGTATGGTGGCTCTCTGGTTAACCGGGTTCGTCTATTAAAGGAGACGTTAAGTGATGTACGCGATGCTGTGGGTGCCGATTGCGGTATCGCGCTTCGACTGGCTGTCGATGAGCTTCTCGGCGATGCAGGCCTGCAAGCTCATGATGAAGGTAGTGAGATTGTTTCTATGTTGGCCGACATCCCAGACTTGTGGGATGTGAATATCAGTGGTTGGGATAACGATTCTGCAACTGCGCGGTTCGAACCTGATGAGGGCTACCAAGAGCAATACACGGCGTTCGTCAAAAAACTAGTGAAAAAACCGGTAGTGGGCGTAGGCAGATTCACCTCTCCCAGTGCGATGGTCTCGCAGATCAATCGTGGTGTGCTCGATTTCATTGGCGCTGCTCGCCCCTCGATTGCCGATCCTTTTTTGCCCAATAAAATTCTCGCCGGCGATATTGAGTCTATTCGAGAATGCATTGGTTGCAATATTTGTGTATCAAGCGATAACGTCGTGGCGCCCATTCGCTGTACGCAAAATCCAACGATGGGGGAAGAGTGGCGCCGTGGTTGGCATCCTGAGTTCAGTCCCAAGTCGAAAACAGCTGAGCAAGTACTGGTGGTTGGAGCTGGACCCGCAGGGTTAGAAAGTGCGTTGCAATTATCTCGGCTTGGTCACTCTGTGATGTTGGCCGAGGCGGGTCTGGATGTTGGAGGTCGTATTCTTAATGAATGCAAGCTTCCAGGGTTGGCAAGTTACCGACGTGTTCGTGACTATCGGCAACTGCAACTTTCTGTGCTGCAAAATGTAGATGTGCTGCTTGATAACAAACTAAGCGCCACCGACATTTTAGAAACGCAGATACAACATGTTTTCATTGCTACCGGTTCACTCTGGAGACATGACGGTTTAGGCCGCCAGCACCCGAAAGGATTGGCCATCGGTAGTGCTGCAATGCCAGTGTTTACACCAGATGACATTTACGCAGGGGCAACGCTACCTAACAGTGTGTTGGTGTACGACGATGATCACTACTACTTAGGGGGTGTACTGGCAGAATCATTGCACCAGTCTGGGCATGCCGTGACGTTAGTAACACCGGCAAACTGTGCATCTGCGTGGACTGATCACACATTAGAACAACATAAAATTCAGGCTCAACTGTTGAATTTAGGCATTAACATTGTGACTGCACAAGAGCTGCACAGTATTAACGAGAATACGGTTTTATTAGCCAATGTCTATTCTCAACAATTAACTGAATTGGACGTCGGTGCTGTGGTGATGGTTACATCGCGATCACCAGTTGATTCGGTGTATGAAGAATTAGCGTTCGTGCAGTTACGCGATGAAACAAAGATTAAAACGCTACAAAGAATCGGCGATTGCCTTGCACCTTCAACCGTCGCAGCTGCCGTTTATTCTGGACACCTGGCAGCTCGAGAGTTAGGTTGTGACAAGGCGAATCAGATTTACAGGCGTGAATCTGTACAAGTGAATTTTCACCGATAGTTCAAATGCAACGACAGTGATGCGTGTTGGCTAAGGAACATTCGAATTGCCGAGCGCGTTGTTTGAGTAGGTTACTGTATTTCCTATCACGGTTGTACACCCGGTTCCTTTAGAAAATATACCCCAACTCGCACTGTGAATGATATCTGTGTTGTCTATCTGCACCCTAGAGCTATTGTTATTAGAGCAGTCAATTTCTATCGCACCCGTATCCGCTTCGTTGGCTCCACCGAAGCTGATATTTACATGATTTAATACTTTTTCACCTTGTCCGTAGAGGCGTACTCCATCCCAATATCCTTGTGTTGTGCTTCTACCCCTCAATGTGATTGGCCGCTCTGCTGTCCCTACCATACGGACGGGTCCATCAACCTGTATTTGCGTGTCGCCTAACATTTCGACATCGGCACCTGCTGCAATGGTGAGCGAGCCAGACACGATACTTAAATCGTTCAAGCTGATCGGTATTCCTACATTAGGAATCGTAATATCGTACCCTTCAAAAATACCGCCGCGTATTGTCAGCTCATTTACTGTGTTGCCAACGTAGCGGGAGTTGCCCGCTAAATTACCGGCTGTGCTCGCTACTACGTTCCCAACATCTGAGTTGTCGAGAATGAGATTGCCGTCGAACGAATCTATGCGGGCGTCATCTGTGTTAAAGGACAGTGCATAGTTTGAATTAAATCTAATGAGAGTGTCTTCAATTCTTATCCTTGCACCATTGAATACGCCTGTGACTGCAGCCGTTAAATCCCCTCCGCCGCTGTAGATGAATAGTGAGAGTATGACATTCATTTTTGAATGTAATAAACCAGCCAACCGCACAGCAGTCCCCAAAAAGCCCCTGATATTCCGAAAAAGGCTAATCCTGATGCCGTTATGAAGAAGGTCACTGCAGCAGCTTCGCGGTGCTGAGCTTTCTCAAACGCTGATACCAAAGCGCCCGCACATGCGCCCACGAGTGCAAGGCCGGCAACGGCTTGTATAAGAATCGATGGCGCGAGAGTAACCAGCTTTATGATTACGCCTGCAAAAGCGGCAATGAATATATAGCAAATGCCTGCCACTATTGCAGACCAATAACGTCTATTTCGGTCTGGTTGTGCATCTTCTCCTGCACACATGGCAGCCGTTATTGCCGCCAGATTGACCGCATGTCCTCCAAATGGAGACGAGAGAATAGAAAACACACCTGTGGTGGCAAATAATTTTCCTGACTCGGGTTCGTAGTTGTTTGCGTTCAGCACGCCCATACCTGGAATATTTTGAGATGCCATGGTGACGATGAACAGGGGTAAGGCGATGCCGATGGCAGCACTGATCGAAAACGTAGGTGTAACCCAGACTAATTTGGTTACGATACTTTGATTTTTCAGGTCGGATAGGCCTGCTGTTATATCGATGAAGAAGAACAGGATAACAAAGAAGGCTAATAATGCAGCTGGTACAGCGAGCAGTTTATGCACGCGACCAGCTAACAGCCATGCGATAAAAATGGGCAGAGCAAACAGTGGGAACTCAGCCACCGCTTTTACAGGTGCCAAGCACAAACCAAAAAGGATACCCGCAAGCATTGCACTAGCCAGTGGTCTTGGAATGGCTGCAACCAGACGTGTTACTGGTTTCCAAATACCTGCCACGGTTAGTAGAACACCGCAGATGAGAAATGCGCCTACGGCAGAGCTAAAACCGCCTTCAGTATTAGCGCTTCCCGCTAACATAGCCGCCCCCGGTGTTGACCAGGCGATGCTGATTGGCATTTTGTAGGTAGCACTTAGTAAAATACCGCACAATCCCATGGTCAAACACAAGGCCATTATTGCCGATGCTGCTTGTTCTGTACTGGCTCCAACATTGGTGAGGCCTTGTAGAATAACTGCAAACGAACTTGTGAATCCGACAAGGGCCGCCAGAGACCCTGTGACAGCTGCAGGAATTGAAAAATCCTTTAAAAAAGGGCGGGCCTTGCGAATGTTGTTCATACAACTGAAGTGCCGACTTAGTCTTGTGTGTATATAGGTTTGATAGAGTGAGCGTAACACACCGTTATCGGCGGCATCATCCAGTTTATTTTGGTAAATTAGTCATACCGCGAAATACAGTATGAGGTTGCGTTATGCAGTTGAGCTTGAGACTCACCAGAGTTATACGATTGTTTTTAGTTGGGGTGTTGGTCTTTATTGCCATGCCCCAAGCCCAAGCAATGGAAGCGGCTTTATGGAAAAAGTTACAAAACGGTGAGGCGGTTGCAATCATGAGGCATGCGATTGCCCCAGGAAATGGAGACCCTGATCATTTCAATTTGGAAGACTGTGCGACCCAACGAAATTTATCGCAACAAGGGCAAATACAATCGTTGCGTATTGGTGAGTTGTTTAAGTCGAATGGGATCACCGAGGCTGCTGTTTATTCGAGTCAATGGTGTCGTTGTGTTGATACGGCAAATGGTCTTACCGTCGGTGAAGTTCTAGTCCTGCCAATGTTAAATTCTTTTTACCAAGATCGTGCTACTGAAAATCAACAAACCGCTACTTTATTAAGTTGGCTAAAAAAGCGTATTGCTAATATCGGTAGTGCCACCATAAAACCGACAGTGCTGGTTAGCCACCAGGTCAATATCACCAGTTTAACGGACGTTTATCCTGCTTCAGGTGAAATAGTGTTAGTGGGTTTTCAGGATGGTGTACTGAGTGTTCTAGGCACGGTTAAAACTCAGTAGACAATTGCGGTAGTGTGAGGTGGTGTATTCGATTGCACACCAGTAAAAGCCACTGCTTATATCGCATCTGAATCCAGCATTATTTTGTGAACGAGTGCCGCAAATAGCCTTGAATTATTTTCCAGCATCCCCAGCTTAAGTTTGTAGCCAGCGTCTCGTAGAGAGTTGGTTGCTTAACTTAATTATTGCTTCATTCGGAGAATAGAAAATGAAACTCGATTTAACACCACTATATGCCAACACTGTTGGGTACGACCGCTTTGGTACATTGCTTGATGCGGCTTATAACGCTGAACGTCAGGGTTCTGGTTATCCCCCATACGATATAGAGTTGGTAGATGAAAACAAATACGCTATTACGCTTGCTGTTGCAGGTTTTCAGGAAAGTGAAATAGAAGTTCAGGTTGAAAAAGGCGTATTAACCATTCGCGGTAAGAAAGACGAGCCAAAGACAGACTCAAGATTTTTACACCGCGGTATTGCCACGCGTGCATTTGAACGCAAATTTAATCTTGCTGATCATGTTGAGGTAGTTGATGCACAACTCGACAATGGGTTGCTGCATGTATCTCTGCTGAAGGAAATCCCGGAAGCCATGAAGCCGAGAAAAATTCCGGTTAATGCTTATCAGTCTGAAGAGTTACAAGCTCAAGCTTCCTAACTTTAGAACCGAATTGGAGCGGTGTTTCAGCACCGTCTTCAATCAACCAAACTAGCGACTATTCGTTAGTATCTCCTCTAAACGCCTGAACTAGGGCGCTTATTTTGGCAGTAGCGTTTTGCTACTGCCATTTTCTTTTATGTATCAATAATGCGTTATTGGTCTCATTCATTCTTATACAAAGGTTTAGCTTTTAACACTCAGCTTTAGTTGTGTGTCAATCTACTGTTCTTATAGTAAACACTTCTAATGATATTGACGTTTGGCAATGTATAGCCGCAGTCTTTGTCTGGTATTAATATTAGTTGGTAAAGCGGTCAGTGCGCTTTTGAAATAAAGAGCTGGACAAATGAACAGTAACGGAAAATTAGTGAAAATGATGAAAGGATTTCATTCATGAGCTTTACAGCGATAGATCAGGCACGATCAATTAAATTTAAGCTATGGGTTTTATTGACAAGCGCTTTAATACTTTTTGGATGTGAATCAGGTGGCTCATCTGGAAACAAAGATGTTACGACGTTAGAAACTGACGCTGACAAGTTAGTGATCGACCAGCCTGTGTTGCAGTGGAGTGTGTGTGAACAAGCCCCAATATTAGACTGCGCAACGCTCATGGTACCAATGGATTACACCAACCCATCTGGAAGAGTCATTAGTATTGCGATGGCACGTTCAGTTGGTAACCGTTTAACAAACAATCGCAGCTTGTTGTTGAATCCAGGTGGGCCGGGGGGTGGTGGGATTGATCTTCTTCGGGCTGTGCCAAGATATTTTGATGTACCCACATCTGTCGAAAATACATTCGATTTTGTTAGCTTTGACCCACGTGGCATCGGCCAGAGCACCCCGGTAGATTGTGATCTTAATGCTTTATACACACAAGATGTCTATCCAACATCACCGGAAGAGCTTGCGCAAGTGTTTTCTGCATCGCAAGAGTTTGCAGAGGAGTGCGTTGCAACAGAGGGTGAGTATCTGCAGCATCTTGGCTCTATGAATGTCGTTAGGGACATGGATGAAATGCGCAAGGCACTGGGCTTATCCGAAATTGATTTCCTTGGATATTCGTATGGAACACGACTCGCTGGTTTATACATGCAACTGTTTCCGCAAAAAACAGGACGTTTTATACTTGACGGAAGTATGTCGCCTGAACCGTCATTAGAACTATTGGTAAAAGGTGGTCTGCGTCCAGCTCAAATAAATATCGAAACGCTAGCAGCCGCCTGTATTGGACTTACCTTTTCTTGTAATCCTCGTGATTTTCTGACCAAGCTACAAAACAAAGTTGATGAGGTCGGATCTGGGCCAAACACGTCAGAAGCATTTCAGTTGCTTAGCGTTCTTCAATTAGCCTCTACCATTCCAGGATTCGAAGTAGGGTTGATTGGCAGTTTGTCAGACTATGTCGATACAGACGATATTGCGAGCCTTGAGTATCTATATGAATTACTGGGTTTGGGAGAGGCGCTTGAATCTGAAGGTGCTTTTAACGTAACGGCTTATACTGCTATTTTGTGTGCTGATGATTCCACTCGACCTACCATAGACTACATAGAATCGTTGCAAACTTCGCTAAATGTTGAGTCAGACCTATTTGCAGAATTGTATTACGCGAATATTGCTTTGTGCTTTGGGTGGCCTGAGTCAATTGATCCGATACCACAAATTGTGACAAACCAAGCACCTGCATCTTTGGTGATTGGTGGTCCAACGGATGCCCAGACGCCACTGATTTTTGCACAGCAGATGGCGAACGCAGTAGGCGGCCAGTTCTTATACTCTGAGCACGATGGTCACACCACGGTTTTTACCGGTGATAACCAATGCACTGAATTGGCGACAGAAGAATTTCTAATGCAAGGCGTGCTACCAACAACGGATCGTTGCGCAGCCTCTGGCCCTGGGAATTCCAATGAACGCCGAGAAGTGGTTAGCGTTAGTCATTTGAGTCGTGCATTGTTGTTGAATAAGGGGCAGTAGATTTTTTTGCCACAACAAGGATTTTTGCTGTATAAATAAACAGTCTTGGTGGTGGCAAATTTGTTGTATGGACCCTCAGCAGCAAACGTTTCTTGAGCACATAGGCAGCTTGATTCCGAAGCTATTCGCAGCCATTGCGTTAGGTAACGTGAAATCTGAGTATGTACTAGGCGATCGCATCATTGGCCGCCGGCAAGTGCGCTTGAAATTGGTTGCAGAGGTTGTCGACCCTGGCAGTAACCCATTGGCCACACATAGCCAAATGCGTAGCATTGACGCGACGAGCACAACTGGCGATAGTAATCCGGTTGGGCCACGACGCGGGCCGCGGCGTAAACATCCAATCTCAAAGTCGTGAAGGTTTGTTGAAAGTGCTTAGAAGAGCTCGTCTTTTGACAAGCCCAAAGCATGACCCGTGTTAAACCATCTTACTGATTGCGATCATGCTCAATAAAACGGTCTGCAACGCGCGATGGGTCAACCTTGTAGTCACCTGCTGCAATAGCCGCTTTAATTCTGGCTACTTTCTTGGCATCGAAACGGCGGTTACCGTGTAGATCCTTGGCATTTTGAGACTCATTGTCCAGGTCTAGCTCTGGAGAGGTCTGTTCTTCTAGTGCTTTGGCTTTAGCTTGACGAACTTCGTCAAGGTTAGTCACGTTGTTACGGCTTGGTGCGATATTCTCTAATACAGTCATGCTTTCCTTCCTCTTCATCCTCATAGTGCCACGGTTAGCCGCGATCTCTTAAGGATAATATTATTATTATTATATGTCAGTACATCTATCAATCTGCCCCCAACAGTGTTGCTGGATGACCTTGATTGAGACGTTCCTTGTGCTGACAAAGACGGTATCGTCTCAATCGTCAAACAATGTAACGCGTATTTTACATTACAGACGCGCAGTTCACAAAGCCGTTGGCATAGGCTGCTGTTATTGCATATACCGTTCGAATATGGCTGTTTAATGTGTATTAGTTACGGTTTGAAACACCGCCGAATAAAAAATCTGTCGTCAAATCTTTGTCTTATTCAGATCATCTTCTATGCTTTGGTGATGCAGTACACATATTAGTTCGGCTTAGGTCGGGAAGAGAGCTGGGAATGAGCGCGAAGAAAGAAGCAAAGAAAGTGTTGATAGTCGATGCCAATGCAGAAAATTCGCTGCGATTGACACATCAACTTGAATTTATCGATCACGAGGCGAAAGTACTCAGTACGCATGAGCTGCTGGACAGTCTGCCGGACATGGGCGAGTACCAGGCCATTCTGATCGCCAATTTTCACGGTATTGTCGATTGGGCTAAAAGGCTCACTGCCAAGCATGAGCACTGTCCACCGATGGTTTTGATGCTCGGTGATCAACCTGCCGATATTAGTCAGCCTGAGATAGAGGAGACCTTTATTGGTTGTCTGAAGTCTGATGTTCGCTATGGTCTACTTTCAGACCTTTTGCACCGAGCAGTCGTGCGTGGCACAGCTAATACGGTTGTCAGTAAAGAAGGCACGCAAAATCCAGAGCTATTTCGAAGTCTGGTAGGTAATAGCCGAGCTATTGTTCGTGTTCGTAAAATGGTCGATCAAGTCGCGCCGACTGAAGCGACTGTATTGATACTGGGTGAATCGGGTACGGGTAAAGAGGTTGTTGCGCGAAACATTCACTACTACTCGAATCGGCGCAATAAGCCATTCGTGCCCATCAACTGTGGTGCGATTCCACGTGAGCTACTTGAAAGTGAATTGTTTGGCCATGAGAAAGGTTCGTTCACTGGCGCTGTTGGTGCACGAGAAGGGCGTTTCGAGCTTGCTGAGGGCGGAACCATATTCCTCGATGAAATTGGTGATATGCCACTAGACATGCAAGTAAAACTATTGCGTGTTATTCAAGAGCGATCGTTTGAACGAGTAGGTAGCAACAAGAGTATTAAGAGTGATGTGCGATTGGTTGCTGCAACGCACCGAAATCTTGAACAACTCATTGAAGACGGAACATTCCGTGAAGATCTTTACTACCGACTGAACGTCTTCCCAGTGGAGATGCCGCCATTGAACAGTCGCTCGGAAGATTTGCCACTGCTGGTTAATGAGCTGATTACCCGTTTAGAGCATGAGAAGAAGTCATCTGTGCGTTTAACGCCTGCGGCTATGATGGGGCTTTGCAATTACGATTGGCCAGGAAACGTACGTGAGCTTGCCAATCTAATGGAACGACTGACCATTCTGCACCCGTATGGTGTTGTTGATGTCAGCGATTTGCCTCCAAAGATTGCACCACATGGGAGAGGCCAGAGCACAGACGAGTCTGGTGAGCCATCAACTATTCCATTGGTACAGGGCATGCCACAAGCACCTCTTAACAATAAGCCACGCTTACCAAGAGATGGTTTGGACTTGAAGCAGCACCTAACTGAGATAGAGATAAGTTTGATTGAGCAAGCGCTCGATGAATGCTCTGGGGTTGTAGCCCATGCCGCCAATCGGTTGAAGATTAGACGTACAACGCTTGTTGAGAAGATGCGTAAGTACAACATACAGCGCCCAGAAGAGGTGTCTTAAAACAAGAGCAGGCGTATTCGTTGTGGAATGCGCCTGCCAGTTTCATTCTGTATCGAGCTTGCGGCAATCGTGATCTGCACTCAAATCCAAATAAAATAAGTCCTTCCTCAGGCATAAACTTGACGATATCAAACTCCGGTGGCTGTGATGCGGCGTAATCGGAGTCACTAACGTTACTGACTCAGTACGGTATATCGTTAAAAACAAGGCGTGTTTCACATGCCAATCCTTTAGCTTGAACCATTGCCATCTCTAAACTGAGGTGCATTCCCCAAATCTGATGCTCGATCCTGCAAGCGTTACGCTCTGGGGTCTATGCCCATGCGCAGTGGTTCGATGCTTGCAAAATTGACGCTAGTTCCGTTCATCGATGTGCGGTTGAACAGGTTTTCATTGCAGGTTAGAAGCGCGAGAGGGTCGAGCCGTTGTTGTTGTTAAAAAAAACAGACAAACAGTGGATGTGTGTTGCGTAATGAATGCGTCTGTTGCTCCAAGAATCGAGGACAAACTTGTCCCAGTTCAAACTATCGCTGTAATCAGTGGCAAGGGTGGGGCAGGAAAATCCAATGTGGCGGTGAATCTTGCTGTGTCTTTGAGCGAGTTGGGTCGGCGGGTGTTGTTGTTCGATGCAGACTTCGCCAAAGGCAATATTGATTGCTTGATGAACGTAAAGCCGGCTTTCAATTTGGCGCATGTAATGTCAGGTGAAAAACAGCTTAGTGAGGTGTTAGTTGATGGACCAGGTGGGGTCACTATCGTTCCGGGCTCGAACGGCGTCATGGAAATGGCGCGCATGTCGCCAATTCAGCACGCGGGGTTAATAGGACTGTTCAGTGATCTGGGGGTCGATGCCGACACGATGGTTATCGATAACGCGACTGGGTTATCAGATTGTGTGTTGAACAACGCACGAGCTGCGCGAGAACTGCTTTTGATTGTCTGCGATGAGCCGACAGCTATACAAGACGCATTTTCGACGATGAGTGCGCTAAATAAAAATTTGGGAGTTCGACGGTTTCGCGTTGTGGCGAATCGGGTGGAAACTTCTCAGCAGGGTTTAGACCTATACGCAAAGCTGACAAAGCATGCGGATCGGTATCTGGATGTATTGCTTGATTACTGTGGTTCGATACCATTCGACTCGCATATGCAGCAAGCAGTTAAGGAAAAGCAGGTAGTGGTGCAATCGCATCCACGATCTGCCTCGGCAATGGCTCTGAAGAAGCTAGCCGCAAGGGTGGATAAATGGCCACGACCACAGAGTCCGGGGGGGCATGTGGAATTTTTCGTAGAACGGTTGATACAAACCGAACGCGAATCTCGGTGAGACGAATATATAAATGAATGCACATGCCATGTACAACGAGGTCGAAACCGTTGACCCAGATGGATTGGTTGCCGCCAATGCTAATCTGGTTAAACGTATAGCGTTTCACCTTATGAACAGATTACCGCCTAGTGTTCAGGCTGAGGATCTTATCCAAGCGGGTATGATCGGATTGCTTGAAGCTTCGCGTCACTACGATCCATCTCAGGGCGCAAGCTTTGAAACTTATGCAGGTATCCGTGTACGTGGAGCTATGCTTGATGAGATTCGCCGCTCTGACTGGACCCCGCGTTCAGTGCATAGAAAATCTAGAGAAGCGGCAGAGGTGCTCCGTAACCTTGAACAAGCAACAGGTCGTGATGCAAAAGCTGCAGAAGTGGCAGGTTTACTTGGTCTGGACGTGAGTGCATACCATACGATACTGACTGAAAGTTCAGCTGCCCACATCTTCAGCTTTGATCAGCCAGATGAACATACGGGTGAGACCATTGCTTTGCCACAAAGCGCTGAGTCTACTCCGGGTGAACAAATTGAGTATCTGTCATTTCGTGATGCGTTGGCTGAAGCCATCAAGAACCTGCCAGAACGCGAAAGCTTAGTCATGTCTTTGTACTATGACGAAGATCTTAACTTGCGTGAGATTGGTGAGATTTTAGGAGTCAGTGAATCTAGAGTCTGTCAGATTCATGGTCAAGCATTAGTACGCTTGAAAGCTCGTCTCGCTGAATGGACCCAACGGTAGGGGCTGGCCATGGTTGCTGATGAAGCTCAGTGGTATGTGCAGAAAGGCTCTCGAGTACAGGGGCCTTATTCAACACATGAAGTCGGTCGCTACTTATTATTGGGCCGTGTTCGAAACACTGACAGAGTCAGTCGTGACGGTGAATTGTGGGAACCAGTAACCCAAGTTCCGGAGCTTATACCAGAAGAATTGCTCGACCTAGATACCGATGTTGGCTGGCAGCGTTTTGTTCATGCGCGTTCGCGTGAAGATGGGCGTTCTGAAAGTAATGTGGTTTCACCAGAGCGCCGCGCTAATCTGGATGCTATGCAAGATCAAATTCGTGACGATTGGGCGGTCGAGAGCAAACCTGAGCAACAGGGGGCTGCGGGCTCTGCATTGCCTTGGTCATTGTTGGGCGTAACACTGGGTGCGTTGGGTATCGTCTTGTATTTAAATTCCACTGGCAGCGTCTAAATCGCCTGAATTTCCAATAATTGGCGAATTTCGTTAACTGATTCACAAAACTGTACCTAGTTGGAACATCGCTTGCACTGGGTTTAGTCTCTCTACTGCGGACAGCCCACTATGGCTATCGATACTGCCGAAGCATCTGTTGTCACCTCTCTATCAACTGTTAAAGAGCAACGTCTCGATTTACAGCTGCGACAACTCGAATTCCATGCCCTATTGCACCGTAAGCTCGACCTTGAGCTGTTGCTTGAAAGCTTCCTGAGTGAGGCCCAGTCGTTTTTGCATTTTGATGGCATGCAATTTTTAGCGGCTGATCGTGGTCGTGATCTCTTGGTTGGTGACATACGTCAGCACAGACAGCAATTCGAATTGAAATTAGGTGATCGTGCCTTAGGTGATTTGTGCCTTATGCGCGGTAAGGTGTTTACCTCTCGCGACCAGCGCGATGCAGAACGACTCGTCGAAAGCCTTATATACCCGCTGGAAAATGCACTTGAACATCACAGTGCGTTGCTCTCCTCAATGACAGACACCGCAACCGGTGTGCACAATCAGTTAGCGCTACAGCAACAGCTTCCACGTGAAATCCGCCTAGCAAGAAGGGCAGAACAACCATTAGCCATTATGTTGATCACCGTCGATTACCTAGAATCCATTAGTGAACACCATGGTTCTGTAGTGGGTGAGAAGGCTTGGCAATCTGTAGCAGAGGCGCTCACCGAACGACTTCGGCAGAGTGATATCATTTTTAGAACCGAGCTTGATGAGTTTCTCATTGTGCTTAATCACACCGATTTGGACGGCGCTCTGGCCATCAGTGATCGTTTGCGTGCTCAGGTTGATCGAGCGGTCAGTTACGATAACGTGCAATTTGTACTCACTGCCAGTGGTGGTGTGACTGAGTTGGACGAGTCAGATGATGCAGAGACAATTGTGCAGCGAGCTCGCAAGGCATTGGCTTTAGCCCGCCAAGCTGGTCGAAATCAGATCAAATCACTGCCTGCCAATGTGCCGGATGGCACTGATGATTCGCCGAATGGTGGATCTGTGGCTTAAATGTCTCAAAAGCACAACACTCAGAATTTCTTTCGGGTATAATTTGCGGCTCGAAGGCATCAGGGATACCCTGATGGATACAACGTCCCCTTCGTCTAGTGGCCTAGGACACCGCCCTTTCACGGCGGTAACAGGGGTTCGAGTCCCCTAGGGGACGCC
>ENA-ORXT01000077-ORXT01000077.1-marine-metagenome-genome-assembly--contig:-NODE-77-length-148494-cov-42.426029_pt1 | contig 148494 bp, 137 predicted proteins | sample MGYA00237868_ERZ511482 | MGnify/ENA metagenome assembly ERZ511482 | reverse complement strand
GTACAAGTCGATCGCCTGGGAGTTCGGGCTGCCGACGGAGAGGAACCGCGCGGCCGCCTTCCGTCAGATCCGCACCGGTGACCGTGTCGGGGGGGTGATGTCCGTCCGGGTCGCGACGTCGCGCGCGAGCTTCCGACTCGAAGGCCGGCCCGCACCCGACAGGACTGCAGTAGGATCTTCCGCTCGCGGTCGGCGCGCCGACCGGTTTCGTCCCTGCGAACGAGCCGGGGGTTCGATGCCGGATGTCGGCAACCCCGTCCGGCGACCGCACTACCGGCAGAGGCCGGACCGAACGTGCCGTGCGATACCGGAGACCCACCGACATGCAAACGCCTGCTCGCCCGAACCGGCCCGCGCGTCACGCGTCGGCCGCGGCGGCGCGGATCGCCACGCTCGATCCGGAAACGAGCTACGAGGAGATCGCCCGTCTCCTCTACGCCTACGAGTTCTCGTGGGACATCGAGCGCTCTCTCGAATTCGCCCTGTTCCGCACCTACGCCGTTCCCGCGATCTCGCGCGTGCTGTCGAGAACCGGAGAGTTCGAGTGCCGGTCGCGCAAGCGCTACGACGATACCGAGCTCCTCCTGTGCGAGGTCATGGAGCACGGACTCGACAGTCCGCGAGGCTCGCGATCGATCGCGCGGATGAACGACATGCACGGACGGTTCGGGATCGACAACGCCGCCATGCTCTACGTGCTGTCGACCTTCGTCTGCGAACCCATCCGCTGGCTCGAGCGATTTGGGCGCAGGCCCATGACCGAACGCGAGCGGAGAGCCTGGTTCCTCTACTACCGCGGGCTGGGCGAACGCATGGGCATCCGGGAAATTCCTCTCTCGCTCCACGAGCTGACGCGCCTGAACGTGGACTACGAGGCGGCGCACTTCCGGTACGCGGACACGAACCGCCGAATCGGGAGCATCACCCGGGACATGCTCATCGGGTTCTATCTGCCGCGGCCGCTCGTGCGGTTCGGGCGGCCAGCGGTGCACGCGCTGCTGGACCGGCCTCTGTCGGAAGGTCTCGGGTTCCCCGTGACGCCCGCCTGGCTCGGTCGCTCGGTCGTGGCCGCGTTGCGACTGCGGGCCAGCGTCCTGAGATTGCTGCCCCCGCGCCACCGGCCACGCCTCCTGACACAGGTCCCCCGTCCGACCTACCCGAACGGCTACCGGATCGAGGAGCTCGGAACCTTTCGGGCGACGCCGCGGTCGAGGTCGGAACGGTAGCGCGGTCGTGACCGTGCCCGTCCTGACGTCGAATGGCCGTCGCGCGACCGCCGATCTAGCGACTTGCCGCGCCCGGCACCGGCGCGAACCTCGGTCCCCTGCCCTTGCGCAACGTGCGTCGCTACGCCGCAGTCGTCCATCGCTGCGGCGCGAGGAACATCCTCCGGTGCTGTCTCGCTGACGGCATCCCCACCGTCGTCCTGCCCGGTCGACGACGACCGACCGGACAACGCAACGCGGCTCGAGCGGGCGTGGCTCACGATCCGAACTCGCCTCGAGCAGCCGCTCGCACCCGCGGTCGCACGGTGCTCGAGGATCGCTCGCTCGCGGGGCGCCGGCGAGCGGCGGCTCGTCGGATCGGGCACGAGCGGAGAACGCGGGCCGCTCTCGATCTCGCCGACGACGACCTCTGAAGATCTCTCGTCGCACGGCCGAGCGCTACATCGACCTGCCCAAGGCGAGCCACCTGATCTACCGCCTCCCCCCGTTCGGCTAAGTCGGCGCCCATCGACCTCTGGCCCTGACAGCCGGCCGGCGAGCCCTCACTGCCGTGTGCCCCGACGCGCTCGAGAAGACCTGGCGAGTGATGACGATCGTGCTCTGGCCAGGCGAACACGGGCCCTTACGGAGACCACCTTCAAGAGGTGCCCGAATGCGATCACGATACCCGGCCCGGCGCCGCAGCTGCGTCATCTGCCAGAGCTTTCATCCCGACAAGCACTGCCTCGGCCCGCAGGCAGCGGCTCGTTCGCGCGACGGCCGAGCCGTCGATCTCTCGTAGCTCCGGCACGCTCTCTCGGCAACGCGGCTCCACCCACCTGCAGCGCGGCGCGAAATGACAGCCCGGCGGCGGCGACAACGGCGACGGCAGCTCGCCGCTGATCGGCTCGGCCGCAACGACGTCCTCGCGATGAAGCTCGAGCCGCGGCACGGAGTCGAGCAAACCGCGCGTGTACGGGTGCGCCGGTGCATCGAACAGTGTCTCCGCCAGTCCCTCCTCGACGACGCGTCCGAGGTACATCACCGCGAGCCGGTCGCTGACGTGTCGTACCACCGAGAGGTCGTGACTGATGAACAGGCACGTGAGATCCAGCCCCGTACGCAGCTCGAGAACGAGATTGATGATCTGCGCCTGGATCGAAACGTCGAGCGAGGCGACCGGCTCGTCGCAAATCAGCACGTCCGGGCGCATGGCGAGCGCCCGCGCGATCGCGATGCGTTGACGCTGGCCGCCGGAGAACTGATGAGGATAGCGGTCGACGAACCCCGCATCGAGACCGACCCGCTCGAACCACCCGGCGACGTAGGCGCGTGCGCCGTGCCGGCTCACGAGCTCGTGTGCGACGGGGCCCTCGGCGACGGCGGCACCGACCTTCATGCGAGGGTCGAGCGATGCAAAAGGGTCCTGGAACACCGTCTGCACGCGGGTCGTGACCTTCGAACCGTCGACGCGCACGGGCTCCCCGTCGAGCGTGACGCTGCCTCGCGTCGGTGTGAGCGAACCTGCGGCGAGGCGTCCGAGCGTGCTCTTGCCGCAGCCGCTCTCGCCGACCAGCCCGAGCGTCTCGCCCCGTTGCACGTGCAGGTCCACCCCGTCGACGGCGACCAACGTGCGCGTCTCGACATTCGCGCCGAGCCGGGCGGCCAGGCGATCTCCTGCGGAAAGCGTCGGTGCGAACTCGCGCGTCACCCCGCGAAGCGACAGGAACGGCTCGCTCACGCGAAAGGGTCCGACCGCTCGGGTCCCAGCGGGTGAATGCAACGCCAGCCGCGCTCTCCACGTTCGTGCAGCTCGACCGGTTTCGCGCAGTCGACATCCGCATGCGGGCAACGCGGCGCGAACGCGCAGCCGGGCGGCAACGCCGACAGCGACGGTGCACCGCCCGGGATCTGCCGCAAGGGCTCGCCGGCGGCGACCGTACCGGGAAGCGAATCGATCAGCCCGCGCGTGTACGGGTGACGCGGATCGCGCAGCACCTCGGCGGTGTTGCCGAACTCGACGATGCGTCCGGCGTACATGACGAGCAGACGACTCGCGAGACCGGAGACGGTTGCCAGGTCGTGGCTGATCCACAGCACGGCCGATCCGGTCTCGTCGGCGAGCATCCGCATGCGGTGGAGGATCTGCGCCTGTATCGACACGTCGAGCGCGGTGGTCGGCTCATCGGCGACGATGACGGCCGGGCCGTGCAGAAGCGCGATCGCGATGGCCACGCGCTGACGCATCCCGCCCGACAGCTCGTGCGGGTAGCTCCCGAGCCGCGCGCGGGGCTCGGGGATGCCGACCTGATCGAGCACCTCGATGCAACGCGCGTTCGCCTCGCGTCGGGAAACGCTGCGGTGCGCCTCGAGCGCCATGCGCATCTGGGCGCCGATGGCGAGCAGCGGGTTCAGTGTCGCGATCGGATCCTGGAAGATCATCGCGATTTCGGCACCCCGGCGGCGGCGGAGCTCGGTCTCGGGCCGTCCGACGAGCTCGGTGCCGCCGAGCCGGATCGACCCCGAGACGATCCGGCCCGGCGCGTCGACGAGGCCGAGCAACGAGAACCCGGTGACCGTCTTCCCCGATCCACTCTCCCCGACGAGTCCGGTGATCTGCCCGGGAGCAAGCGTGAACGACACGCCGTCGACCGCGCGCAACACACCGTTCGCCGTGTCGAATTCGGTCACGAGGTTGTCGACCTCGAGCGCCGCCACCCCGGAGGCGGGTCGCTCCGCGGGCGCGTTCAGCGCCGGAGCCTCGGGTTGAACTGATCGCGCACGCGATCCCCGACGAGGTTGATCGCGACGATCAGCACGATCAGCGCGATGCCCGGGTAGACCGAGATCCAGTAGCGCCCGCTCATCATGTACGGGAAGCCGTTCGAGATCAGCATGCCGAGACTCGGCTCGGTGACCGGCAGCCCGAGGCCGAGGAACGACAGCGTCGCCTCGAGCGAGATCGAGTTGGCGATCTGCACCGTCGCGACGACGATCAGTGGCGGCAAGCAGTTCGGCAACAGGTGGAAGAACGCGACGCGTCGCCCCGACAGTGGTGTGGCGAGAGCCGCCTCCACGTAGTCCTTCCGCCGCTCGGCGGTCGCCGCCCCGTAGGCGGTCCGCGCGAAGTAGGCGTACTGCGCGGCCACCAGCGCGGTGATCAGCTGCGCCTTGCCCTGCCCCAAGAGCGCCACCAGCACGAGCGCGAGGAGAATCGCAGGGAACGAAAGCTGCAGGTCGACGATGCGCATCAACACCGTCTCGACCCAGCCGCGCGCGTAGGCGGCAAGGATGCCGATGGTCGTGCCGAGAAACAGCGCGACGGTACCGGCGGCCAGACCGATCTGGAGCGAGATGCGCATGCCGTAGAGGATCGCCGACAGCAGATCGCGTCCTTGGGGATCGGTACCGAGAAGGTGGGCGTAGCCGCCCGAGCCGACGAAACCCGGCTCGCGCCTCGCGTCGAGGAGCGAGAGCGTCGTCAGGTCGTAGGGATCCTGCGGCGCGACCCAGGGCGCGAAGATGGCCAGCAGGCTCGTCACGACGACGACCAGCAGCGCGGCAACCGCGACAGGGCTTCGCCTGAATTCCGCCCAGAAGCGGGCCAGCGGTGACACCGGGGCGCTCATCGCGGCGCGACGCTCACGCGGCACCGCGCGCGCGGATGCGCGGGTCGATCAGGGCAAACAACAGATCGACCGTCAGGTTGATGATGACGAACAGCAGCGTGGTCAGCAGCAGGTAGGCAACCATCACCGGTCGATCGAGGACGGCGATGCTGTCGATGATCAGCTTGCCGACACCCGGCCAGGAAAAGATCGTCTCGGTCACGACGGCGAAGGCGAGCGTCGAGCCGAGCTCGAGGCCGAACACCGTGATGATCGGGATCGAGATCAGCTTCAGGAGGTGCCGACGAAGGATCGTCGACTCGCGGATGCCCGCGGCGCGGGCGAACTTGATCGTGTCGCTCAGCATGACCTCCCGGGTGCCCGCGCGCGCGAGACGGATCATCATCGCGAACTTGAACAGCGCGAGGTTCACCGCCGGCAGCACCAGGTGCTTGAGCCCGTCGAGGGTCGGGAAGCTCCATGCCACGCCGAGCAGATCGACCGTCTGCCCGCGTCCGCCGGCGGGCAGCCAGCCGAGGTTGACCGCGAACGTCAGGATCAGAATGAGCCCGATCCAGAACGTCGGCACCGAGAAGCCGAGCACCGAGACCGCCATGATCGCCTTCGCCAGGACGCTGTCCGGGCGATAGCCCGCGTAGACGCCGAGCGCGATGCCGAACACGGTCGCCGACAGCACCGAGAGCAGCACCAGCTCGAGCGTCGCCGGCAACCGCCCCGCGATCAGCGACAGCACCGGCTCGTTGTAGATGAACGAGCGCCCTAGATCCCCGTCGAACAGGTTCCGCACGAAGATCAGGTACTGCTGCCAGAGCGGTAGATCGAGCCCGAGGCGCGCGATGGTCGCCGCGCGTATGTCCTGCGTGGCTTCCGGCGGTATCACGATGTCGACCGGGTTGCCGATCGCGTAGACGCCGACGAAGACGATCGCCGACATCGCGACCATGACCAGAGCGGCCTGCAGCAACCGCTGCAGGACGTAGCCGGACACGGGGCCCGGTGTCCGTCAGGCGGCTCGGCTCCGCGATGTCAGTTCTTCGGCTGGATGAAGAACGCGAGCGTGTCCTCGTCGAACCGCGGGGCGAACGTCACGGTGTTCGCCTTCGCCGCCCAGACGGTCTGCAGCTGCACGAGCGAGATGTAGACCTTGTCGGCCATCGTCTTCGCCATCGCCTCCTCGTAGAGCGCGCGGCGCTTGTCGTCGTCGAGCTCGGTCGCCCCTTCCTGCAGTAACCGGTCGACGTCGTCGTTGGCGTAGTCGACGCGGTTGTAAGCGCCGAGCTTGAGTTCGGGATCGTTCGAGTGGGCGAGCGAACCCAGGGTGTAGGACGCCTCGCCGGTCAGCGTGCCCCAGCCGTTCATGAAGACGGAGTACTCGAGCCGTCCCTGCGCCGGGAAGTAGACCGTCTTCGAGATCGCGTTGACGTTCGTCCGTATTCCCACCTGGCTGAGCATCTGGCCGAGCCCCTGGCAGATGGCACCGTCTCCGGGCAGCCGATCCGAGGTGCAGTAGAGATCGATCTCGAAGCCGTCCGGGTAACCCGCCTCGGCGAGCAGCTCCCTGGCCTTTGCCGGGTCGTGCTCGGGCATCGCGATGGACGCGTTCGAGCCGAAGAACCCCGGCGGCATCATCTGGTTGGCGGGTTTTCCGAGCCCCTCGAGCACGACCTGCACCATCGTCTCCCGGTCGATCGCGAGATCGATCGCCTCTCGCACGCTCGGGTCCTGCAGCGGGTTGCTCTCGAGCGCGCCGCCGTCGATCGCGCGCACCCCGGGCGGCTCGTCGCGCTGGTCGAGCTGGAGGTTCATGACGTAGACGCTGTCTCCGACGACGGCCTCGACGGACGCGTCACGCTGCAGCGCGAGGTAGTCGATCGAGGAGACGTAGTTGATCACGTCCACCTGGCCCGCCTTCAGCGCGGCGAGACGCGAGCTGTCATTGGGCATCTCCTTCCTGATCACTTCCGCCCACGGACCTTTCCCCCGCCAGTACTCGTCGTAGCGCTCGAGCACGAGATCCCCCTTGGGCTCCCAGCTGACGAGCTTGTAGGGTCCGGTGCCGACGGCGGCAGGACCGCCGTTGAAGCCCTCGTTCGCTGTCTCGGGTGTGGAATAGTCGGCGGCGGCCTCGCTGCTGACGATGAACAATCGCACGAAGTCGTACGGCAGGGTCGCCGCAGGACCATCGGTCTTGATGCGCACGGTCAACGGGTCGATCACCTCGACATCGGCGACGCGGCGCACGTAGATCGTCGTCGTCGTCGGGCCGGAGACCAACGGGATGCGTTCGATCGAGAACTTCACGTCCTCGGCGTCGAAGTCGCTTCCGTCGTGGAACTTCACCCCCTCCCGGAGCTTGAACTCCCAGGTGGTGTCGTCGACCACTTCCCAGGACGTGGCGAGCCCGGGCTCGATCTGAAGGTCGTCACCGGACCAGACGAGCGTGTCGTAGATGTGCTTGGCCGCCTCGGCGTGCGAACCGAGCGCCGAGTAGTGCGGGTCGAGGGACTCGGGACCACCGCGAACGCCCATGACGAGCGTCCCGTCCTGGGCGTGGGCGCTGCCCGCGGCGCTGGCCAGACCGGCGAGGATCAAGGCGAGTGCGCGGCGGGCGCGCGGCGTGCGAAACGTCGTCATCGTCGGTCTCCTCGAAAGTGGGGTCGGCCGTGAAGCGTTCGAGCGGACGTTGCGTGTTTCCTGCAAAGCTGTCAAGTTCCATACGGAACCAATTGCTGGTCGAGCTGGAGCGCCGATGGACCCGATGACCGAGGCGAAGCTGTGGGAGAACCCGTGCGGATTCGCCTTCCGGGTGAACTACCTGGCGCTGCGCTACAACACGCCGTGCTACGCCACGGTGCACGACCGTGAGGGACTCAGCCGCATCGAGTACGTGGTCATCTACTCGCTCGCCCTTCACCCGGGTGGCCGGGCGTGCGACATCGCCGCCTCCTCGGGCTTTCCCAAGAACAGCCTGTCCCGCGCGATCACGAAGCTCGAAAGACTGAATCTCGTGCGCCGACGGCGCGACACCGACGATGCGCGCGAGCGCTCGCTCCACCTGACTCGCAAGGGCCGTGCACTGTTCGAGCGCACGCTGCCCGGGTTCGAGCATCGCGAGCGGCAGATGCTCGGCGCGCTGTCGGCGGCCGAGCGACGAACGTTGTCGACGCTGCTCGCCCGAGTCGTCGAGCATGTCCTGAGCCTGCCCGACGAGGTGCAGGGGTCCGCGTCTCACAGGCCCCGAACGCGAGGTGCGGCATGAGAATCGCGGACATGAACTGGGCGGATGTCGAGGCGCGGGTCGCCGTCGACACCCGCTGCGTCTGGCCCGTCGGCTCGACCGAGCAGCACGCGCAGCTCTCGCTTTGTGTGGACATGATCCTCGCCGAGCGGGTCGCGGTGGAGGCGGCCGAGCCGCTCGGTGTACCGGTCTACCCGGTGATGCCCTACGGGCTCGCCCCGTACTTCTCGGCCTTCCCCGGCACGATCAGCCTCTCGGTGGAGACACTCCTCGCCGTCGCGCGTGACGTGGTCGCGTCGATGTACGCGTCGGGCTTCCGCCAGATTCTCATCGTCAACGGTCACGGCGGCAACGCCCCTGTCGGCGCCCTCGCCCAGGAGCTCATGGCCGAGTACGAAAGCGAGCTCTCGATCCGTTTTCACGAGTGGTGGAAGGCGCCCGCGACGATGGGCGTGGTGCAGTCGATCAGTCCTACCGGCAGTCACGCCAACTGGATGGAGAACTTTCCGTGGACGCGGCTCGCGCACGCGACGGCCCCGGAGGGCGAGAAGCCCGCGCTCGACATGGAGGCGTTTCGCGGCGCACCGCCGGTGCTCGCCCGGACGCTCCTCGGCGACGGTAGCTTCGGTGGGCCGTGGCAGATGCCGGACGAGGCGATGGACCGCGTGTGGGAAGCCGGCGTTCGCGAGACGCGCGCGGTGCTCGAGGGCCCGTGGCCGAACGCCCCGGCATGAGTGCGCGCGCTGGGCCGACCCTGATCTGGGGTGCGGGCGCGATCGGCGGCACGCTCGGGGCATACTGGCACCGCGCCGGGCACGAGGTGCTGATGGTCGACGTGGATGCCGGGCACGTGGCCGCCTGCCGCACCACGGGTCTGGTCATCGAGGGGCCGGTCGAACCGGCGTTTACCGGCGTCCTCCCCGCCGTCACTCCCGACGAGCTCGACGGGCGCTTTGAACGCATCGTACTCGCCGTGAAGGCGCACGCGACGCCGGCGGCGCTCGACCGACTCGTGCCCCACCTCGCCGACGACGGTTTCGTGCTCTCGGCGCAAAACGGGCTGAACGAGCGGACGATCGCCGACCGCATCGGCGCTCGGCGCACCATGGGCGCGTTCGTCAACTTCGGCGCCGACTGGCAGGGGCCGGGGCGGATCCTCTACGGCAACCGCGGCGCCGTCGTCGTCGGCGAGCTCGACGGGCGGGTGCGCGAACGCACGCGCGACATGCACCGCCTGCTCGCGCTGTTCGAGCCGGACGCGGTGCTGACCGACGACATCTGGGGCTATCTCTGGGGCAAGCTCGGGTACGGGGCGATGCTGTTCGCCACCGCCCTGACGGACGACAGCATGTCGGCGAACTTCGCCGATCCCGAGCGCGTGCCGATACTGATCGGGCTCGCGCGGGAGGTCATGCGGGTGGCCGCGGCCGAGGAGGTCGTCCCACGCGGCTTCGACGGCTACGACCCGACCGCCTTCGCCCCGGGTGCGAGCGAGAGCGCCGCCCGTGCCTCGATCGCCGCCCTCGCGGACTTCACCTTGCGCACGGCGAAGACGCACAGCGGCATTCATCGTGATCTGGCCATTCGGAAACGGCGCACCGAGGTCGACCCGCAGGTCGGCGCCGTCGTCGAGATCGCACGCGCCCGCGGAGTCGACGTTCCGTTGCTCGCCCGGCTCGTCGCGCTCGTCCACGACATCGAGGACGGTCGGCGTGCGCTCTCGAACGAGACGTTCGCCGCGCTCGCGGGCGCGCGGACGCAGCCGTGAGCGTCGCGCTCGTCAGCGGGGTCGGGGGCGGCATCGGCGCGGCGATCGCCGCAAGACTCCAGGCGGACGGTCTGCAGGTCGCCGTGACCGACCTACCCGACGCGTTGAACGCCTACCTCGCCGAGCATTCGGCAGGTGCTGCCCACGCCTGTCCTGCCGATCTGGGCAGGGCCGATCAGGTGCGTGCGCTCGTCGCGTCGGTTCGCGAGACGCTCGGTGTGCCCGACGTCGTCGTCACCGCCGCCGGCGGCGTGTGCGGGCAGATCGGTACGCCGCTGGCGACGGTGACCGATCGTGACTGGCACGACGTCTTCGACGCCAACGTGCACGGCGCCTTTCACCTGGCGCGCGAATGTCTTCCGGGTATGGCGTCGGGCGGACGGTTCGTGACGATCGCCTCGGGCGCGGGCCTGCGTCCGAGCCTGACCGGCGTGCAGGCCTACACCGCCGCCAAGCACGCGCTCGTCGGGCTGACGCGCCAGCTCGCTCAGGAGTTCGGACCGGCAGGCGTCACGGTCAACGCTGTCGCCCCCGGGTTCGTGCTGTCGAACGACACGACCCGTCGGCAGTGGGCGGTCTACGGCGAGGAAGGCCGGCGAAGTCTCGTCGAGCGGATCCACACGCGCCGGCTCGGCCGCCCTGACGACATCGCGGCGGCCGTCGCGTTCCTGACAGGGGCCGAGGCTTCGTGGATCACCGGGCAGGTGCTCTGCGTCGACGGAGGTATCGCGTGAACGGATCCGTGCTCGACTGGTGCCTCGCACACGAGGAGGACATGATCGACGCGCTGAAGGCCTACCTCCGCCTCCCGTCGGTCAGCACCGACGGTGCCTACGAGAGCGGCATGGAGGCCGCGCGCAGCTGGCTCGAGGCTTACCTCGCGAACCTCGGCTTCGAGGGCATTCGGCGTCTTGACGGTGGCGGACACCCCGCCCTCTTCGCGGAGCGCCTCGACGCACCGCCCGGCTCACCGACACTGCTCGTCTACGCGCACTACGACGTGCAGCCACCCGATCCGATCGAGGCGTGGACGAGCCCGCCGTTCGAACCGACCGTACGGCGCGATCGGCTGTACGCGCGCGGCGCGTCCGACGACAAGGGACCGGCGATGATCGCCCTGCACGCGCTCGCGGGATTCATCGCCGTCGACGGCCGGCTGCCGGTCAACGTGAAGCTGCTGCTGGAGGGCGAGGAGGAGACGGGGTCGCCGTCGCTCCCGCGGCTTCTGGAGAGTCATCGCGAGCTCCTTGTCGCGGACGCCGTGCTGTCGGCCGACGGCGCCCGCTGGCGGGCGGACCGTCCGAGCCTCAACGTCGGCTCGCGCGGCAACGGCGGACTCGGCTTCACCGTGCGCACGGCCTCGAAGGACCTGCACTCGGGCCGCTACGGCGGGGCAGTGCCGAACGCGCTGCACGTTCTGGCGGACATCGTCGCGGGGCTGCACGGCGCCGACGGTCGCGTCGCGATCGACGGCTTCCACGACGGCATCGAGGAACCGGGCGCGGGCGAGCGCGCCACGATCGCCCGCATCGATTTCGACGAGGGCGCATGGCTCGACGCGGTCGGTGCGAAAGCCAGCGGCGAGTCGGGCTACGCGACGCTCGAGCGCCTGTGGACGCGCCCGACGCTCGAGGTCAACGGGATGTGGGGCGGCTACCTCGGAGACGGTGCCAAGACCGTCGTGCCGTGCGAGGCGCACGCGAAGCTGACGACACGGCTCGTCACCGGTCAGGACCCCGTGCATGTGGAGTCCGCTCTCCGTCGCCACCTCGAGGCGGCCTGCCCCGCCCACGCCTCGCTCGACATCGAGGCGCAGCACGGCTGGACCGGCGCCTACACACTGCCCGACGATCACTGGCTGCTATGCGCGGCGGAGGCGGCGCTCACGGCGACGTCCGGCGTCTCGCCCGCGCGGGTGCGGATCGGGGCGACGCTACCGCTGATGAGCATCGTGCGCGACACGCTCGGCATCGAGACGGTGATGTTCTCGTTCTCGACCGCCGACGAGGATTACCACGCACCGGACGAGTTCCTGCGGCTTCGCTCCGTGCGCGAGGGTCTGGCAGCCTGGACGGCGCTCCTGGCCGGACCGTTCGACGGTGCACCGGCCGTGATGCCGGACGTCGAGGGCGGTGGCGACAGCCGCTGACGGATCGTCCACCCGATTGCCCGGCGCCAGGACTCGTCGGGTGCATGTGCCGGCCAGGAAGCACGGATAGAGTCGTTCAATCCGGCGTGTGGACCAAGACATCTGAAAGCCCGACGTCGAGGTCTCTCCGCTCCAGCAGACAGCGCGGCAGGCGGTGCCGACGCAGGTGCGCGAAGGCGTAACCACCTCCGCGCCGGAATCGTCCCGGAACTTCGGCCATCATCGAACCTGATATCCCGTTCCTCCTGGAAGACGAAGCGATCGATCCCGCCTCGGACACCGTGACCGACGAGGCTTTGGATGAACCGGCATCCGAATCGATACCGCCGCAGGAACCCGAGACCGCTCCGCTGTCGACGACGATCGAGCCGGATCCGGTCGATCCCGCAGGCTGGCCACCGCTGTCGACGGGGCGTGCGCCGACTGGTTGCGCTACAGCGTGACTACCTCGACGACGAGGTTGCGCCGTTGCTCGATCGAGCGATCTGCCCCATCGGGCACCTGGAGCCGGCGGCGGTGGCAGCAATGTTCGGCCGAGTATCGGTCTCGCTGTTCACCCCGCAGTGAGACGCGCCATCCGGGCTGGTCGCGATCGAAGCGATGGCCTGCGGACTAACGGTCGCCTGCATCGATCGCGGTGCGATGCACGAGGTGGTCGCCGATGCAGGCGTGTTCACCGATGGCGACGATCCGGCGGCGCTCGCCGGTGCGCTGTTGCGTGCACTGTCGATTCCTCGCCATGTCCCTCGCCGTCGCGCCGAGCTTCATTTCGGCCTCGACTCGATACGGGCCGCCGCCGCGAGGCCGCCCTCCAGTGCGACTCGATGCTGACGTCGCTGAGCCTGCTGCGCGGCGGACGCTACCTGAACTTCCTGGCGCGCTCACGGCCTTCCGCCACCTCGCCGGAACACGCATCGAGGCGTGCGGTTTCTCCATGGCGGCCGAATGACGAGTTGCCGCGGGTACGCGTCGGCCGTGATCGACAGGTCCTGCCCGTTCGAGCAACGTCCGAGTATCGTGGATCGGCTGGCACCGGGACCGCCCGGTGACATCGTTCGGCGCCTCGATCACGTTGACGACCTGCGCCCTCGGTCCCGATTTCCCACGGAACCGCTTGATCGAAACCGCAACCTGTGCGATCAATGCGTGGACCATGACCTGAGGCCACGACGGCACGGTCCATCGAGAGCGCATCGATGCCGGCCTGCAACGCCTCGACGTCTCGCCCTTTCGAGCTGGAGCGCAGCGATCCCATGCATGACCCCCTACATGCCCGCCGAACACGGTCCGCGACTCGATTGTCGACCGCCTGCGCGCTGACGCTCGTAGCCGGATCCGCCGTTGCGGACGGCAGTCTGGTCGTCTCGAACTGGGACGGCTACATGCCCGAGGATCTGCCCGACCGGTTCTCGGAGGCGAGCGGTACCGACGTCGAGGTCTCCTTCCACGCCACCAACGAGGAGATCATGGGCAAGGTCGTGGCGAGCCGGGGCAAGGGCTACGACGTACTCTTCGTGTCGTCACCCTTCGCAGAGGCCCTGCACGAGCTCGATCTGCTCGCCCCGATCGATCGGGCGAAGATTCCGAATCTCGCGAACCTCTACCCGCAGGCCGAGGAGCTCGCCTACGACCCCGGCAACACCTTTTCGGTCCCCTACGCCTGGGGCACCACCGGGCTGTGCTATCGCAGCGACCGGCTCGCCGAGGCCCCGGACAGCTGGCAGGACCTGCTCGATCCCGACGAGTCGCTCGTCGGCCGGACGACGATGCTCGCGACCGATCGCTGGCTGATGGGGGCGGGGCTGCTGGCCCGCGGGTACTCCGTCAACGAGACCGACCCGGCACGGATCGAGCAGGTTCGGGACGATCTCGTGGCGACGAAGCGGACGCTGCTCGCCTACGACGACACGACCTTCTACTCCAAGCTCGTGTCCGGAGAGGCCGACCTCGTGCACGCCTGGGACGGGTGGTGCAACTACGGCATCGCCGAGAATCCGGATATCCGCTACGTCGTGCCCGAGGAAGGCTCCGATCTTTGGGTCGACACGATGGTCATCATGAAATCCTCGGAAAACGTCGATGCGGCCCACGGGCTCATCGACTACGTGCTCGGTGCCGAGACCGGCCAGTGGGTGGTCGAGAACATCATGTACAAGGTACCCAACGAGGCGGCGATGGGGAACATCGATCCGGCCATGCTCGAGTCGTTCCCGAATCTGGCGATGACGCCCGACGAGCTCATGCAGGGCGAGCAGCTCAGGGACCTGGGCGAGACGCAGAAGGCGTACACGAAGGCGGTCACCGAGATCACCTCCTCGCGCTGACGCTCGTTGGCACGGCGTCCGTCGACTTTCGTGCGCGCTCCGACGGCCCTGGTGCTACCGGGCCTGGCCTGGCTCGTCGTCTTCATGCTCGTGCCCTGCGGCCTGATCCTCGTCTACGCGTTCCTGGAGCGCGGCACCTACGGCGGCATCGACTGGCTGTTCACGTTCGACAACTTCGTGCGCGGCGTCGAACCGCTGTACGTCTCGATCCTGATCGACTCGGCGCTGATCGCGGGCTCGGCGACCGCCGTGGCGCTGCTGCTGGGCTACCCGGCGGCCTGGGGCATCGCGCGCGCTGCGCCGCGCTGGCAGACCCGCCTGCTCGTGCTGGTGATGCTGCCGTTCTGGAGCAACTACCTGATCCGCACCTACGCCTGGATCGTGCTGCTGAACCGGGAGGGGCTGATCAGCCGCGGGCTCGTCGACCTCGGGGTCATCGACGCACCCGTGTCGTTGCTGTACACCGCGCCGAGCGTCGTCGTCGGACTCGTCTACAACTACCTGCCGTTCGTCATCCTGTCGATCTACGCCTCCCTGCAACGGCTCGATCCGAGCGTGCTGGAGGCGTCCGAGGACCTCGGTGCACCACCGTGGCGGACCTTCGTGCGGGTGGTGCTGCCGCTGACGATGCCGGGCGTAGCGGCGGGTGCGGTGTTCGTCTTCGTGCTGTCGATAGGCAACTTCATCACCCCGGACCTGCTCGGCGGCGGACGCGTCGTCATGGTGGGCAACCTCATCTACGACCAGTTCCTGTCCGCCCGCGACTGGCCGTTCGGGGCGGCGCTGTCGCTCGCGTTGATCGCGATCATGATGGGCCTGCTGTTCGCGCAGGCGGTGGCGACCAATCGTGGCCGCTGAGCGCCCCGCCGGTACGCGCGGCGCGCTCGCGACGCGACTGTGGCTCGGCGGCGTGCTGTGCTTTCTCTACTGCCCGATTCTCGTGCTGATGGCCCTGAGCTTCAACCGCGCGGGCCTGCCGACGGTGTGGAGCGGCTTCGGGCTGAACTGGTACGCGGAGCTCATCGAGAGCCCCGAAATCCTGTCCGCCGCGCGCAACACCTTGGTGGTGGCGGTAGCGTCGACGCTGATCGCCACGGCGCTCGGCACGATGCTGGCGCTCGGCGTCGCCCGACGTGCGCCGTCGAGCGCGCTCGACGCGTTGCTGTTCGCGCCGATGATCATCCCGGACATCGTGCTGGCGATCGCGCTGCTGTCGTTCTACTCGCTGCTGAACCTCACGCTCGGGCTGCATTCGATCATCGCCTCCCACGTCGTGTTCAACATCGCGTTCGTGTGCGCGGTGGTGCGCACCCGGCTCAAGCACTTCGACTTCGCCGTGCTCGAGGCCTCGGAGGATCTCGGCGCGAGCCGCTTCACCACGTTCCGACGCGTGACGCTGCCGATGATCCTGCCCGGCGTGCTCGCCGGTGCCATGCTCGCCTTCACGTTGTCGGTCGACGAGTTCATCATCGCGTTCTTCGTCGCCGGCCCCGGGGAGAGCTCCACGACGCTGCCGATGCGGATCTACTCGATGATCCGCTTCGGCGTGACGCCCGAGATCAACGCGATGGCGACGATCGTGATGCTGTTCAGCTTCACGCTCGTGCTGCTCTCCCAGCGCCTGGATCGCTCGGCGACGCTACCCGATGACTGAACCCGTCCCCGTGGTCCGTCTGGACGGCGTCACGCGTCGCTTCGATGCGGTGCTCGCCGTCGACGACATCGATCTCGATCTGGACGCCGGCGAGTTCTTCGCGCTGCTCGGTCCCTCGGGGTGCGGCAAGACCACCCTGCTGCGCCTGATCGCGGGCTTCGAGCACCCCGATGCCGGGACCGTGCAGATCGACGGGACGGACGTGACAGCCCTGCGCGCCGGCAAGCGGCCCGTGAACCTCATGTTCCAGTCCTACGCGCTGTTTCCGCACATGAGCGTGCGCGCCAACGTCGCCTACGGTCTCGAGATGGAACGCGTCGCCAAGGGCGAGCTGCGACGCCGTGTCGATGCGGTGCTGGAGCTGACCGAGCTCGGCGAGCTGGCGCCGCGTCGCCCCCATCAGCTCTCGGGCGGACAGCGCCAGCGCGTGGCGCTCGCCCGGGCCATCGTCAAGCGTCCGCGCGTGCTGCTGCTCGACGAGCCGCTCGGCGCGCTCGATCGCAAGCTGCGCGAGCAGATGCAGTCCGAACTCAAGCGCCTTCAGCACGAACTGGGCATCACCTTCGTCGTCGTCACACATGACCAGGACGAGGCCATCGGCCTCGCCGACCGCATCGCGCTCATGCAGGCGGGTCGGATCGTGCAGCTCGACACGCCCGAGGGCCTCTACGAGCGTCCGGCCACGCGTTTCGCTGCGGACTTCGTCGGCCGCTCGAACTTCCTGTCGGGCCGTCTCCAGACCGATCGTCTCGTGACCCCGGAACACGGCGCGCTGCCCGTACAGGCACCCGGCGCGGGGACGCGGTCCGGCGATGCCTGGCTCTGCGTGCGACCGGAGCACATCGAGATCGGCCCGCCCGGAGACGCGGTGCCGGCGACCCACGCCTCGGTGATCGGCACCGTGCTCGAGACGCTCTATCGCGGGGGCGACCTGGAGCTGCGTGTGGACGTCCCGGGCATCGACGGGGCCCTGCTGGCCCGCCTGCCCGCCTCGCGTCGCGATGCGACCCTGCACACCCCCGGCACCCGGGTCGCCTGTCGCTGGCCGATCGATCACGCCCGACTGCTCACCCGCTGACCGCAAACGAACCGCAGAGGAACCCATCCCATGTCCGCCAAGGTCTTCAGCTTCTTCCCCGAAGCCGCGTTCGGCCCCGCGCTGAATTCGGTCGGCATCGCCCAGGCCATCGAGGCCCTCGGTCACAAGGCCGTGTTCCTGTCGGATCCGGGGTTCGTCTCCGTCTACGAGGGCTACGGTTTCGAGACGCACCCGGTGAGCCTGTCGGAGCCGATGCCCGCCGAGGCGATGGCGACGTTCTGGGAGGACTTCATCAACGGGCACATCCCGAATTTCCGCAAGTCGCCGATCGAGCAGCTGGACAACTACGTCAAGGACTGCTGGGAGGCGATCGTCGACAGCGCGAAGTGGGCGCAGAAGGACCTGCCGACGGTGCTCGAGGCGATCCGCCCGGATGTGCTGTGCGTCGACAACGTCGTGCTGTTTCCCGCAATCAAGGCCTACGCGCAGGCGCACGCCAAGCCGTGGGTGCGGATCATCTCGTGTTCGGAGAACGAGATCGAGGACGCGCGCATTCCACCCCACCTGTCCGGGTGCGGCGCGACCGACACCGCGTGTCACGAGGCGTTCCGGCATCGCTTCGACGCGATGATCGCTCCCGTGCACGCCGACTTCAATGCCTTCCTCGAGCGTTGCGGCGAGACGCCCTACCCGCTCGGCCAGTTCTGCGAGACGTCGCCGCACCTGAACCTGCTGCTGTACCCCGAACCCGTGAAGTTCGAGCGCGCCGTGCCCCTGGACCCGCCGCGGTTCCGCTACCTCGAGGGCTGCGTGCGCACCGAGGCGGACTACGCGGTGCCCGCGTTCCCGGGCCATGAGGACGAGCCGCTGCTCTACGTCAGCTACGGCTCCCTCGGCGCCGGCGACACGGCGTTGCTCAAGCGCGTGATAGCCGCGGTCGGCACCATGAAGGTGCGCGCCCTGGTCAACGTCGGCGACTACGAGGCCGAGTACGACGCGGTGCCCGACAACGTCCGCATCGCGTCCTGGTACCCCCAGCCGTCCGTCATCCCGCAGGTCGATGCGGTCATCCACCACGGCGGCAACAACAGCTTCACCGAGTGCTTGTACTTCGGCAAGCCGGCGATCATCATGGCGTACGTCTGGGACGGCCACGACAACGCGACGCGCGTGCAGGAGACCGGCCACGGCATCAAGCTCGACCGCTACCGGTGGGACGACGCGGCGCTGACGTCCGCGATCGACACGCTGCTGACCGACACCGACATGCGTCGGCGCCTCGCCGAGACCTCCGCGCACATGCAGTCCGCCGGCGGCACGGCCGGCGCCGCACGCCACCTCGTCGACCTGCTGCCTTCCGCCTGAGACCATGACCACCCGACTCGACTCGACCGCCCCGCACCTCGCGCCCGCCACCGACTGGGACGAGGGCTTCGACGACTGGGGGCCGATCCCGACCGCGCTTGCGGGCGAGCCCCGCACGTGGGGCACGCTCATCCACAGGAACCCGGACGGTTCCTCCGAGACCGGTCTCTGGCACTGCTCCCCCGGCACGTGGACGTGCCACGTCACCGCGGACGAATTCTGTCACTTCCTGTCCGGACGCTGCACCTACACGCACGATGACGGCGACGTCATCGAGGTCGTGCCGGGCACCGCCGCCTTCTTCCCGAAGGACTGGCGCGGCACCTGCGTCGTCCACGACACGATCCGCAAGGTCTACATGATCCGTTGAACGCCCCGACGCCGGACACGGCCGCGCGCCACTACGTCTCCCCGCACTTCCACGCCCCGGGGGACGGGGACACCCGCCGCGACGTCACGAACCCCTCGACCCTCGCGACCGTCGGAGCGCGCCAGGTCACCGGAGCGGGCACGACCGCCCGCGTCCTCGGTGTCGCGAATCGCGCACAACGCGACTGGGCGGCACTCGACGCCAAGACCCGCGCGACCTACCTCCACGCGGTCGCGCACAGCATCGACACCACGGATCCCGAGAGGGCGTCGGTGCTGCTGACCTCGGAGATGGGCAAGCCCTATCCGGAGTCCGTCGGGGAGATCGCGAACTGCGGCGGCGTCTTCCGCTACTACGCCGAGATGGCCCGCGACGACGCGGGTCACGTCGCCGGGACCACGCAGGCGGGCTCGTTCCAGTACGCCGTGCACGAGCCCTACGGCGTGTCGGTACACATCCTGCCGTTCAACTTTCCGATCCTGCTGATGTGCTGGACGGTGGCCGCCTCGCTCGCCGCCGGCAACGCGTGCATCGTCAAGCCGGCCGAGGCCACCACCTTGTCGACGCTCGAGTTCATGCGCCACTTCGATGGACTGCCGCCGGGCCTGGTCTGTTGCCTGCCTGGAGACGCCGACACCGCCCGGCGCCTCGTCGACTCCCCCGACACCCATGCGGTGGCCTTCACCGGCAGCGTGGCCGCGGGCCGCGCCGTGGCCGAGGCCTGCGGACGCCAACTGAAGCCCTGTCTCGTGGAGGCCGGCGGCAGCGATCCGATGATCGTCACCGCGACCGCACCGCTCGACATCGCCGCGGCCGGGTGCGTCACGGCGGCCTTTCACCTCAGCGGGCAGATCTGCACCTCGGCCGAGCGCTTCTTCGTGGTGGACGCCTTGCACGACGCCTTCGTGGAGCGCTTCGTCGCGCGGACCCTGGCGCTGCGTGTCGGGGACGGCATGGGTCGGCACGAGATCGGACCGCTGGTGTCGGAGGCCGGGCGCGACAAGGTCGCGGCGCTCGTCGACGAGGCGGTCGCCGCCGGGGCACGTATCGCCTGCGGGGGGCGAGTTCCCGAGGCCGCCACGACCGGCTGGTACTACGAGCCGACGATCCTCGTCGACGCGACCCCGGACATGCGCATCATGCGGGTCGAATGCTTCGGACCAGTGGCGAGCGTCTGCCGGGTCGCCGACCTCGACGAGGCAATCGCGCTCGCCAACGATTCGGAGTTCGGCCTCGGCGCGTCGATCTTCACCACCGACCTGGAGGAGGCCATGCGAGCCACCCGCGAACTCGCGCACGGCATGGTCTGGGTCAACAACCCGTTGATCGACAACGACGCACTGCCCTTCGGTGGCTGGCGTCGCTCGGGGGTGGGCCGGGAGCTCGGCCGCGCCGGGCTCGACGCCTTCCGCCAGTCGCGCATGGTGGTCGTCGACCACGTGCCTCGGCTGCACGAGTGGTGGTACCCCTACCCGGACGAATGGTTCCACGACGCGGGAGGCCGAAAGCTCTCCTGAGCCGCGACACGACGCCTACAGGTACCAGTCGTACTCGCGGGTGAACACCCGTTTCATGAACGACTCGAATTCAGTCGACTTCACCTCGACGTAGGCGTCCCAGTAGCGTCGACCGAAGTACGTCGGCAGCACCGCCGCGTCCCGCATGCGTGCCAGCGCCAGGCAGAGGGTGTCGGGCATCTCCGGATCGGCCCTCGCGCTCGCGTTGCCGGTGACGGGCGGGCCCGGGTCGACGCGCTCGCTCAGGCCGTGGTGGGCGCCTGCCAGCAGGGCGGCCATCAGCAGGTAGGGGTTGGCGTCGGCTCCGGCCAGGCGGTGCTCGACGCGCCGGGCGCCGGGCTCGGAACGGGGCACGCGGAACGCCACCGACCGATTGTTCTCGCCCCAGTGACGGTTGGCGGGCACGAAGCTGTCCGGCGAGAAGCGCCGGTACGCGTTGACGTTCGGTGCAAAGAGGCCCATCGCCTCGTACGCCGTCGCTCGCAGGCCCCCGATCACCTGGCGCAGCCTCGTGGCCCCGCCGTCGCGGCGTTCGTCGAAGACGTTGTCGCCGGCCGCGTCGAGCAGGCTCATGTGCACGTGGAAACCGCTGCCCGCCCGGTCCTCGAAGGGCTTCGACATGAACGTCGCGTCGAGCCCCCGCGCTCGGGCCACGCCCTTGATGACGCGTCGGAGCGACGACGCGTGATCGCACGCGAGCACCGGGTCGTCCGTGTGGTGCAGGTTGATCTCGTACTGCCCGGCGCCGTACTCGGCGCTTGCGGCCCCCACGGGAATGCCCTGGGCCGCGCAGGCGGCGTCCACCTCGGCCAGGAAGTCCCCGAACTCGTCGAGCTTGGTGAAGCTCGACACGCGCGGCGCGTCGTTCACCCGGCCGCCGTGCGGCGACGCAGGCACGCGCACCGCCCCGGAGGCGTCGCGGGTCGCGTCGACCAGATAGAACTCGAGCTCGCAGGCGACCATCGGCCTCAGGCCGAGCTCGTCGAGCGTCCCCACGACGCGGGTCAGTACGGTACGCGGGTCGCTCCACCAGCCGCCCGGTCCGTCGGGGTCCTGCAGCGAGAACTGGAACTGGGCCGTCGGCACCGATGCCCAGGGGACCGGCACGAGCGTGCCGGGGATCGCGCGCGCGAGGCCGTCCGGGTCACCGTCGGAGAAGCCGAGTCCGGCCACGTCGCGCGTGACCCCGCGGACATCGACCAGGGTGGCTGCAGGGCAGAAGAACAGACCCGAGGCCATGACCTTGTCGAGATCCCGGACCGGGTAGCGCTTGCCGACGGCCTCGCCGTTGAGGTTGAACATCACCGCGTCGACGAATCTCGTCGCCGGGTGGGCCAGCAGGAAGGCCTCGACCTCCTCGTTCGCACGCTGTGTCATTCGACGGACTCTCTCCGGCTAGAGACGATCGCGCAGCGCGTACCAGGTCATCGCGAGCACGAGCAGGGGGTGGCGCCAGGTCACGCCCCCCGGGAACGGCGGAATCCGCAGCGACGAGAGCAGGTCGAAGCGAGCCGCCTGGCCGTCGATCGCGTCGGCCAGCACCGCGCCCGCGAACGTTGCCGTGGGCACGCCGTGTCCGGAGTACCCGGACGCGCTCAGCACGTTCGGCCGCAGCGCCTGGAAGCTCGCCAGCCGGTTCATGGTGATGGCGAGCGTGCCGCCCCAAGCGTACTCGATCCGCGTGTCCGCGAGCTGCGGGTAGGTGCGGATCATCGCGCGACGGACCTTCCCGCCGATGTCCGCGGGAAAGCGGTAGCCGTAGGATTCGCCTCCGCCGAAGACCAGACGGCGATCCCGGCTCAGCCGGAAGTAGTTGACCACGAATCGGCTGTCGGCGACGGCGTGACCGTGCCGGATCAGCCCCTCGGCGACGGAGCGCGACAGCGGTTCCGTCGCCGCCACGAAATTGTTGATCGGCATGACCCGGCGCGACAGCGCGGGGATCAGGTCGCCGTGGTAGCCGTTGAGCGCGAGCACGGCGAATCGGGCGCTCACGCGGGCCTCGTCAGTGACGAGCTCCACCGGGTCGCCCTCGCTGATCGTCCGGACCCGACTCGATTCGTACAGGTGCACCCCGGCCTCTTGCGCCGCGCGGGCGAGCCCGAGCGCGTAGGCCAGCGGCTGCAGGTGGGCACCGCCGCGGTCCAGCGTGCCGCCGTGGTAAGCAGGCGAACCGATGTGCTCGAGCAACCGCTCCCGGTCCAGGTACTCGATCCGGTCGTAGCCGTAGCCGTCCCTGAGCAGGTCGGCGTGTGCGCGCGCCTGCCGTGTCAGCGACGGCTTGTGGCAGGCGTGGAGGATGCCGTCGCCGAGATCGCAATCGATGTCGTGACGCGCCACCCGATGCCGCACCAGCGCGACCGCCTCGAGCCCCATGTCCCAGAGCGCGTGCGCCCGGGACGGGCCGACAAGCGTCTCGAGGGCGCCCTGCGACAGGCGCTGGCCGGTGCCGACGTGTCCCCCGTTCCTGCCCGAGGCCCCCCACCCCGCGCGGTTGGCCTCCAGCACGGCGACCGAGTACCCCTTCTCCGCGAGGTGGAGCGCAGTGGACAGGCCCGTGTAGCCCGCGCCGACCACGCAGACATCGTAGCGTAGCGCCCCCCGGGCGGGCGGGCGCCTGTCGGGCAGGGTCGAGGCGCTCGCGTAGTAGCTGTCCGGGAAGGTGGCCGGCCGGTCGTTGGCGGTCAGGATGTCCATCGAGATCCCCGTTCGTTCGATCGGTCCGGCAGGGGGATGTCCTCGAGTCGAATCACCTCCCGGAAGAGGATCTCCCCGTAGTTCCGGGCCCACTGAAAACCGGCGGTGAGAGTGATCATAAGTCGAAGCGAGAGTGCATGCGTCGACGGAGTCGACGGCCGCGTTGCCTGACGCGCGTCAGTTCATCCGGTGCACGTTGTCGAGCTCGGTCAGACGGCAGATACCGCGACGCGAAGCCAGCCACATCGTGGCTCGACGATCTACCTGGTGCGCCGTCCCGCATGTTGCCGGCTTGCCAGAACGCTCGCGTCCGCGCTTCGCGCCTGGTGCAAGCCTGGTCCATGGCTCGTCCAACGAAGATCGAGCTCGACGTCGACACCCGTGCGCAGCTCGAATCCATCGCCCGCTCCCGCTCACTGCCGCACGCCTCGGTGCGTCGCGCCCAGATCATCCTCGGACTTGACGACGGGGAGACTGACAACGCGTCGATGGGCGGTATCGCGGCTCGGGCCGGCGTCGCGGCCGGGACCATCCATCGCAACTTCGACGACAAGGACACGTTGCTACGTGATGCTCACTGCGATAGCAGCTTGGAAGTGCATCGGAGACTGCTGGAAGCGGCTCCCGCTCTCTCGAGCCCCGGGAGTGCATGCGCGAGGCGTGGACCACGCTCGTGGAACGCGCCAGCGAGCGCCCGCGGGACTTCCTGTTCGTCGCTGCCGCGGCCAGCCATGCGCTTGCCGACAAGGGGCGACGCGAGCGTCACGACGGCATGGAGCGGGAACGGCGCGAACTCCTGGTGCATGCCGTCGTCGAGGACGCGGCGGCCGACGTGCCGGCTCAGGCACTCGTGACCTTGTTCGTCGCGCCGGCCAGGCAGCTAGCGCGCGATGCGGCCGTTCGCGGCCAGCCGGCCGACCCCCGTGTCGCGAGTCAGCTGTTCGACATGATCCGGCGAGGCTTGCACGGCCCGAGTTGGTGAGGGATCATTCACCGATCCTGTGTCGAGCACCGTTCGAGTGAACAGACGACTTCTTCGCGCCGCCGTGATCACGCCGTTGCTCCTCGTCGCCTCCGCACCGGGAATCACCGACATGACAGACGCCGACATTCGCGCCGGCTGGCTCGAACACGCCGCACGCGCTCAGCTGCATCGCTGGTATCAGGTGTACGAACGGCCGGCCGGCGGGATCGACAACGCCTTGGATATTCTCGCCGAGGACGTCGTGGTGAACTCCGGTCTCGGCACCGCGACCGGGCACGACGAGTACGCCTCGCGGGTTGCGCAACTGCCCGCGACCTGGCGCAACAGCCACGTCGTCGAGTCGAGCATTGTCGAGGTCGGCGATGGCGAGCGGCTCACGTTGACGGCGGATGTCACGTACCGCAATGCCGGCATGCTCGAGAGCGGAGCGGTGCGCGTTGCCGGACTCGACTACGTCATGGAGATGCGGAAGGGAGACGCGACTCTGCCGCTGCTCACTCGTGTCGAGATCGGGCAGCGTGAGGACGGCGAGACGGAGACGTTCGCGGACGCCTACGCGGAGAACCGACTGCTGAGTCTCGTGCACTACTACCTGGCGCTGATCGAGGATCCTGCGCGCGACCCCGAGCCCATGCGTGAGCTCCTCGGGCCGAACTTCTCGCTGAACTTCTCCAGTGGAGCGATCACGTCGTTCGACGACTTCTCGGCATGGCTCGCCGGTCCGGGTTCTCAGGTCACTGCCAGCACTCATCTGATCGAGAACTTCTCGCACGAAACGCTCGACGAGGATCGGCATTACCGGCTCTCGGTGGACTTCGACTGGAGTGGCATCCTGCCCGACGGCACGACCATGGTGGCCCGGACACGCCACGTGTGGACCGTGATCAACGATGTCACCGAGCGCTTCGCACGCATCGAGAACGTCGACGTCGAGGTGCTCGAACCGTTCCGGGCGGCGGACTAGGCAACGACCGATCGATTCCCGATTCGAAGTTCGTCACCGGCACTGACGCCGGGTATTCGCCCAAGCTCGAGAGGCCGGTCGAGATCGTTTTGCCCTCGACGAAAGGACCTCGCTCGAGGCGATCGTTTCCCGAGCGCTCGAGCGCGAGCTCGGCCCTGTCGCCAACGAGCGCCGGCCGGTGAATCTTGCGCTTTCCGGATCTGTCGGTGAGGAACCCGTCGATTCCCTCGGTGAATGAACCGGTGGCGCCCGAGTACCGCGCACGGGCGAGCGATGCATCGCGCCCCTGCCCGTTCGGTCCGGGCCTGCAACGCCCGTGGCAGCGCAGGAGGGAATGGAACGGGGCGGTGGGGTATCGTTCCCCTGAAGGCGCCGATTCCGGCGTCGCACGTCACCGGAGCACCGATCCCGATGAGCCGACGTTCCCCGCTCGCCAACACCGCCCCCCGCACCCTTCCTCGGAACGCTTCCCGAGTCGCCGGCCAGGTCGTCGTCGCGGTGACGTCACTCGTGCTCGGCACGGCGCTCGCGACCCTGCCGCTCGCCGCTTCGGCGGCGCTCGCGCTCGACCCCTCCCGCTCGAGCGTCACGCTGCTCTCGATCAAGGTACTCGCGGACGGCACGAGCAGCGTCACCGAACGCCACGCGTTCACCGAACTCGTGGGCCGCGTCGACGACGACGGTGCGGCGAGCGTCTCCATCCCGCTCGCCGCCATCGAGACCGGCGTGCCGATTCGCAACGAGCGCATGTCGGAATTCCTGTTCGAGACCGGCACCTACCCTGAGGCCACGATCGAAGCGACCGTGCCCGCCGCCGCCCTCGAGAGCGGTACGCACCAGCTCGAGCTCGAGGCCACGCTCGACCTGCACGGCGAACGCCAGACTATCCTCGTACCGGTTTCCGTCGACCGCGATGTCGGTGCCGTCACGGTGACGGCGATCGAACCGGTGCTCCTCGACGCTGCGGCCCACGACCTCGCGGGCGGCATCGGCAAGCTCGCCGAGCTCGCTGGGCTCCTGCACATTCCCATGACGATTCCGGTCTCGTTCTCACTGACCTTCGTCGACAGCGACAGCTGACCGAGACGTCGCGCGTCGGTTTGGCGTTCCTCGGTCGGCCGGACGGTGAACGGCTGCGGGGTGACGCACTACGGTGCGTCCGACACGGCGATCGCCAATCCTCCCCCGCGTGACCGAGACGACGCCATGGGAATGCCCGGACGGGTGTTTCCCACGGGGCCGCGCACCTGCGTACGTGCCCTCGAGCAACGGCACCACCACGATGAACGCGGGCAGCTGTCGTGTCGGCTGTTCCGGCTCTGCCACCGACGAGGCGCTGCTGGCCAGCCTCATCCCCAGTCCAGCACCACCTTGCCACAACGCCCCTCATCCATGACTCGAAAGCCCTCGGCGAACTCCTCGGCCGGAAGACGGTGCGTGATCACGGCACCGACATCGAGCCCGTTGTCGAGCAAGGCGAGCATCTTGTACCAGGTCTCGAAGATCTCGCGCCCGTAGATGCCCTTGATCGTCAGACCCTTGAAGATGATGCGCGACCAGTCGATCGGTGTCTCTCCCGAGGGCACGCCGAGCATCGCGATGCGTCCGCCCATGACGAGCGATTCGACCATCTGGTTGATCGCCGAGCGCGCGCCGCTCATCTCGAGACCGACATCGAAGCCTTCTCGCAGGGGCAGCTCGGCCATGACGTCGGCGAGCGATTCGCGACCGACGTCGACGGTGCGCACGTCCGCCACCCGGGCGGCGAGCGCGAGCCGCTCGGCGTTGACGTCGGTGATGACGACATGCCGTGCGCCGACGTGACGCACCACCGCCGCGGCCATGATGCCGATCGGTCCCGCCCCGGTGATCAGCACATCCTCGCCGACGAGATCGAACGACAGCGCCGTGTGCACGGCGTTCCCGAGCGGGTCGAGGATCGCACCGATGTCGTCCGGCACGTCGTCCGGCAACGGCACGACGTTGAACGCAGGCAGCACCAGGTACTCGGCGAACGCGCCGGGTTCGTTGACGCCGATGCCGCGGGTGTCCGGATCGAGGTGGAAGCGTCCGGCGCGGGCCGCACGGCTGGTGCGTCCGACGAGATGGCCCTCGCCGGACACCCGCTGCCCGAGCGTGAGCTCGTCGACGTTCGCCCCCAGTGCGACGAGGGTGCCGGCGAACTCGTGACCGACGACGAGCGGCACCGGCACGGTGCGCGCGGCCCAGTCGTCCCAGCGCCAGATGTGCAGATCGGTGCCGCAGATGCCCGTGCGATGCACCCGAATCAGCACCTCGTCGTCGCCGGGGAGAGGCACCGGGCGCTCCTCGCGCACGAGCCCCGGGGCGGCGCTCGCCTTGACCAGCGCCGGCATCGTCGCGGGCAGCGTCCCCGCCGTTCGCAGACCCGCACTCTTCATCGTCGTGTCTCCGTGTCCGCCTCCGTCTCCCGCCCGACGCCGATCACGCCGTGCGCCTCGCCCACGCGGCGGAAGGCTTCGAGGGCGGTATCGAGCGCAGCGGCGTCGAGCGCCGCGTTCATCTGGGTGCGGATGCGGGCCTCGCCCTTCGGTACCACGGGGTAGAAGAAGCCCGACACGTAGACGCCCTCGTCGAGCAGATCGTGCGCCATGCCCTGCGCGAGCGGAGCTTCGCCGAGCATCACCGGCACGATCGGATGCTCGCCCGGCAAACACCGAAAGCCGAGCGCCTCGAGCCCGTCGCGCCAACGCCGTGTGTTGTCGAACAGGGCTCGACGCCGGCGCTCGCCCTCCTCGCCCTGAATCAGCTCGAGCGCGGCGAGTCCCGCGGCGCAGACCATCGGCGGCAAGGCATTGGAGAAGAGGTAGGGGCGGGAGCGCTGGCGGAGAAGGTCGACGACCGGCCGAGGGCCGGCCGTGTAGCCGCCGATGGCCCCGCCGAGCGCCTTGCCGAGGGTGCCGCTCAAGATGTCCACGCCGTCGACCACATCGTGGTGGGCGTGGGAGCCTGCGCCTGCCGGACCCAGGAAGCCGGTCGCGTGGCAGTCGTCGACCATCACGAGCGCCTCGTGACGTCGGGCGAGCGCGACGATCTCGGGAAGCGGCGCGAGCGTGCCATCCATCGAGAACACGCCGTCGGTCGCGATCATCACGAAACGCGCCCCGTCCGCGCGAGCGCGCACGAGCTGTCGCTCGAGATCGTTCAGGTCGGCGTTCGCGTAGCGATAGCGTCGAGCCTTGCAGAGACGGACGCCGTCGATGATCGAGGCATGGTTCAGCGCATCCGAGACGATCGCGTCGACGTCGCCGAGCAGCGGCTCGAACAGCCCGCCGTTGGCGTCGAAGCACGCGGCGTAGAGGATGCAGTCGTCCTTGCCGAGATAGTCGGCGAGCGCTCGTTCGAGCTCGCGATGCAACTCGTGCGTGCCGCAGATGAAGCGCACGCTCGCCATGCCGTAGCCGTGGAGCTCGAGCGCGCCTGTGGCAGCCTCTATGAGATCCGGGTGATCGGCGAGCCCGAGATAGTTGTTCGCACAGAGGTTCACGACCTCGGCGGCGGCGACCTGAACGTGCGCGCCCTGCGGCGAACGGATGGCGCGCTCCGATTTGTACAGGCCTTCGCTTCGCAGCGTGTCGAGCGTGTCGTTCAGGTGGGTGGTGAACGCCTCGAACATCGCTCTCTCCTGTTCCTGAAAGGGGGGATAAGCATGCGGGGATATCCCGTTCGGGACATCCCCGCCTCCGCTCAACCCAACGTGGCGAACCACATCAGGAACGCGATGGTGAAGACGAAGAACACCGGCAGCAACCAGGCGATGGAGTCGATGCCGCCGGGCATGATGTACCAGCCTCCCTCCTTCTCGGCGAGATTCTCGCGGCGGAACTTCAATCGCTGGCCGACGACGGTGTGCTCGTGCCACTCGGATTGATAGCCGGTGAGCAGAATGCTTGCTATCAGCGACACCACGATGTTGACGCCGCCGCCGATGACGACGAACCAGGGCCAGGCGATGGCCGGCGGCGTCCAGGCGGTGAAGGGAATGCCGATCTTGAGCACGTAGATGCCGATGAAGCCGGCGGCGACGCCCACGAGCAGGCCTTTCTGCGTCGTGTGCTTGGAGAAGAAACCGAGTCCGAACATGGCGAGCTTGGCACCGACGAGGTAGGAACCGACCGCGGTCAAGGCCTCGAGAATGGAGCCCTTGCTCTCGATGAACGCGAACGCGGCGGGAATGACCAATATTCCCCAGATGACGGTCACGATGCGCGAGGCGAGCAGGAAGTGCTTCTCGCTACCCTCTTGTTTGAAGTACGGCTGGTAGAAGTCGGTGATGGTGATGGTCGACAGCGAGTTGAACGCCGACGAGAGACTGGACATGGACGCGGACAGCACGGCCGCAGCAAGAATGCCCATGAGCCCGGGAATGGCGAGCGTCTGCGCGAACACGAGGATGATCTCGTTGGGCTGATCGAAGGGTTCGCCCTTGAAGTGCACGAACAGCAGCGCTCCGATGAAGAAGAACAGGAAGTAGATGAAGAACGCCGCGAAGCCCATCAGCAGGTACGACTTCTTCGCGTCGCCGATGTTCTTCGCGGCCAGGGCCCGCTGCACCATCATCTGGTTCGCACCGTAGACGGTGATATGGAACATCGTCATCGCGAACACGCCAGCCCAGATGGTCGGGGCGATGGAGAAGTCCAGCGACGTGTCGATGGGGTTGAGCTTGCCGTTCTCGGCGAGGTAGCTGAACGCTCCCGACATCGGGCTGACGTCTCCGAGCAGGGCGAACAGGATGATGCCGGCACCGATGAACAGGATGACGCCCTGCAGCACGTCGGTCCAGATGACCGCGTTCATGCCGCCCATCAGCGTGTAGACGAGCACGATCGCGGTCATCATGACGATCGCGCTCTTCGCGTCTATGCCCGTCACGTAAGTGACCACCACGGCCGTGGCCGTCAGTATCGAGGCCGCCGTGATGCTCTGCGTGATCAGGAACAGCAGGCTCATGACTCCGCGCGAGGTCTTGCCGAAACGGCGCTCCAGGTACTCGTAGATCGAGGCGACACCGCTGTTGAAGAAGAACGGCAGAAAAACCACGACGACGATGAAGATGACCAGCGGGTAGTTCACGTGGATCGCCAGCGCCGCCATGCCATCCCCGTAGGCCCAGGCCGGGCCGCCGAGAAAGGACAGCGCGCTGACGTAGGTGGCGACGACCGATATGCCGATCGCCCACCAGGGACTCGAGCGGTCCCCGAGGTAGTAGTCCTCGGACGTTTTCACGCGCCGACTCATCGCCCATCCGAGGGTGAGATTGCCTACCAGATAGGTCAGGACGATCACCCAGTTGAACAGTCCGAAATTCTGCATGGCAGTCGGTTTCAGTTGGTTGACGCGGCTTCGGTCGATCTCGCGATGAATTTGCATACGTATGCAAGCCCGCGAACGTATTCTGCGTCACATGCGGAATGATTGCAAGTGGAACGGCGCGGCATCGTGGCTCGCTTGAGTCACTGCAAGCGAGCCACGGTCAGAATCCGGAGTTCGTCACCCGCGTCTCGAGTGATTTCTGCCGGCTTCTGACGACTTCCAGCGCGTCGCGCAGGTGCTCGCGATCGAGTCGTGACAGATCCTCCGGAAGAATGAAGTTGTCCGACCGTCGCCCCAGCCGGGTCTGCTCGGTCTGATGACGCAGTCGCAACGTGCTGATGAATTCGTAAGCCGCGACGAGTTCACGCGCACTGTCGCTGTCGAGTCCGCGGCCTGCGGTGACGCGGGTCAGACGTTCCACCGTGTTCGTCGCCTTCGTGCCCCCGGCCAGAGCGTGTACGCGGGCGAGGTCGATCACCGGCACCACCCCGCCACGCTTGAGATCGACGCGATCCGGGGCCGACTTGTCTCCGCCCTTGAGCAGCCGTCCGAACACGGTCAGGGCCGGCCCGTGCGCCAAGGCGTCGCCGAGCATGCGCGCGATGAAGAAGCGGTTCGACGACGCGGTGTCCAGGAAGCGCTCCCGTGTCGCGGTTGCCAGTCGCTCGTCACCGGCCACCGCACGCGCGTCGGCCATGAAACTCGCCATCAGTCGCCCGTGCTCATCCGGCCGCGTTGTCCATCGTTCGAACTCGCTCGTCCAGCCCGACACGGTGTGACGGAAGTCCGGATTCATTGCCATCATCCCGCCCTTGCACAGTGCGTAGCCCGTCGCGTCGAGCCCGTGGCACACGAACGTGGCGAGAGCGCTCGCCCACTCCCCGTGGACCGCGACGTCGTAATCGTCAGCCAACACCAGACAGTTGTCCTGATCCGACACGGTGGTCTGCTCCTGGCGACCTTGGGAGCCGCAGGCGAGCCATGCGAACGCGACGGGAGCCGCTCCGATCGCGATCTCCGCCAGTTCGATCAGCCGACGCGTCACGGCGCCGGTCACCGACGTGCTTACCCGACCGATTTCCTGGGCCGACGCGCCGGCATCGATCAGTCCCATCAGCAACGATGGAACCTGCCGAATCACCGGAATCATCGCCTCGGCCGAGTCGGCACGCGCTATGTCGATGACCATGAACACCGACGAGGCGGCCTGGCGCCGAACGAGGTCGGTCTGCGTCACGATGCCGACCAGCCGGCCGTCGAGCGTGACCGGTACATGGGCGACGCCCTGGCGCGTCATGATCGCGATCACGTCGACGACCGGCTGATCCGGGCGTACCTGAAGCGGGTCGGGCTGCATCACCGCGCTGACCGGCACGAGCGCATCGCGTGTGCGGAGCACGACCTCTTCCACCAGCATGGACTCGGTCAACAGCCCGAGCAGGCGATCATGCTCCACCACGGGCAGACAGGTGATCCGATGCCGCCGCATGAGGGCCGCGGCATCCTGCAGCGAGGCCGCTGTGCCGATCGTGTACGGCTCCGCGCTCATGAGTTCGTCCACACGGGCCTTTAACAGGCGCGTCTGTCCGTGGTCGTCGCCCGTCGTCATGGCCTCGCGCCGCACAGCTCGCTCCGGCCAACAGAAGCGGCAGCCCGCCCTGGCCTCGATGCACGCCGCCGGGCTTTCAGGCGAAGCGATCCCGATGTACGACGCCCTCCCTCGCGACGTCTAGCCCGTTGCATGAGCGATCTGCTCCCAGATGGCCGTTTCGTCGAAGCGCACGTACCCGCGGCACGGACCTCGCGGACCGAATTCCGCGTGATTCATACCGAGCATGAACACGTCTGCACCGCTCGGTGCGCCAAGGGCGCCCAGGCCGTCGTGTTTCCCCCACCGGCGATGACGCGGTACGCGAGCCGCTTGCCTGACAGTACTGGCCGTCCTGCGTGTGAGTGGCGTCGGAGAACAGACGATGCGAGGACAGGAAGCCGTCGTCCTCGTCGCCGCACCGGATGACGTCCTCGCCCGGCAAGGTGCGGGCGGAACATGCGGCCAGGGTCGCCGTCTTCGCGCGGATGACGTGCCGGTTGCCGACCACGACGCCGGTGGGCAAGCGCGCGAGCATGTCGGCACCGTGGTAGCGGTGCAGGGTGTGGGTCTTCCGCTCCTCCCGGATCTTCCGCCTGATGCCGGGAACGTCGTCGGGCAGATCCTTCCATCAGGTATCGAGACCTTTCACGAGCGAGCGGAACCCGGCGCTTCGTGCTCCGATGTTCGAGCCGCATCGCGAACGGTCCGATCGCCACGCGCCGTGAGGCTCGTCCACAGGCTTTCCGCGATGCCGCGCACCTTCGCATAGGTCGCGGAGCGTCGTTCGTCAGCTCCGACGCGATCGGAATGGAAGGCTCTCACGTCCGTCAGTTCTCGTTCACGAGTGGCATGGAAGTCTGTCGTCTGTAGCGATCGATGGCTCGACATGCAGTTGCATACGTATGCAAACACCACGTCCGAGAATACCTTGCACGTGTCGGGAATGCAAGGTCCGTCGGCCGTCGGTGCCGTGCTGCCCGAGCTCTACCACCCCGAGGCCCGGTGGCGCGGCTTCCATCCGCTCGACGATCGATCGATCGCGCCCATCCCCACGCGGACGCCGATCGTCGGGATCGTCGGTGGCTCGGCTCGCCGTCACGCGCACGGTGACCGAGAGTGGTGGCCGAGGACTCCCCGGCGCTCGCGCTGGCGATTCCGCTACGTTTCGAGCGGGATGACGGGCGCGCGCGTCGTGCCGCGCAGAACCAGGAGGCCATCGATGCGGATACGCACCGGCTTGGAGCGTTTCCGCTCGATCTTTGCCAGCAGGGCATCGATGGTAGATTCGACCATCTGGTTCGGACGCTGGCGCACCGTCGTCAAGTCGAAGGCGGACCATGCGGCCAGCGGGGTGTCGTCGTAGCCCACGACGGCCACGTCTTCCGGCACCCGTAGGCCCAGTTCGATACGCAACACGTCCAGGACGCCGAAGGCCATGTGATCGTTGCCGACGAAAACGGCGTCGGGAATATCGCCCGCGCCGAACAACTCGCGCGTGGCCTGCATGGCCACGTCGCGGTCGTACCCTCCCTCGACACAGGCGAACGGCGATCGACCCCGATCGGCCAATCCGGCTCTGAAACCCGCCTCCCGATCCTGCCCGGTGGAGCTGCCGCGCCAGCCGGCGATGTGGGCGATGCGCCGGTGCCCGCAGGCGATCAGCAGTTCCGCGACCTTGCGCCCGCCCGCCACGTTGTCGGAGGTGACCGACGACAGGGTTCGGCCGCGCTGCGTTCGATTGAACAGCACGACCGGTACCCCCGCGGCCTCGCAACGCGCCGCCAACGTGCCGGAGATGGAAACCGAGGCCAGCACGATGCCGTCGACGCGATAGTCGAGAATGTCCTCGATCACCTGGTCTATCGCGTCCTTGGCGTTCGACGCGATGAAGATCAGCGTGTGATACCCCTTGGCTTGAAGGGCCACCGACAGCTTCTCTATAGCCATCGGATAGAACTGATTCTCGAGATAGGCGACGACCACGCCGACGATGCGGGAGCGCCCGGTGATGAGCCCGCGTGCGAGTGTATTGGGGCGATAGCCGAGCTCATCGGCCGCGCGGCGTACCCGCGCTTCCATGGGTGTGGAGACCGACGCTCCCGGCGTGAAGACGCGGCTGACCGCCGATTGGCTGACGCCGGCGAGCCGGGCGACATCCTTGGAAGTGACGCTGCTCACACCGCTCGGCCGGTTGTCCAGCCACCGTCGACCAGGAGCGCCGTGCCGGTGACCAGGCGACTGACGTCGCAGGCGAGATGCACGACTGCGCCCATGACGTCCGCCACCTCGCCGAGACGTGGCAGCTTGATCGTCGAGCGAATCCGTGCGACCCGTTCGGGGTCGGCGAAGGTGGCTCGGGTCAGCGGTGTGCGAATGGAGGTCGGGGAAATGGTATCGATCCGCACGTCGTGCGGACCCCACTCGATCGCCATGCTCTTGCACAGCCCCTCCAACCCGTGTCTCGAGGCGCCGTGCACCGCCCGATCGACACCGCCGACATGCCTCATCCGGCTGGAGACATGAATGATCCATCCCGGCCTACCGGCCTCGATCATGCCCTTCGCGGCGCGAGCGGACGGAAGGTAGGCACCGCAAAGGTTCACCTCCACGACCTGCCGGTAGTCGAACTCGTCAGTCTCGAGCGGCGGTCCGTCACGCGCCATGCCGGCCGCGTTGACGACGGCCTGCAGATCGCGCTCGTCCCGCGCCACGCAGGTCACGTGCGCTCCGGCTTCGGTCACCGCCGCGGCCAGTCCGATACCCCGCGAGATGCCGCTCACCATCGCCCGTTTGCCGTCGACTCGAAACGACAGGGTGGTGGGCGGCGCGATCACGGCTTCTCGGGCATCGGTTCGGCGGGTGCGCCATAGTCGATGTTCCGTCCGCCGTAGCGGCGTACCCGTACGTTGGCCTGTTCGGCGTGACCGACGAAACCCTCGAGCAGGCACAGCCGCGAGCAGTGCTCGCCGATCCGGGCCGCCGCCGCATCGGTGGTGATTCTCTGATAGCTGTGCGTCTTGAGATACTTGCCCACCCACAGGCCCCCGGTATAGCGGCCGGCCTTCTTGGTCGGCAACGTGTGATTGGTGCCGATGACCTTGTCGCCGTTGGCCACATTGGTGCGAGCGCCGAGAAACAGGGCGCCGTAGGAATGCATGTGCTCGAGAAACCAGTCGTCGCGATCGGTCATCACCTGCACGTGTTCCGAGGCGATGTCGTTGGCGACATCGAGCATTTCCTCGTAGGTGTCGCAGACGATCACTTCGCCGTAATCGCGCCAGGAGACCGACGCCGTGTCGGCAGTGGGCAGCACCTCGAGCAAACGCTCGATCTCGGCGAGCGTCTCCTCGGCGAGCTTGCGCGAGTTGGTCAGCAGCACCGCCGGAGAGTTGTAGCCGTGTTCGGCCTGTCCCAGGAGGTCGGTGGCACAGAGCTCGGCATCGACGGTGTCGTCGGCGATCACCATGGTCTCGGTGGGGCCCGCGAACAGATCGATCCCGACCCGGCCGAACAGCTGCCGTTTCGCTTCCGCCACGAAGGCATTGCCCGGCCCCACCAGCATGTGCACGGGATCGACCGTCTCGGTGCCGATGGCCATGGCCCCGATGGCCTGGATCCCGCCGAGCACGTAGATCTCGTGGGCACCGCCGAGGTGCATGGCCGCGATGACCGCCGGATTCGGCTCACCCTTGAAGGGGGGCGTGCAGGCGATGATGCGCGGCACGCCCGCGACCGATGCGGTGGCCACCGACATGTGCGCGGAGGCCACCATCGGGAACTTGCCGGCCGGCACGTAACAGCCGACCGATTGGACCGGAATGTTGCGGTGACCGAGGATCACCCCGGGCAGGGTTTCGATCTCGATGTCGGTCATCGAGTCCCGCTGGGCCCGAGCGAAGTTGCGCACCTGCTCCTGGGCAAAACGGATATCGGCCATGTCCTGGTCGGATACTCGCGCGACCAGCGCCTCGATCTCGTCTTCGGACAGTCGAAAGGACGTCGGAGCGTGCTTGTCGAATTTCTCCGACATTTCGCGCACGGCGGCATCGCCACGGGCCTCGACATCCTCGAGGGCGCTCTCGACGACGCTGCGAACGCCTGCATCATCCTCGGACCGCTCGGCCTCGGGCTTGCCGCGCTTCAGGTACTCGATCGTCATGGAGTCGCTTACTCGCTCGATTGCTAATGAAGGTTGAACAACGACGTCAGCACCCCCGAAAGCTGCTTCGGGACCCATGGATGCCGGTGGCCGCCACGAACAGGGCCGTACTGGCGAGGGCTTCCGAGTATGTCTTCGCGGAGACAGCCTGCTGACCGTCGAGAACGCTGCCAGTTCCGGTTGGAGAAGGATTCTCGACCGCGAACACGCAGAACGGCACCGCTATCTTGCATACGAATGCAACAAATTGCCACCTCGTTCGACCACCTGCCGCTGGAGACCGACCAGTACCAAACCCTTCGTCGCTACACCCGACAGTTCCTCGCCGTGCTCCGCTCCGAGGCGGCGTTCCGGAGACGGCCCGGCGGCTGAGCGCGGGCGTGATCCCATCAAGCTGACAGGCGACTACGCGTGGTCGTTCGAGCAGCGGCTGACGGCGTGTGGATACAGAGACTTACGAGTGCCAGTCGTTCGTCGGCAGCCATTTTCTTCCGAATCCTCCAGTTGCTCGGGGACGCAGTCGCGTGGGCGACCGGTCTGTCGACATCCGTACTGTCTCGTGTCGGTGCAGCGACTTGGACGGATCGAGGGTCACAGGTTGGCGAGTCGGCTCAGGCACTGTCGCAGCACGCGTTCTTCCTCGGGCTCCAGCGACGCTGCCAGGGACGCGTCATAGCGGCGGGCGGCGCTCGACAGGGTTCGGTAGGCCGCGCTTCCGGAGGCGCTCAGCCTCAGCGCTTCCAGCCGCCTGTCCTGCTCCAGGGTCGCCCGTGTCAGGAATCGCTTCGACTCGAGCGCCGAGACTGCCCGACTGACCTTGGTCTTGTGCAGTCGCGCCCGGTCGCAGATGTCCCGCGCGGTCATCTCGCCGTGGCGACCCAGATGGAACAGCACGCGCCATTCGGTCCGGAGCATGCCGTAGCGCTCGCGGTAGATGACCTCGAAGCCGAGGCTGGTCTCCTCGGCGGCCCTGTTCAGTAGGTACGGCAGAAAATCGCCGAGATCGAAGGCGTCGTCATGCGTCATCGGGCCGACGATGGTCACTGCAGCCCGGGATGGCAAGCATGGGCCTGCAGCGCCGACGCGGAACGTCGCGTAGGATCCCGCTGCGCCCGCCCTCGGTCGACTGCTCATCGACCGCTCGCGCATCGCGCATACCTTCCCCCGGCGCAGGAACGCCGAGAAGGACGAGCGGCTGAAGCATTCGGTCGCACGGCACGACGCGATGACCGGCGCCATCGAGGCCGGCGACGAGGCGGGGATCGTCGAGGTGACGCTCGCGCACTGGGTCTGCGGAGTACCTCGATCGGGTCTGCCGTTCGCCGAACGTCTGCGCCATCAAGAAGTGTTCGGGCGACATCGTTCGCTCGCCGAAGGTCTCGTCCCCGGCTTCGGCGGCAACGTGTCGTTGCACGAACATTCCCCCGTCACGCGGTTGCAAGGCGAGGTGGGCGAGTGGCGCGCCGCTCGGGAGCGCCAGGCGGCTCGTTCGTCGAGTGACTCACGACGGCGGCCGCACTCCCGGGGCGCGGACCGGAGCAAATGGCTAGACTGTCCCGAGCCGTCCGGCACACTGCCGTCGCGCGCTCGACGGTCGCTCGCTCGATCGTCGGGCGCCGACCTTCCCGGGAGAGCCAGAACCCGTGCTGCTCGATCACGTCAACCTGCGCTGCCGTTCACCCGAAGCGATGGCGGATTTCCTCGAGGCGTTGAACATCGTCTCGCGCGGGGCGCGTCCCGCGTTCGACAATCACGGCTTCTGGATGGTCGATGACAGCGGCCGACCGGTCGTGCATCTGTCCACGCGGGATTCGGACGCGAGCGACGACGGGGTTGTCGACCACGTCGCATTCAGCACCGATGACGCGGAAGCGCTGCGCGCCACGCTCGCTCGCCGCGGGCTTCTCTACACCGAGCGCGAGAACCCGCTGGCCGGCGTTCGACAGTTCAAGTTTTCTGCGCCGGAAGGGATCGTGATCGAGATCCAGGCGCCGCTGAAGGACGTTTAGAGGTCACGTCGCCAGGCGCACGGGAAGAAGGGCTTGATCCGGGCGATCCGCCTCGTATACTCGGCTCCGACGCCGCTTCAGAGCGTCCCACAGGAGCACATCAGGATGAAGAGACTCACGTTGGCGACCGCGGTATCGGCCGCCCTGCTCGCCTCGGCGACCACGTCCGCGCTCGCGGCCGACGAGATCAAGCTCGGCGTGTTGATGAGCTTCACCGGCCCGATCGAGTCGCTGACGCCCGCGATGGCCGGTTCCGCCGAACTCGCGATGAGCGAAGTGAGCGAGTCCGGCCTGCTGCTGGACGGCACCACGGTGGTTCCGGTCCGCGGCGATGCCACCTGCATCGACAACGGCGCGGCTACCGCCGCCGCCGAGCGACTGGTGACCAGCGACGGTATCAAGGGATTGGTCGGTCCTGACTGCTCCGGCGTCACCGGCGCGGTGCTCGCCAACGTCGCGGTGCCCAACGGCCTCGCGCTGATCTCGTCCTCGGCCACCTCGCCCGCGCTGACCACGGCCGAGGACAAGGGTTTGTTCTTCCGCACCGCGCCGTCCGACGCCCGTCAGGGCGAGGTCATGGCGCAGGTGCTCGTCGATCGCGGCATGCTGTCGGCGGCGCTGACCTACACCAACAACGATTACGGCAAGGGTCTCGCCGACTCCATCGAGTCGGCCTTCGTCGCGCTCGGCGGCGAGCTGACCATCACCGCGGCGCACGAGGACGGCAAGGCGGACTACTCGTCCGAGGTCGCCTCTCTCGCCTCGGCGGGCGGCGACGTGCTCATCGTCGTCGGCTACCTCGACCAGGGGGGCAAGGGCGTCATGCAGGCGTCACTCGACACGGGCGCCTTCGACACCTTCGCGCTTTCCGACGGCATGATCGGCAGCAGCCTCACCGACGCCCTCGGCGACGCGATCGACGGCACCTTCGGCACGGTGCCGGGCTCCGACAGCCCCGGTGCGGCGACGATGGCGGAGATGGCCGATGCGGCCGGACTGGCCGAAGGCGGGGAACTCGGACCCTACGTGGGCGAATCCTACGATGCGGCGGCGCTCATCATGCTCGCCATGCAGGCGGCCGGGTCCACCGAGTCGGCCGACTATGCCCCGATGATCAACACGGTCGCGAATGCACCGGGCGAGCAGATCTTTCCCGGTGAACTCGCCAAGGCGCTCGAGATTCTCGCCGACGGCGGAGAGATCGACTACCAGGGCGCGAGCGCGGTCGAACTCGACGACGGCGGCGAGACGCTCGGCGCCTACCGCGAGATCGAGGTGATGAACGGCAAGATGGAGACCGCGACGTTCCGCTGATCGACCGCGGGGCGGACGACGCGTCGTGACGGACATGATCGTCGTCGAAGGGCTGCACAAGCACTTCGGCGGTGCTCGTGCCGTCGACGGCGCGAGTCTTGCCATCCGTCAAGGCTCGATCACGGGCCTGATCGGACCGAACGGCGCGGGCAAGACCACGCTGTTCAACGTCATCGCCGGCGAGCACGCCCCCACATCGGGGCGCGTGCTGCTCGGTGGCGACGACATCACGGGGCTGGCCCCGCACGAACTGTTCGAGCGGGGACTGCTCCGCACCTTCCAGATCGCGCACGAGTTCGGTTCGATGAGCGTGCGCGAGAACCTGATGATGGTGCCCGGCGGGCAGAGCGGCGAACGCCTGCTCGGCGCGCTCTTCTCGCGCCGACGCATCGCGAGAGAGGAACGCGACCTGCGCGTACGGGCCGACGAGGTCCTTGCCTTTCTCACCATCGACCACCTGGCCGACGAACGCGCCGGCAACCTCTCCGGCGGGCAGAAGAAGCTGCTCGAGCTCGGCCGCACGATGATGGTCGACGCCCGCATCGTGTTTCTCGACGAGGTGGGCGCGGGTGTCAACCGGACGCTGCTGAACACCATCGGTGACGCCATCCTCCGGCTCAACCGCGAGCGCGGCTACACCTTTGTCGTCATCGAGCACGACATGGACTTCATCGCGCGGTTGTGCGACCCGGTCATCTGCATGGCCGAGGGACGTGTGCTCGCCGAAGGCACGCTCGACGAGATCAAGGCGAACGAGCAGGTGATCGAGGCGTATCTCGGCACCGGACTCAAGAATCGTCCGAGGGCGGCGTCGGCGGTACCACCGTACGGCGATGTCGCCGCGAGCGCCGCCGTCACCGGCGACCCCGTGGTGCGCGGTCCGATCATGCTCTCGGGTGCGCGCGTGCGCGCCGCGCCGGACGCGGGAACCGGGCTCGCTGACGCATGAGCGTGCCCTATCTCGTGGGTGAGATGCTCACCGGCGGCTATGGCGGCGCGGACATCCTGCACGGCTGCACGATCGCCGTCGACACGGGCGAGATCGCCGTCATCGTCGGGCCGAACGGGGCGGGCAAGTCCACGGCCATGAAGGCCCTGTTCGGGATGCTCACGCTGCGTGACGGCAGCGTGCGTCTCGAGGGCGAATCGATCGATGCGCTGTCTCCGTCGGAGCGGGTCGCTCACGGCATGGGGTTCGTCCCGCAGACGGCCAACATCTTCCCGTCGATGACGGTCGAGGAGAACCTCGAGATGGGCGCCTTCATCCGGCGCGACGACATCACCGGCACCCTCGCCGAGGTCTTCGACCTGTTCCCCATCCTCAAGCAGAAGCGTCGACAGCCGGCGGGCGAGCTGTCCGGCGGACAGCGCCAGCAGGTGGCGGTCGGGCGTGCGCTGATGACGCGGCCGCGCGTCCTGATGCTCGACGAACCGACCGCGGGCGTCAGCCCCATCGTGATGGACGAGCTGTTCGACCGCATCATCGAGGTGGCCGCCACCGGCATCCCGATCCTGATGGTCGAGCAGAACGCCCGGCAAGCGCTCGCGATCGCCGATCACGGCTACGTGCTGGTGCAGGGACGAAACGCCTTCTCCGGCAGCGGTGCGGCGCTGCTGGCCGACGACGAAGTCCGCCGGAGCTTCCTCGGTGGCTGAGCACGACACGGAGCGCAGCGGAGCGGCGACGTTCGCGGCCGACATGACGCGTCCGGCGCTGCCCGACCGGGCGACAACCCTGCGGAAGCACGCCTGACATGGACTGGCTCAACGCGCTCGTGGCCCTGACCAACTTCGTGGTGGTGCCGGCTCTCGCCTACGGCAGCCAGCTTGCGCTGGGTGCGCTCGGGGTCACCCTCGTCTACGGCATCCTCCGCTTCTCGAACTTCGCCCACGGCGACTCCATGGCCTTCGGCACCATGGCGACCATCCTCGCCACCTGGGGGCTGCAGTCGCTCGGTGTGAGCTTCGGCCCATTGCCCACCGCCCTGCTCGCCCTGCCCCTCGGCATCGCGGCCACGGCGCTCTACCTCCTCGCCACCGATCGACTGGTCTATCGCTTCTACCGGCGCGCGCGAGCGAAGCCGATCGTGCTGGTCATCGTCTCCGCGGGCGTCATGTTCTTCACCAACGGGCTCGTGCGCTTCATCATCGGACCGGGCGACCGCAACTTCGCCGACGGCGAGCGCTTCATCGTGACGGCACGAGCGTTCAAGGAGATGACGGGTCTACGGGAAGGGCTCGCGATCAAGACCACCCAGGGCATCACGGTGCTCACCGCGATCATCGTCGTGGCACTGCTCTTCTGGTTCCTCGAACGGACCCGCACCGGCAAGTCGCTGCGCGCCTATTCGGACAACGAGGACCTCGCGCTGCTGTCGGGCATCGATCCGGAGCGCGTGGTGCTCGTCACGTGGCTGATCGTCGCGGCGCTCGCCACCGTGGCCGGCACGCTGTACGGCCTCGACAAGACGTTCAAGCCCTTCATCTACTTCCAACTGCTGCTGCCGCTGTTCGCCGCCGCCGTGATCGGCGGGCTCGGCAGCCCGCTCGGCGCGATCGTCGGCGGCTTCATCGTCGCCTTCGCGGAAGTGACCGTGACCTACGCCTGGAAGAAGGTGCTCGTCTACGCGTTGCCGGCAGACCTCGAGCCGAGCGGTCTCGTCCAGTTGCTGAGCACCGACTACAAGGTCGCGGTCAGCTTCTCGATCCTGGTCCTGGTGCTGCTCTTCCGACCGACCGGCCTCCTCCGAGGGCAATCGCTGTGAGCGGCGCGACCCACCGCGAGTCCCCGGTTCGCATCACCGCCCGTGCCGTCGGACTGGCGATCACGATCGTCGTGCTGCTGCTGCTGACCGGCTACCTGCAGAGCTGGAACACCGCTCTCGTCATCCTCGACATGGGCCTGATCAGCGCGGTGATGGCGCTCGGCGTCAATCTGCAGTGGGGCCTCGCCGGGCTCTTCAACGTCGGCATCATGGGCTTCGTCGCGCTCGGCGGTCTCGCCGCGGTGCTGGTCTCCATGCCGCCGACCGCGGCGGCATGGTCGGCCGGGGGCGGTCGCGTCGTCGTCGCCCTGCTCGCCGGCGCCGCGACGGTGGCGGCGGCGGTGTTCGTCTGGCGGCGAGTCCGGTCCGGCCTGCAACGCACGCTGTCCATGAGCGTGGTGCTGCTGATCGGCTTCGTGCTCTACCGCTGGCTGCTCGATCCCGCGACCGACGCGATCGAGTCGGTCAATCCCGCCGGCACCGGTTACCTCGGTGGGCTCGGCCTGCCGATCGTGCTCGCCTGGCCGCTCGGCGGACTGCTCGCGGCCGCGGCCGCCTGGCTGATCGGCAAGACCGCCCTCGGACTCCGATCGGACTACCTGGCGATCGCCACCCTCGGCATCTCGGAGATCGTGATCGCCGTGCTGAAGAACGAGGACTGGCTGTCGCGCGGGGTCAAGAACGTCGTCGGTCTCCCGCGTCCCGTGCCCTACGAAGTGGACCTGCAGTCGACGCCGGCCTTCGTCGAGCAGGCCCGTGCCTTCGGACTCGATCCGGTGACCGCCTCCACTCTGACGGTGAAGCTCGCCTACGCCGGCTTGTTCGCGGTCGTGCTGCTGATGCTCCTGCTGCTTGCCCAACGTGCGCTGAACAGTCCCTGGGGGCGGATGATGCGGGCCATTCGTGACAACGAGACCGCGGCATCGGCCATGGGGAAGAACGTCACCGCCCGGCATCTGCAGGTGTTCGTCCTCGGCTCGGCGATCTGCGGCATCGCCGGCGCCATGCTGACCACCCTCGACGGACAGCTCACGCCGGGCTCCTACCAGCCGCTGCGCTTCACCTTCCTGATCTGGATCATGGTCATCGTCGGCGGCTCGGGCAACAACATCGGCGCGGTGCTCGGCGGCTTCCTGATCTGGTTCCTCTGGGTGCAGGTCGAGCCGATCGGGCACTGGCTCATGGGCCTGATCACGAGCGGCATGACCGATGGCAGCGCGCTGAAGGCGCATCTGCTCGCGAGTGCCGCGCACATGCGTCTGATGACGATGGGAATGATCCTGCTGCTGGTGTTCCGCTTCTCGCCACGCGGACTCGTGCCTGAACGCTGAGTCCACCGATGCGGCGCAGGCGCGCCTTCGTTCGACGTCGAACCCCGATTGCCTCAGGAACCGATCCGAGCGATGACAGCACCACTGGTCACCCCGACACAGGTCGATACCTTCGAACGCGACGGCGTCGTGCTGATCCGCGGCCTGTTCGCCGATCACGTCGAGGCGATCCGAGCCGGCATCGAGCGAAACCTTGCCGACCCCGGTGATCATGCCGCGGAGAATCTCACGGCGGGTGACGCTGGACGCTTCTTCGACGACTACTGCAACTGGACGCGCATCGCGGAGTTCGAAGCGGTCGCCCGCCGCTCCGAGGCGGCGCGCGTCGCCGCGGCGCTCATGCGCTCCGAGCGCGTGCAACTCTTCCACGATCACGTGCTCGTCAAGGAACCGGGCACCTCGAAGCCCACGCCCTGGCATCAGGACAGTCCGTACTACTTCGTCGGCGGCCGCCAGAGCGTCTCGTTCTGGGCTCCCATGGATCCGGTGTCGGACGCCACCCTGCGCTGTGTCGCGGGCTCGCACCGGTGGGAGAAGCCCGTGCTACCGACGCGCTGGTTGTCCAATGCCGACTTCTTCCCGACCAGCGACGCCTATCGTCCGGTCCCCGACCCCGACGCCTGCGGCATGGACGTGCGCGAGTGGGCCATGCAGCCGGGCGATGCGGTCGCCTTCCACTTCCAGACGCTGCACGGCGCTCGCGGCAACGAGAGCGCCACGCGGCGCCGCGCCTTCTCGTTGCGTCTGATCGGCGACGATGCCCGCTACGTCGAGCGGCCCGGCCCGACCTCCCCGCCGTTTCACGGGCACGGCATGCAGTCCGGCGACAGGCTGCGCGAGGACTGGTTTCCGATCTTGCACGAGTCGACGCGCCAAGCCGCTGCCGCGATCGGCGAGAACACGTCCTGAGGACTGCGTCGTGTCGACCCCGGACCGGACGTGCGATCGGCGGGGCTCACCGACACGCGGTTTCGGCTCGATCCGGAAACGGCGAGTGTCCATGTCGAAGGCAAGCGCGCGGAGCTCCAGCTCATCGAACTGCGCCTGCTGACGGTACCGTGCGAACGGCCCGGCCACATCTTCGATCGCTCGCAGTCGACGGCGCGCATCTACGCGGACCACCGGGTCGTCAGCGACCGCACCGTCGACAGCCACGTGAAGAAGCTGCCCCAGAAGCTCCGCTCGACCAGTGCGACGACGAGCACGTGCACTCGGTCTGCCGGATCGGCTATAAGTTCGTGCTTCCCGAACGCAGCTGAACGATGACCTTCCGGGGCCTGACCGTCGCCGCGCCCGCGGTGTTCCTGCTGCTGTGGTCGGGCGGCTACACGGTCGCGAAAGTGGGCCTCGGCGACGCCGACCCCTTCACCCTGCTCGCCATTCGCTATGGCTGCGTGCTCGTGCTGCTGGCACCGCTGCTGCTCGTGTTCCGACCGACGTGGCCCGCGACACGCCGGGCCTGGCTCGATCTCGCACTGGTCGGCTTCCTGATCCAGGTGGTGTACTTCGGGGCAGCCTGGTCGGCCTTTCGCCTCGGCAGCTCGGCGGGCACCGTCGCGCTTATCACCTCCTTGCACCCTGTGCTGGTCGCGCTCGCCGTCCCGCTGATCTCGACGGAGCGGGTATCGGGCAGACGCTGGGCCGGGCTCGTGCTCGGGCTGCTCGGCACGGTGCTCGTCATCGGCGGCAACAGCGGAGTCCAGACCTTCGCCGGTGCGGGTGTGTTGGCGTCGGTCGTCGCACTGATCGCGTTCAGCTCGGCGACACTGTGGGAGAAGCGGCACGGCGTCGCCCACCACCCGTTGGTCTCGAACTCGGTGCAGTACGCCGTCGGCTTCGGAGCGACGCTGCCGCTCGCCTGGTGGTTCGAGCCGATGCACGTCGACTGGACCCCGTCGCTGATCTGGTCGCTCGGGTATCTGGTGATCGGCAACTCCATCCTCGCCATCAGCCTGCTGCTCATGCTGATCCGCGAGGGCGAGGCCTCGCGCGTCTCCGCCCTGTTCTTCCTGGTACCGCCGGTCTCGGCACTGATCGCCTGGCTGTCGATCGACGAGCGCATGGCGCCGTTCGCCTGGCTGGGCATGGGGGTCGCCGCCGCGGGGGTCTGGCTGGCGACACGCCGGTAGCGGCACGCTGTCGCGCACCGGCGCGTTCGCCGCCGCCACGCGCCGTTGTTCGGAACGCCGCCGATCCGGCGCCGACGAACGAGCACGAGCGCGGTAACAATACCGATCCCCCCGGGGGCCACGACGATAGGCTGACCGCCGACGGATCAACCGGCTCCCGATCACCAGATGAACATCTCGCGATCCGTTCGCGCTCATCGCGCCATCGCGTCATTGGCGACGCTCGTCATGCTCGCCGCCCTGCCCGTGCTCACCGCGGTGGCGCAGGACGGTGCCGAGCCCGGCTTCTGCCCCATCAATCTCGCGCCCGTCACACCGGGTACCTGCACCAACGGCGGTGCGGCCGACGCCGGCGGCGCGCCGAGCCCGTACCTGCCCGATACCGCCGTCGGCAACCCGATCAGTCTGGTTACCGGCGACAAGCGCCAGAGCGAGACCGATCTCGATCTCGATGGCGCGCCACTCGGGTTCCGGCGGCACTACGCGAGCTCCGGTGCCGACGACAACGTCGGCCTCGGTCACGGCTGGCGGCACAGCTTCCTCGTCCAGCTGAGCGCGACCGCCGAGGGCGGACGTCGGATCGTCGACTCGACCGGGCGGTACTTGTATTTCGCGCGATCGGCGACCGGCCGAGCGCCCGCCCCGTCCGGCACGGGCGTCGATGGAACACCGGGCATCTGGACTTCCCGGCTGGCCAGCGACGGTTATCTGCTGGAGCGCGACGGCGGCAGCGTCTGGGTCGTGCCCGATGGTCGTCGCCTGAGCTTTCGCGGCTCGTACCTGGTCCGCATCGACTGGCCGGACCAACGCGCACTGACCTTCACGTACCGCGCCCGTCGTCTGGACAGCGCCACGGACGAGCGCGGCCGCCGACTCGCGTTCGAATACACCCCCGGTCAGCTCGGCCTGCCCGCGTTCGACCCGACGCCCCACCGCGCTCACGCCGGCCACCTGAGCGCCGTGCTGCTGCCGGACGGTCGCCGGATCGAGTACGACTACGACGACAGGCAGAACCTCACTCGCGCTCGCTTCGCCGACGGGACGGCGCGGGAGTACCACTACGAGGACGCGCTCTGGCCGAGCCATCTGACCGGTGTGATGGAACGGACGGGGGTCCGATCCTCGAGCTGGCGCTACGACGAGCGTGGGCGAGCCGTATTCTCCAGCCGCGCGGAGGGAATCGAGCAGATCACCGTGGCGATCGAGGCGCCGGAGGACACCCCAGGCGGACGCGTCGGCGACGAGGGGCGGACGGTCGTGACCGATGGCGACGGGGCGGAGAGCGTGTACCGCTGGCGACGTGACCCGCGAAGCGGTGCGTCGCTGCTGATCGAGGCGCGTGGTGCCGGCTGCCCGAGCTGTCCACCGACCGGGCGGGCCTACGCCTACGACGCCGACGGCCGGCTGATCGAGGCGACCCGCCTCGACGCTGACGGCCGCACGCTCGGCGGTCGTCGTCACGCCTACGACGAGCGCGGGCGGATCGTGCGCGTCAGCGACATCGTGCGCGCCGCTGACGGCGGGACGGACGAGCACCCGGTCGAGCGACTCGACTACGACGGCGACTCCTCTCGTCCGAGCCGGGTCATTCGCCCGAGTGTCGCGCCGGACGGCGATCACGTCACGGAGACCGTCTACACGCCGACCGGGCTGATCGCCTCGATTACCGAGCGTGGGTTCGCGCCGGTTTTCGATGACGCGGCGCTCGAGGGAACGGCACCCGATCGCGCGACGCCCGATCGCGGGGTACCCGACCAGGCCGCCGATCGCCGGCCGGATGACCCCACCGGCAAGCCCGCGCCGAGCGCCTGGGTTCCGATCGTCCGCACGACGCGTTTCGAGCACGAGAGCGGTCGACTGATCGCCGTCGACGGACCGAGGGACGACGTCGACGACGTCACCCGATTCGAGTGGGACGGAAGCGAGCGCCTGGTCGCGGTCCGCCCGTCGATCGGTCCCGCGATGCGAGTGACGGGTTTCGACGCGCTCGGGCGTCCGAACGAGCTTCGCGTCGGAGACCGGGAGCCGTTGCGACTCGAGCGCGACGCGACCGGTGCCGTCGTCGTGATGCAGAGCGGCGAGAGGACCGTGCGGCACGAACGTGACGCCGAGGGGCGCACGATGGCGATCGTCGGCCCCGACGGCAGGACCGCCCGGATCGAGCGAGACGCGGCCGGACAGATGCGCTCGTTCGACGACGGTGCCGGAAGGCTGCTCGAACTGGCCCGCGATGCCGGAAACCGTCTTGTCGAGAGCCGCTCGCTCGGCAGTGACGGGGTGCCGTTCCGTACGCTTGCTCATACATTCGATACGGACACGGCGAACGGGTCGACGGATGTCGACGGCTGGCTACACCGCGACGACTTCGGGCGCGTCGTCCTGTCCGGGGACGCCGATACCGGCGCCGTCGTCCATGCTCACGACGCGAGCGGCAACGACGTCGAACGCCGCCTTGCCGACGGCATTGTCACGCGTGTCGAACGCGACGCGGCCGGCCACCCGGTGTCGCGCCGCGACGCCGACGGCACGGTCACGCGCTGGCGCTGGGATGCGGCGCGCGATCTGCTGCTCGAGACATCGACCGCGGCGACGGTCGAACGCTTCACCTACGATGCCGCCAACCGGCTGATCAGCCACGTCCGGGAGATCGACGGTCAACGCTTCGAGACTGCCTACACGTACGACGAACGTGGCCGGGTGCTCGACAAGCGCCTGCCTGACGGTCAGGTGCTCCGTCATCAGTACCACGAGAGTGGCCCGAACGCCGGGCGGCTTCGCACGATCACCCGGCGCGGCCGGTTCGGCATCGGCGGCGACATGCTGGCCGGAGAGATCGACCTGGATCGGCGGGATGGCGAAAGCGGCTGGACCACGCTGGCAGGCTCCCGTGCGGTGCAGCGGTTCGCCCCCAACGGCGAGATCCGATCCCTGACGGTCGAGAACACGCTGGCGATCGACTACGCGTTCGACGCGGCCGGCGACCTGGTCGGCATGGACATCGACGGCGCGGCGTCACGCTACGGCTACCGGAACGATCGCTTGCGCACCGCGACAACGCCCGCCGGCGACTACCGCTGGCGCTACGACGCGTCGGGCAACCGGGTCGAGGAGCATGTCGTCGCGCCCGGCGGCGAGCCGAGCTGGACCTACAGCGAACACGCCGCATCCACGGGAAGCGATGATGACGAGGGCGGCAACCGCCTGCAGGCCCGCGCGACGCTGCCCTCGGGCGAGGTCGAGACCTGGCGCCACGACGCGAACGGTGCCCCGCTCGTCGCAGGCCCCCTGCGCTACACCCGCGACGCTCGCGGACGAGCCTTGACGGTCAGTCGCGGCGGCACCCTCATCGCCACCTATGCCTACAACGCGTTCGGTCAGCGGATCCGCAAGAGCGTCCACACCGGCGACGGACCGCCCGCAGTGACGCGCTATCTGTATGACGGCATCAAGCTGGCCGCCGAGATCGATGCGAGCGGCGCGTTAGTCTCCCAGTACGTCTACCTCGACGGCCACCGGCCGATCGCCTTGCTCGCCGCCGACGAGGCCTACGCGATCCACACCGACCACCTCGGCACGCCGCGGCTGATGACCGACGAGGACGGTACGGCGGTCTGGTCGGCCGACTACGCGCCGTTCGGTGAGGCGACGGTGACGCTGGATACCGTTCCGCTCGCACTGCGCTTGCCGGGTCAGTACGCGGATGCCGAGACCGGCCTCCACTACAACCACTTCCGCGACTACGATCCAACGCTCGGGCGCTACCTGTCCGCGGACCCCGCCGGCCGCGTCGACGGACCGAACCGCTATCTCTACGCCCTTGCCCGTCCGCTCGAACGCACCGACGTTCTCGGACTGTGGAGCCGTGGCGACTCGCTGAGCCCGGAGCGCCTGGCCGAGCTCGACAACAATCCGGCGGCGATCGCGCGATTCGTGACCGAGGAGCTGTCGGGCTTCTCGGACCGGCAACGCTTCTACGACTACGCCCACCAGACGTTGCAGACGGCGGACGGCGCCATCCAGACCGACTGGTTCCGTGCGGCCTCCGAGGTGAATCGGTGGAACGAGCTCGGACCGGCGGACTATCCGTCGGCACTCACGCCGCTCGGGTCCGACTCGGATGACTACCTGACCTATGCCGGCATCGCGCTGGCGCTGCAGAACGTGCAGACGTTCGCCACGCTGATGCGGGGCGACGACATCGCGGGGGTCGGTTGCCTTCGCGGCGACGAGCTCGATATCGCGCTGGTCGGCTACGAGCAGCGCCAGCTGTCACGCATCACGGACTTCTTCTTCGGTGACCGCAGTCCGCCGGGAGGCCCGCCGGAGACCGGGGCCAACGCGATCTACGGCAACGCCGAGGCCGCCGAGATCGTCAACCGGCACTTCGGCAACGACTTCCGCTACACCGAACGCGATCGCGAGGCGGTGGTCGAGGATCTGAACAGTTTGACGAACTACGAAGGAATAGGTGGATTCGGGGCACGCCTGTTCGGCAGCGAAGCGACCCGGGAGGTCATACTGACGCTGTTTCCCGACGGGTTCGACATCAGCCGGGAAGCCGATCGGATCAAGCTCGGTCAGGCGCTGATCCGCCGCAACAACGGCCAACCCTGGGAAGATCCAGCGCTCTATGACTGATCCCTCGCCAGTGGCGGCGCCGTCCGCGCGACCCGCTCCGTGGCGCGAGTGGATGACGGTCATCATCATCGACATGATCGTCTGCGGCCTCGTGCACGCCGCCCTGACCTGGGCGTTCATTCCGCCGGATCTGAGCTGGCGACGCGAGCATTTCGGCACGGCCGGCGCCCTCGGCGACGAGCTGATCCGGGTGTTCGGCACCGGCCTCTTCCTCGCTGCATTCAAGTTCTATCTGTGTCCCCAGCACTGGGTCCTGTTGGTGTCGCTGCTGCGTGGCAGAAGCCTTCGAGGGATCGGCGCACGCGGGGTCACGCTGGCGCTGCTGAAAAGCTTCGGGCTCGCCTACCTCGTCACTCTCGTGTTGTTGAACCTCGACACTGGCGGCAGTCCGCTGTCCGAAAGGCTGTACGAGCTACTGCGTCACCACTGGCTCGACTGGGGCGACCCGCTCGCGCTCATCGGTCCCACATACGTGCTCTCGTGCCTGCTCACCGGACCCATCGTCGCGCGTCTGCTCGCTCGGCCTCGGTAGGTCGGATCGCGCTATCTATCGATCACGCGCGGGGCGACGCTGATGCCGGCGTGTCCGATCGATGTCGACGCCCTGTCATCGAACACGATGTCGCCCGCACTCACGAGCCACCACTCAGCTGCCGGAATTGCTCGGCGTCGAGCCCGCTCTTCAGGAGCTTGAACACGAGCCGCGCGTAGGAAGCCATGTCGTCGGGGTTCTTCAGAAGACGCTCGGCGTGCTCGGCGCCGCTGTCCGAGGAGACCATGTCGAACACCGCGTCCTCGACGACCTTCGTCAGGTCGCCGCCCTGCATCACCGACTCCTCGCTGTTGCCCGCGTCGAGCTGCTTCCTCACGCGCTCGTCGCGCCGCGCGAGCTCGCCGACGGCCATCAGGCTCGTCGCGCGCTTGACCCGGTCGACGTCGCTGACGTCGTCACCGAACAAGTCGTTCATCGCGCGGATAATCTCGCTGATGCGCTCGCGCGCCCGGTCGCGCCCGGGGCCGATGCCGCCTGACACGGCGTCGAGCGTCTTCGGCTCGCCGGCGCCGAGCGCCATGTCGGCCTTCTCCCCCTCGAAGAGCCGCCAGTGCGTCATCTGCAAGCCCGAGAGGTCGATGTCGGCGACCGGCACGTCGGCGAGGCGCTTTCGGTACAGGCGGATGAAACGGCTCAGCTTCTCGAGCGCCGGGTCGCCGAGTGGGATGACCTGGGCGATGTACTCGTAGAGCCGGACGAACTTCGACATGCCGTCGCGAAGCTTCATCAGCGTGTCGCGCTCGGCGTCGTACTCGGCGCGCTGGGACTCCGCTTCGGCCATGCCGCGGGAGTCCCCGAGCGCCTCGCGCTCCTCGATGGCCCGGTCCCAGCGCGCGACCGTTTCGTTGAGCTCGGTCAGGCGACCGTTGAAGCGACTGACCGCGGGCTCGACGGCGTTGACGAGCCGCGCGCTCGCCTTCGTCGCGTGCAGTTCCCCGGTCAGGATTCGGGCGACCTCGTCGATCTCCGCCTGGAGGTACAGACCCGAGGCGTCGAGCTGATCCTTCATCTCATAGACGACGTCCAGATCCTGCGCCTCGCTGACCTCGGCACCGTCGTAGTACTGGCGGAACGCCCCGACAATCTCCTCGGGCTCGTTGGCGAAGTCGATGACGTAGGTCTGCTCCTTGCCCGGTGCCATGCGGTTCAGCCGAGAGAGCGTCTGCACGGCCTCGACACCCGAGACGCGCTTGTCGAGGTACATCGCGCAGAGCTTCGGCTGGTCGAAACCGGTCTGGAACTTGTTGGCGACGATCATCACGCGGAAGTCATCGGTGTCGAACACCTTCCGAAGATCGCCACTCGCGGCGTTCATGCCCGGCTCGGTGAACTCGGCCTCGCTGTAGCCCGGGTAGTGCTCCTCGGGCAGCGCGCTCCCCGCGACCTTCCCCGAGAAGGCGACGAGGGCGGCGAGATCGCTGTAGCGTTGCTCGCCCACGTAGCGATCGAACTCGAGCTTGAACGCGACCGCCTGCGCGCGGCTCGACGTCACGATCATCGCCTTGGCTTGCCCGTTCAGGAGCCCCGCGACGTTCTGCCGGAAGTGCTCGACGATGAACTCGACCTTCTGCCCGACGTTGGTCGGGTGCAGTGCCGCCCGGCGCGCGAGCGCCCGCGCCGCCCGCTTCTGGTCGACGCGCTTGTCCTTCTCGACGCGCTCGGAGAGCTTCCGCGCCGTGCGGTACGGCAGGTAGCCCTGCAGGACGTCGAGGATGAACCCCTCCTCGATCGCCTGACGCATCGAGTAGTGGTGGAAGCTCCGCGGGGTACCGTCCGCGTCCTCGCGCCCGAAAAGCGTCATCGTTGCGTGCTTCGGGGTCGCAGTGAAGGCGAAGTAGGAGACGTTCGCCGGGAAGGTGCGCGCGTCCTGCAGTTTCGCCATGATCTCCGTCGGATCGAGCGAGGCGAGCGCCTCGTCCTCGAGCGAGAGGGCCGCGCGGAGTTTCGACGCCGCCTGCCCGGTCTGCGAGTTGTGCGCCTCGTCGATGACGACGGCGAAGTTGCCGCTCGCAAGGCTCCGGTTCGAGAGGATCGCGTCGATCGCGAACGGGAAGGTCTGGATCGTCACGACGACGATCGGCGTCTCGGCGAGGAGGGCCTCGGCGAGCCGCGCGCTCTTGGCCTGCGCGTCGAACCCCGAGCCGCGCTCGATGCCGACGACGACGCCCCGCTGGTGATCGATCTGGTGGATCGCCTCCTGGAGCTGGTCGTCGAGCACCGTCCGGTCGGTCACGACGATGACCGACGAGAAGCGCCGTGCGCCGTCTTCGTCGTGCATGCGGACGAGGCTGTGGCAGAGCCAGGCGATCGTGTTCGTCTTGCCCGAGCCTACGCCGTGCTCGAGGAGGTAGCGGTGACCCACCCTCGAACATCGCCTCCGAGCCTGTGGCGAAGACCATCGCTGTTTCACGAAACTCTCTCTTCGCGGACACACCAGCGGGCGCGCAAGCGAGCGCGCTGATCGATTCCCTGATCGAGTCGGCGCGTGCGAACGGGCACGAGCCGCGCCGCTACTTGACGATCGCGCTATCGGAGCTGCCGTCCGCGACGAGCGTCGAGGCGATAGAGAAACTACTGCCGTGGAACGTGACGGCCGAGGAGATCGCGCGCCGCTACGCGGCGAGGTCAGAAACCGACGGGGTCGGCGAAGAAAGCGGGCCTCTGATCAAGCGGGGTCAAGTCGGTCAGGGTAGACCGCTCACGCGGCTCCAGAGGATTGAACGCGGTGATCGATCGAAGGGGCTATGTCGAATCCTACCCGTCGAACAGGTGTTCGGGCCGTCCTGTCACTCCCACGTCACACGCAAAGACACCACCCTCCGCCGGCTCCCGCCGAACTTGGTTGGCGTCTAGCCCGAAGCGCGCCGAGGTGACGTACAGCGTGCCGAGTCCGGGGCCGCCGAACGTGCACGAGGTCGGGTTCGTGCACGGCAATTCGAGCACGCGGTCCACCGTGCCGTCGGGGGCGAAGCGCGCCAGGCAGCTTCCACCGAACCGGGCGTTCCAGACGTACCCGTCGGCGTCGAGACAGGAGCCGTCCGGGACGCCGCGGTCGAAGCCCGCCGCGAAGGTGCAGCGGGCGCCGAGCGCGCCGGAGGCTTCGTCGTGGTCGTAGGCGTAAAGCTCGTTGGCCAAGGTGTCCGCCGTGATGAATCGGTCGGCATCCCAAAGCATCGTGTTCGAGATGCCGAAGGTGTCCTCGACGAGCCGATCGACCTTCCCCGCACTGTCCACGCGGTAGAGCGTCCCGGCGGGCTCTCCGAGCTCGCGCGGGCTGCCGTTCTCGTTCAGGTTGTTCTCCATCGTGCCGACCCAGAACGCGCCGTCGGGACCGACCCGGCCCTCGTTCAGGCGATTGGCGGACGTCGCAGGCTCGACAGTGGTGAGTGTCTCGAGCCGCTCGAAGTCGAAGCGGCAGACCCGCCGTACCAGCCCGAGCACGACCCCGCCCGAGGCGACAAGGCCCACTGACGTGACGAACTCCGGCAGATTCCAGCGCTCGACGTGTCCGGTCCCGGGCTCGAGACGGTGCAACGTGCGGCCCGTGATGTCGACCCACAACAGAGCGCGATCTCTCTCGGACCAGACGATGCTCTCCCCCACCCCACAAGCGGCGGGGTGAAGCAGCTCTACTGAATCGTTCATGACGCGCCTCCACGCTTGACAGCGGCTTGCAGATAATCCTAACCTACAGTTCGGGTCAACCTGTAACACAGGTCGTGATGAGAGGACGTATGCAGCAGGTATTGCACGGGACGTTCGAACGATGAGCCGAATCACCGAGATCGCCGTCGACGACGCCCCCAAGGACAGGGGGAACCTCGTGGCCGCCGCGATCGCGGCAATCCAGCACCACATTCGCGACGAGGGGCTGCCGGCGGGCGCGGCGCTGCCCAGCGAGGCGCTGTTCGCCGAACGCTGCGAGGTGTCCAGGGTCGTCGTGCGCGAGGCCTTCCGATCGCTCTCGGCGCTCGGTGTCATCGACGTCGGCAACGGGCGCCGTGCGCGGGTCGGCTCGATCGACAGCGCGATGCTCGCGACCGTCATCGATCACGCCGTACACGCCGAGCAGATGACGATCCTCCAGATCTACGACGTGCGCCGCACCTTGGAGGCGCGGACAACGCGGCTGGCGGCGTTGCGCGCCACGGTGGCCGAGGCGCGCACGATCAGCGAGCACGCCGCCGGAATGCGATGTGACTTCGGCAACGCCGAGGCGGTGATGGCCCACGACATCGCGTTCCACGCCGCCATCGCCGCCGCGTCCAGCAATCCGGCCTTCGCGCTCATCGTCGGCGCCTTCGAGACGGTGATGCGGCGAACCTGGCCGGTCGGTTGGCGCAGCCGCGTCGACGATGCCGAGCGCATGGTGTCGGTCGAGGTTCACGAGGCCATCGCCACGGCGATCGCCACGGGCGATCCGGAAGCCGCAGAGCGAGCGATGCAACACCATTTCGACCACAGCGTGAAGGCGCTCGTCGAGGCCGGGGTGGTCTGATTCCGATGCGCATCACCTCCATCGAGACGGTCCGGATCGAAGAGCACGCGAACCTGCTGTGGCTGCTCGTGCATACCGACGAGGGTGTGTCCGGTCTGGGCGAGACGTTCTTCCTGCCGGCATCCGTCGAGGCTTACGTGCACGAGCACGTCGCACCGCGCGTGCTCGGCGAGGATCCGCTCGACATCAACCGCCTGGGGCGCTCACTTGACCACTACCTCGGATTTCGCTCTGCGGGGGTAGAGACCCGCGGCACCTCGGCGTTCGACGTCGCGTTGTGGGATCTCTTCGGCAAGGTTACTGGCCAGCCGCTGGCGCAGCTCCTCGGTGGCTTCTCTCGGACGAGCATCCGTACCTACAACACGTGCGCCGGTGTCGGGTACATGAAGAAGGGTGTCGGTCAGACGAGCTCGAACTACGAGCTCTCGAGCGGCGCCGACGCGAAAGTCGCGCGTGAGTACGACGACCTGAACGCCTTCATGCACCGCGCCGACGAGCTCGCCGAGTCCCTGCTCGCCGAGGGCATCACGGCGATGAAAATCTGGCCCTTCGATCTCGCCGCCGAGAAGACCGGCGGTATGCGCATCGACAAGGCGGACCTGAAGGCGGCGCTCGAACCGTTCGAGAAGATACGTCGTGCGGTCGGGGACAGGATGGACGTCATGGTCGAGCTGCACTCGATGTGGCAGCTGCTGCCGGCGATCGAGATCGCCAGGGCGCTCGGGCCGTACGCGGTGTACTGGCACGAGGATCCGATCCGCATGGACAGCCTCGCGAGCCTCACTCGCTTCGCCGAGGCGACGCGCGTACCGCTGGCCGCCTCGGAGACGCTGGCCACCCGATTCGGCTTCCGGGACCTGCTCGAGACAGGAGCGGCCGGTGTGCTGAACCTGGATCTGACCTGGTGCGGAGGCCTGAGCGAGGCTCGGGCGATTGCCGGAATGGCGGAAGCCTGGCACCTGCCGATCGCCCCGCACGACTGCACCGGTCCCGTCGCACTGACCGCCGCCACGCACCTGTCCCTTCACGCGCCGAACGCACTGTTCCAGGAAAGCGTTCGGGCCTTCCACCGCACCTGGTACGGCGAGATCGTGACTGCGCTACCACCGATCGAGAACGGGCACATCACCGTGCCGCCCGGCCCCGGACTCGGCACGACGCTGCGCGACGACCTCGACGAGCGCTTCACGGTGCAACGGCGCACGAGTTCCGCCTCCTGACCGCCCCTTCCACCCCTGCACGGAGAACACTCATGACCACAGCGATTTCGTCCCACAACGTACGCATCGGAGCCCTGGCGCTCGCGGGCGCCCTCGTGCTCGCCGCCCACCCGGCGGTAGCGGCCGACGACGACGAGCTGAGCGTCGTCTTCACGATCCACTCCTCGGCATCCAACACGTTCTGGCAGGCGGTCAAGAAGGGTTTCGAGGACGGGTGCGAAAAGGTCTCGGCGGACTGCCAGATGATCTTCACGCAGACCGAGGGCTCGGTCGAACAGCAGTCGGCGAACATGCAGGCGGCGCTTGCCCGCCAGCCCGACGCGCTGATCACGACGATCGTCGACGATACGGCCTTCGACCGGCTGATCGAGGAGGCCCGGGCGAACGACACCATCGTGATCGCGGCCAATGTCGACGACTCCGAGGGTGCGGCGGGCAACGAACGCCAGGCTTTCATCGGTCAGGGCTTCACGGCTGCGGGACGCGCGCTCGGCGAGGCGCAGGCGGAGAACTTCCCCGAGGAGGGTCCGATCAAGATCCTCGTCGGTGTGTCGGCGCCCGGGCAGAACTGGTCCGAGCAGCGTGCCGGCGGAGTCATCGAGTTCGTAGAGCAGTACACGGCCGACAATCCCGACCGCGAGGTCTCGTACGAGCGCATCGACTCGGGAACCGATCTCGCCGTGACCGCCGATCGCGTCGGAGCCTACCTGACGGCGAACCCCGACACGACCGCCTACTTCGACACCGGCTACTGGCACGCCGCGGTCGCGCGCGTGCTGAAGGACCGAGGCGTCGAGCCCGGTGAGGTGCTGCTCGGCGGTTTCGATCTCGTACCCGAGATCATCGAGCAGATGAAGGCGGGCTACATCCAGGTCGAAGTCGACCAGCAGCCCTACATGCAAGGCTTCATGTCGGTCATGTCGGTGTATCTCGCGAAGAACTTCGGCCTCTCGCCCGCCGACATCGACACGGGGCAAGGCATTGTCACGCCGGACGACGTCGAGGCGCTCGAGGCGCTGTCCGCCCGGGGCCTGCGCTGAGCGCGGCTCGGTAACCGAGGGAGGGCGGGGTGAAGCGTCTGCTCAAGATCTACCTGCAGAAGCCCGAGCTCGCCGGCGCCATGCTGCTCGTGTTGCTGGTGATCGTCTTCCAGCAGCAATCCGACGGGATCTTTCTGAACGCGCAGAACCTGCGCGGCGTGCTCGGCATCCTGCCCGAGGTCGCGCTCGTGGCCATCGGCGTGACGGTGCTGATGATCTGCGGCGAGTTCGATCTGTCGGTCGGCTCGGTGTTTGCGCTGATGCCGATGGTCATGGCGGTGTCGATGGGCTCGGGCCTGCCTTTCGCGGCGGCCGTCGCGTTGGGCTTCGCCGCCTGCGTGGCGATCGGCCTCGTCAACGGTTTCGTCACGATCCGTTTCGCCATCCCTAGCTTCATCACGACGCTGGGAATGCTGTTCATGGCGCGCTCCCTGACGGTCGTGATTTCCGGCGGCTTTCCGCCGCCGTTGTCACCCGACATCCCGACCGACGCGTTCGTCGGCTTCGTCGGTCCCGGGCAAATGATCCGCATGTCGTTCGTGTGGTTCGTCGTCATCGCGACCCTCGTCTCGGTCATGCTGTCGCGCACGAACGTGGGTAACTGGATCAAGGCCACGGGCGGCTTCCACGAGGCCGCCTCGTCGATGGGCATCCCGGTCGATCGGGTCAAGCTCTTCTGTTTCGTGTTGTGCTCGGTACTGGCCGGTTTCGCCGGTCTGTTGCAGGTGCTGCGTCTCGGCTCCCCCCTGCCCTCGATCGGCGAGGGGCTGGAGTTGCAGGCGGTCGCGGCGGCCGTTATCGGCGGCACGGCACTTGCCGGAGGCATCGGCACCGTGCTGGGCGGCGTGCTCGGCGCGCTGCTGATTCGCGTCATCGACAACGGTCTCGTGCTCTCCCGCGTCGACGCCAACTGGTTCAAGTTCGCGATCGGCTTCCTGACGATCTTCGCGGTCGTCGCCAACGCGTGGCTGCTGTCCCGCGCCAAGCGCATGAAGGTCGAGACGTGAACGACCCGATCCTGTCCTGCCGAAACCTCGAGAAGTGGTACTCGGGGGTGCATGCGCTGAAGAACGTCTCGCTCGACATCGAGCGCGGCGAGGCGCTAGGCCTGGTAGGCGACAACGGCGCGGGCAAGTCCACGTTGATCAAGCTTCTCTCGGGAGTGCATCTGCCCGACGGCGGCGAGATCCGGATGGACGGGGAACCGGTCAGGATCAGCTCGCCGCGCCGTGCGATGGATCTCGGAATCGAGACGATCTACCAGTACAACAGCATGGTGCCGAACATGTCGATCGCCCGAAACCTGTTTATCGGTCGCGAGCCGATGAAGTTTTCCGTGGGCCGGTTCGGCCTGCTGGACCTCGAGCGGATGAGTCGGGAGAGCGTCGAGGCTATCGCCAACGTCGACATGCACCTGAGGTCTCCGGACGCGCTGTTGGCCGAGCTGTCGGGAGGCCAGCGGCAGGGCGTCGCGATCGCCCGTGCCATGCACTTCAAGTCGAGGGTACTGATTCTCGACGAGCCGACGAACCATCTTTCGGTCAAGGAAACCGACAAGGTCATCGGCTTCGTGCGCGGCCTGAGGGAACAGGGCATCACCGGAGTCTTCATCAGCCACAACATGCACCACGTCTTCGAATGCTGCGATCGGATCGTCGCGATGGCGCGTGGCGAGATCGTGCTCGACCGTCGTGTCGGCGAGACCTCGATCGACGAAGTCCACACCTACCTCTGACGAGTCGCGGCAAGCCGCGACGGAGAACGACGCATGAACGATCTCGCCGAACGGACGGTACTGTTGACCGGCGCCCTGGGTTCGCTCGGACGTGCTCAGGCACGCTTGCTGTGCGAGGCCGGCGCACGCGTGTTGGCACTGGACCGTCCCGACCGTGACGATGCCGACGGAATCGTCGCCAGCTTCGCCGACGGCACGTCCGGCTCGGCGCGCTACGTCGGCCACGATCTCGCTGACCTCGCCGCGACCGAAGCCGCAGGACGGCAGCTGGCCGACGAGCACGGCCGCATCGACGTGCTGATCAACAACGCGGCGCTGATCATCAACAAGCCGTTCGAGGACTTCTCGATCGAGGAGTACGAGGAACAGCTGCGCGTCAACTCGGCGGCCGCCTTCGCACTGGTGCGCGCCGTCGCTTCCGGCATGAAGACCGCCGGACGTGGTGCGATCGTGAACTTCTGCTCGGTGACGCTGAACGGGCGCTGGGACGGCTACGTGCCCTACGTGACTTCCAAGGGAGCGATGCTCGGCTTGACGAAATCGCTCGCGCGCGAGCTCGGACCGCACGGGGTGCGCGTCAACGCGGTGTCCCCCGGCGCCGTCGTGTCCGAGGCGGAAGAACGCGTGTTCGGCGATCGCGCCCAGGAGTACGCCGACTGGATCATCGAGAATCAGTGCCTGAAGAGACGCATCGAGCCCGTTCACGTCGCGAGGCTTGTGCTGTTCCTCGTTTCCGACTCGTCGGACATGATCACGGGTCAGAACTTCGGCATCGACGGTGGTTGGTGAGCGCGTCGGATGTCGGTGAACGCATCGTCCTCGAGGACGGACTTGCCCGGATCGAGCTCGTGCCGCACCTCGGCGCAGGGGTCGCACGATACGACTTGATCCGGGGCAAGGAGCGGCTTCCGCTCTTTCGTCCTGCGCCCGACAAGCTTGACCCCGACAAGCCGTTCGCGCTGGCGATGAATCTGCTGCTGCCGTGGTCGAACCGGATCTCCGGCGGCGGCTTCGAGGTGGACGGCACCTTCCACCGTATCGAACCGAATCTGCACGGGGAGCCGTATCCGATTCACGGCAACGCGTTCCAGCAGCGCTGGGAGGTGGAGGGGCGTTCGACGACGCTCGCGACGCTGTCCATGTTCTCGGAAGGACCTGGGCCTTTCCGCTACGACGCGCGCGTGACCTACGAGCTCGATGGCGGCTCACTCCGGGTCGCCCTGCGCGTCTGCAACCGCGCGACGGTGCGGCTGCCCTTCGGCAGCGGACTTCACCCTTGGTTCGCACGCGACGCGGACACCCGGCTGCAAATGGCCGCCACCGGCGTGTGGCTCGAGGACGAGTGCTACCTGCCGACCGACCACGTGTCCGTGTCCTTGCGCGAGGCATGGGACTTTCGGACCGCGAAGTCGCTGCCGGAAGGCTGGATCAACAACGCGTTCACCGACTGGGACGGGAGGGCCCGGCTTGTCTGGCCACTGCGCCGACTGGCCCTCGACGTGGAGGCCGACGACGCCCTCGGTGTGTGCGTCGTGCATTCGCCTGGAGCGGGATCTGAATTCGTCTGCGTCGAGCCGGTGTCGCACGCGGTGGACGCGCACCGTCTGGATACCGGACGACCGGGCTGCGCGCTACGTCTTCTGGACCCGAACCAGACGTGGGGCTGGAGCTGCCGGTTCGCACCCATGCGTCGGTGATGGGCTCCTTGGCAAAGATGTCCGGCGAGCACCGCGTGACGACGATGTCGAGACGAGGGTGATGATCGATTCCTTCCGGGCTCGTACTGAATCGGCCCGAGGCCCTCGATCTGCTGCCCGTTGTCGTCGAGGGAGGTGGTGTCCTGCAGGCAGAGCACGACAGGGGAGGCGCGCATGCGCCGCTCGGTGCAGCGGATGTGCGGATCGAGAATCGACCAGGCGTCGATGCCTTCGGTGTGGCGAAGCCGCCATCGAGGCGCACGCGGATGACGCTGCGGGGGAAGGCCTTTCCGAGCTTCCCGATCACGCGCGCGAGGATCGCGCACGCCCCCTCGTCCACCTGCCCTACCTGCAGCCGTTCGACGACGTGAACAAGCGCGTCTCCCGGCTGGCGGCGAACTTTCCGCTGATTCGCGCGAACCTCGTGCCGATCTCGTTCGTCGACGTCCCGACCGAGCTCTACGTGAAGGCGCTGCTCGGCGTGTACGAGCTGCAGGAGCCTGCGCTGATGAAGGATCTCTACCGGTGGGCCTACGAGCACTCGGCGCACCAGGTCGCCGAGGTCAGGCAGACGGTCGGTGTACCGGACCCGATCCGCCTTCGGCATCGAGAGGCCCTCGTCGCGCTGGCCGGACTCATCGTTCGCTAAGGAACGCCGAACGAGCACGTCGAGCGACGCGTGCGCCTCTGGGCGGACGAGCACATGGACACGCCCGACCGGGAGCGGTTCCGGAAGATGGTGGAGATGGAGCTTCTCAACCTGAGCGAAGGAAACTTCGCGCGCTTCCGGTTGCGGCCGAGGGAGTTCGACAAGTGGCAAGAGACGCGATAAGCAGACAAAACCCGACAGGCGGCCAGGTAGCGTCCCCGGACGTGGTGCAAGTCCGATCCGCCCTCGTCACTGACGAGAGGTGGTCATCGCGTCTCCGCGGTAAGGTACGGTTCGCGGACTGACCCCTACCGATGGAGAACGCGATGACCGACGACAGGGTCGCCCTTCGAGCGCTGCACGAAAAGGGCTCCGACGATGATATGCTGACCGAGAGGGTCAACTCGATGGCTGACCGCCTGATGCAGATCGACGCGGAGAACCGCTGCAGTCGGAGGCCATTTCGGGACTCGAGCGCGGACGCCTGATCACTCGCGGCCCCACCGTCTTCGTCATGAATCCGTAACAGTCCGGGTCCAGACTGCGCGGAACCTCACCATGGAAAGCAAGCTGCATGACCAGCAAACCTCTCGTATCCATGAAGCCGACGACCGTGTCGGCCCTCGTCTCGGCACTGCTCGCGGGCGCGGCGTCGTCGACGGCGTTCGCGGACGCTCACACCGACCTGATCAACATCGGCGAGACCGTCGCCCTCGTTCCCGAAGCCAGCACGCCGGGTGACGGCTTCGAGATCGTCGACGGCGAGTCCGCCGACACCGACTTCCCCTTCGTCAGTCGCATGAAGGCGCTCGCCACCGTCGGCGAGGTCGACGCCGAGACCGGCATGGCGCTGACCGGCTGGCCGGACGGCAACGCCGGCTGGCTCCTCGACGAGGACACCGTGCGCCTCGCCTACCAGTCCGAGTCCTACGCCACGATGTCGACCGAGACCTATCCGTGGGAGATGGAATCCGGCGTGAGTTTCACCGGCAGCCACATCCACACGCTCGACTACGAGCGCGAAGGGCTGACCAGCTTCCTCGACACCGACGCGACCGCGGCCGAGATCCTCGAAGGGTCGGGCCACCTGTTCGACACCGTCTACAACGTTTTCGGCGACGAGGTCGTGCCGAAGTCCGAGGGCGGTCTCTGGGGCAACCAGGCCACGCCCGACGGCGAGCATGTCGAGTTCGAGGACGCCTACGTCCTGCAGAAGGCGGACTTCTTCTTCCAGTCCTTCTGCGGCGCCTGGTACGAGCCGGCGAACAAGTACGGCGACGGCATCGGCTTCGCCGACGACGTCTGGCTGAACGCCGAGGAGTGGAACATCCAGACCATGTTCGACCTGACTACCGGCGAGGGCGACGGCGCGACCACCGTGTCGAAATGGGACACGAGCGAAGGCATGGGTCTCGCGTCGCTGGTGACCGACATCGCCAGCGAGACGGCCTACACCGTTCCCGCACTCGGTCAGACCGGCTACGAGAAGCTGATGCCGATCAACCCGCAGCACCCCGACTACGTCGTCATCGTCGCGGCCGGCTACAACCATGACGTCGAGCCTGCCCCGCTGAAGATCTACGTCGGGCTGAAGGGCGCGGGCGTCGACGGCGAGCCGATCGGCGAGGACGCGAACGAGCGAGACCGGTTCCTCGCGCGCAACGGCCTCCTGCACGGCAGGCTCTACGGCCTCGCCGTCGCGAACGAGACCTTCGCCGACCTCGGCATCGAGACCCCGTCGCTCGTGGACAAGATGATGGAAACCTACATGGCGAACCCCGAGGCCGAGTCCGAGTTCGAGGTGGCCTTCGCGCCGACCTCCTACCGGTGGGGTGGCTGGGACGAGTCGGTCGCTGTCGGCGACACCGAGATGCTGCTCTGGGGTCAGGAGAGCGAGCAGCCCGAGGGGCACATGTTCCTCGTCGGCGACACCAAGACCGAGCACCCGGCCGCCGATCCCGACATCACGAAGGCGCGCTGGGTCCAATCGATGACCGAGGGCGGTGGCTACCTCGGCTTCGAGCTGGATGACCTCGCCGGACAGCTCGACGGTGCCGACGGCGCGCTGCCGGAGGTGCTGAGCGGCTCCGCGGTCCGCACGCTGCCCTCCTACGACGGCTCGCTCACGCTCGAGATCGCGGACAAGGGGATCAAGCACGGCGGCATGGGTACCCAGGCCACCGATCGGGACGGCATCGCCAAGTCGACCGCGCCGGACGGGCTCTTGTGGATCAAGGGTTCGGACGCGGACGTGCTGCTCGTGGACGAGGACTCCGGCAACTCTCACGGCGAGCGCAAGTACGCGCTGGTCCTCGATTCCGAGACGCTGCAGCTGACCGAGGAGGGCCGCGGCTACTTCCTGGCGATGGCCGGAGGGGATCTGTCGCCCCGCGCCCTGGCCGGCGCGACCGCCATGCCCGGCGCGCTGGACGAGCCGCGCACGTCGGAGTTCTCGGGCTCGTGGAACCTGACGGCGCTCCTCGCGACCAAGGAGAACGGTGACTTCTACTCGATGGAGGAGCTCGCCGGCACCGGCCAGCAGGAGATCATCGGCACGGTTCCGGTCAACGAGCACACGTTGATGGGCGTGGTGCAGCACCGCACCAAGTCGGGCGGTCAGGTGGCCGAGGTCGAGGCCGACCGCGGCGGCCAGATCTTCCTGTTCCAGCTCGCGCTACCCGAGGCCTCCTTCGATGCGGCCATGCTGAAGTAGACGCCGACGTCCGACCGGCGACGGAAGGAGGGCCGCGGTTCAGCCGCGGCCCTCTTTCGTTTCAGGGCGAGCGGTTCGTGTCGTCGTGCCCGGACGCGCTCAGACACTCCGGGCAGCCCCAGAGCGGTGCCGTGCGACGTGGTCCGTCGCCGAGGTCGTGGAGCAGGAAGTCGCTCAGGGGCCGGTAGGTCCGGCCGTCGTGCTCGAAGGCGCGCGTGACGTGGCACGCGGCGCAACCTCGCGCCTCGAACGCCGCGAGATCGGTCGCGTCGGGCGGCTCCGGATCCGGCGACAGCGATTCGAAAGTGGCGCGCAGGCGGGCCATCTCCGCCGGCCCCTCGATGGAGATGCCGTGCACGCCGGCGGCGATCTCGGCGAAATCCTCGAACCGCCCCGCCGCCAGCGCCTCGCCGTAGAGGCCCGGCAATGGACTGTCCACGCCGCTGACGAAGCGCATGGTACCGGCGACGCCGTCCATGTCGAGGTCGAAGGCGTCCTCGTAGAGGAACGGCCATTCCTCGGGCAGGCCGTCCAACGCGCGCAGGCCGACGATGTCGATCCCGCCCTCGGCCGCCAGGTGACACGACAGGCAGCGTGTGACCGCGTCGACGGTCGTGCCCGACTCGGCCGCCGCCACCACCGTGGCCGCACCACCGACGAACCCGAGCGCCGCCCGAAGCAACGCCCCGAGCGTCACCCGAGAGCGAGCGATCAGGGACGGGACGCCCGACTCGAACCTCGCGTGGTCCCGCCTCGCCCCCGCCTCTCCGATCGTACCGACAGCTCGGCAATCGGCCACGGATCCTACGACGCGAACAGGGCCGACGCGCGGTGCAGCTCGTCGGCCAGGGCCTTCGCCGCGACGGTCAGCTTCTCCCGCACGGGGCCGTCGGCCTCCAGGCGTTGGACGTCCCGCATCTCGAAGCGCAGCGTGCGCAGCAGAGTCCGCGAGGCGGCGTTGATCGCGGTGTCGATCTCCGGGTCGGTGAGGCCGACGTAGGGCTCGACATTGCGCCAGAGTGTCATCGCGCCGACGATGCGGTCCGCCACCACGTCCCCGTCCATGCCGAACTCGGTCAGGACGAGATCGTCGGCCCAGGTCCCGCCATCGAGGTACTCGGCCATGAGGCGAAGCTGCTCGGACAGGAGCACGGCGTCGACCCGATCCTGGCGCGACGTGATCTCGTCGCGCGCGTCGGTCGCGGCCGCCGAGAGCGCCGCGGTGGCCTCGGCGAAGGCCGTCCGGATCGCCGCGATCTCCGAGTCGCAGGCGGCCGCACACTCCGCCGACGTCGCCGCGACCAGGTCGCGCAGGGTGTCCTCGTCCACGGCCGGGCGAGCGGGCGCGGCGGCCTGCATCCAGGCGGCCGCGTGGTAGCGCGACAGCATGGTCTCCTGCGCAAAGGCGGCCCGGTTCCGGAGACCGGCGAAGCTCGCGCCGTCGTCCGCGGCGGCGACGACCTTGCCGCCCAGGACCGAGCCGGCGCGGATGCCCGAGGCCGCCATCTCCCAGTTCGCGAGGACCGCCTCCTTCGCGCTGAGCGTCGGGTCGTACTTCCCGAACTTGCCCGTGGGCAACGTGATCGTCGCCTCCTGCGCCAGCGCGACGGGCGCGGCGAGAAGGGAGAGGACCAGGGTCGACGCCATCGCGGTCGTCGTCGCGCGCGGGCACCCGACGTTCGACGAATCGTTGTCACTGAAATTTAGCATCATGATCGTATGCTCTCTCATTCGCGTGACAGGCGGGTGACCGGCCCGGCCGTCCGGATCGCCCCCCCGACTCACGACCCATCGTTCTCGTCACGGTCCGCCGTCCATGGATGGCGTCAGCATGTCCCGGAAAGACGGGACTCCCCTCATGATAACTCCGGGACACCTCCGCATGAGCCTTCGCCTGCTTACCGCCATCGCCGCGACCGCGCTCGTCGCCGGCACCGCCCGAGCCGACGCCCGGGCCGAGACGGCCCGCGACGTCATCGACGGCTACGCCGACCTCGCACTCGCGAAATACGGCGACAGCCTGAGCGCCGCACGCGCGCTCGACACCGCCATCGACGCCTTCGTCGACGCCCCGAGCGCCGCGACGCACGACGCCGCCAAGGGCGCCTGGCTGGACGCCCGCGTGCCCTATCAGCAGACCGAGGCCTACCGCTTCGGCAACGCGGTGGTCGACGAATGGGAGGGCAAGGTGAACGCCTGGCCGCTGGACGAGGGGATGATCGACTACGTCGACACCGCCTTCTACGGCGAGGAGAGCGCGGAGAACGGCTTCTACCGCGCCAACATCGTCGCCAACCCGACGCTCGAGGTGGCCGGGACCACGGTGGACGCGTCGAAGATCACGCCCGAGCTCCTCGAGCGGCTGCACGAGATCGACGGCGTCGAGGCGAACGTGGCCACTGGCTACCACGCCATCGAGTTCCTGCTCTGGGGGCAGGACATCAACGGCACGGGCCCCGGTGCGGGGGAGCGCTCCCACACCGATTACGACCTCGCCGACTGCACCAACGGCCACTGCGAGCGCCGCGCGGCCTACCTCGTCGCGGCCTCGGAGCTGCTGGTGAGCGATCTCGAGGAGATCGTCGCCGCGTGGGAGGAAGGCGGGGCCGCACGCACCGACCTGGACGGTCAGTCCGACGCGATGGGAATCGCGACGATCCTGACCGGGCTCGGTTCGCTCGGCTACGGCGAGCTGGCCGGCGAGCGCATGCAGCTCGGACTCATCCTGCACGACTCGGAGGAGGAGCACGACTGCTTCGCCGATAACACGCACAACTCGCACTTCCACGACGCGCAGGGCATCGACAACGTCTACCGGGGCCGCTACACCGCGCTCGACGGCACCGAGGTGGCCGTGCCCTCCCTCTCGGCGCTCGCGCGTGACGTCGACCCCGATCTCGACGCCGAGATGAGCGACAGGCTCGACGCGACGATGGCGGCGATGAGCGTCATGAAGGCGCGTGCCGACGACGGCATCGAGTCCTACGACCAGATGATCGGCTACGGCAACGACGAGGGCAACGCCGTCGTCCAGGACGCCATCGACGCGCTGGTGGACCAGACGCGCACGATCGAGTCGCTGGTGGCCGCACTCGGTACCGGGGACATCTCGATCGAGGGCTCGGACAGCCTCGACGACCCGAGCGCCGTCTTCCAGTAGACCCACCTTCTTCGGGGTCGGTTCGCGGCCGGCCCCGTTCCGCGTTCCGTTCCGGAGGCTCGCCCGTGTCCGTCGTGCCGCGTCCTGTCTTTCTCGTCCCGCCCCGTCTCGTCGCCGCCACTCTTCTCGCCGGAGGCAGCGTGCTGAACGCCGGTCTCGCAGCGACCGAAACGCAGGTCCGAACACCGGCGGAAGCGATGGAGGGCACGGCTACCGCACAGACGACGGCACAGACGACGGCACGAAAAACGACACCGACGACTACACCGACAACGGCACGGACGCAAGCCGAGACGAGGGCCGGTCGCAAGGCGCGGTTGCTGGCACCGACCGAAGACTTCGGCGCCGCCGAGCCGTTCGAGGCGCTCCAGGGCGGCTCGGGCACGAACCGCGAGCGGCTCGACCGGAACGCCTTCTCGCTCCCGTCCGCCGCGCTCGACTTCGAACGGCGCGCCGACTTCTTCATCGGCAACGGCGTGTTCGATCGCCCTTGGGTCGCGGCGCCGGCCTCGACCGTCTCGTCCGACGGGCTCGGCCCCCACTTCAACGCCCGCTCCTGCCAGGGCTGTCACATCAAGGACGGGCGCGGCCACCCACCTGCGCCCGGCGACGCCAACCAGGTCTCGATGGTGTTCACCCTGAGCAATGCGAGAGGCCAGGCCGACCCGGTCCTCGGCCGCCAGCTCCAGGACCAGGCCGTCACCGGCCTGCCGGCCGAGGGCAAGGTGCGCCTCGCCTACGACCCCCTCCCCTTCACCTATCCCGACGGCACGGTGACCGAGTTGCGCCGTCCGAGGTACGCCACCGACGCGCCGCTCGCGCCCGGCACGTCGCCGAACCCGCGCATCGCGCCGCCGATGATCGGGCTAGGGCTCGTCGAGGCGGTAGCCGAGGCCGATCTGCTGGCGAACGCCGACCCACGGGACGCGGACGGCGACGGAGTGTCGGGACGGGCGGGATGGCTGCCGGACGGCAGAATGGGGCGCTTCGGATGGAAGGCGACGGCGGCGTCGATCCTCGAGCAGTCCGCCACGGCGTTCGCCGTCGACATCGGCCTCTCGACCCGACTCCTGCCCGAGCCCTGGGGCGACTGCTCGGCCGCCCAGACCGACTGCCGCGAGGCGTTCCACGGCGATGTCGACGGCGCGCCCGAGATCGATGACGCGCTGCTCGACTTGGTGACCTTCTACTCCGCCAACCTCGCGGTGCCCGCGCGACGCGATCACGACGACACGGAAGTGCTCGCCGGCAAGCGGCTGTTCTACGAGGCGGAATGCACCGCCTGCCACGTTCCGAAGTTCGCCACCGCCGCCGACGCCGCCCCCGAACAGCGCAACCAGCTGATCTGGCCCTACAGCGACTTCCTGCTGCACGACCTGGGGCCGGGCCTCGCCGACGCGAACCCGACCGGCGAGCGGAGCGGCGCCGAATGGCGCACGCCCCCGCTCTGGGGGATCGGTCTGACCGACACGGTCAGCGGGCACACCTTCTTCCTGCACGACGGTCGGGCCCGTTCGCTCGAGGAGGCGATCCTGTGGCACGGTGGCGAGGGTGCGGCCTCCCGCGATCGCTTCGCCCGGTTGCCGATCGCCGAGCGCGCGCGGCTGATCCGCTTCCTCGAGAGCCTCTGATGGGCCCCCTCCGCGCCCTGCTGATCGCCTTCCTCCTGACCGCTCAGGCGTCGGCCGAGTCACGCCTGAGCGACGAGAACGCGGCGCTCCTGCAGGAGGGACTCGTGACCACGGCGGAGGCGTTCGTGCGACCGGCCTACGTCGCGCAGTCGGCGGCTGCCGACGCGCTCGTCGAGGCGCTCGATGCCCATTGCGTCGCTCCGGGCGCCACGTCTCGCGCCGCTTCGGCCGACGTGTCGGTTGACCCGTCGGTGGTCGAGGCCCGCTTCGCCGGGCTCCTTCTCGCCTGGCAGAGAAGCGCCCTGATCCGGATGGGTCCGATCATGGAGAACGAGGGACCGATGCGCGTGCAGCTCTGGCCCGACCCCAAGGGCTTCTCCGAGCGGGCGGTCCGCGCCGCGCTCGCCGCCGAGGATCGCACGCTGCTCGTGCCGGGCGCTCTCGAGGGCCGCTCGATCGCGCTGACCAACCTCACGTCGCTGGAGACGCTGATCCACGCGCCGCTCCGACGGGACGGCTACCCCTGCGCGCTCGCCACCGCCATCGCCGCGTTTCAGGCCGACCTCGCCGGAGACCTGGTCGACGCGTGGACCGTCGGCAGCGACTTCCGCCTCGCCTTCGACACGTCGGCGGCGGGCAACGACCGCTTCGCCGACGTCGACGCGGTGGTTCGTCGCCTGCTCGCGGGCGCGGTGGTCGAGGCCGACCGACTGCGCAAGTTCAAGCTGCTGCGCGGGCTCGGCCCGGCCCCGGGCGAGGCTCGACCGACGCGCACCGAGGCGGTCGACAGCGGCGTCGGTCTGGCGAGCGTCGAGGCGAGCTTTCGCGCGCTGGCCGACTTCTACGCGACGCCCTTCGGCCTGTTCGACACCGCGCCCGAGATCGGCGGATCGATGGACTACGTCCTGCTCGAACGGGCGGCCAGCGCGGTCGCCGATGACCTGGCCTTCGAGAGCGCGTCGCTGGTCGAGATCGCCGATGAGGACGGCAGTCGCGCCGCCGAGCTGCGCCGCCACGCCGAGTCGGTCCTCCACCACGAGGTGTTCCTCAAGAGCGGCTTCCCGAGCTCGATCGGCCTGACGGCAGGCTTCACGGCGGCCGATGGCGACTGAGGGCTCGTCAAGGCACGGCGAACGGCCATGATGACCAGGCGCGACGTCCTGGGACGTCTGGCGCTCGGTCTCGGCGTACTGGCCTGTCGCGACGCGACGGCTCGGGTCGCCGACGCGATCGCGGCGGGGGCGGCCGACGGCGGGGGCGCCGTCGAGAAGATCGTCGAACGGGCCGCCGGGCGCGCCGCCTACGCCGCGATCGAGACCTCGGCGAAAACCGGCTTCAGCCGGGCGCGGTTCTTCAGCGCGAGCGGCGCGCCCGTCGCGAGCGTTCCGCTCGACTTCCGGGCGCACGGCATGGCGGCTCAAGGGCACCGCCTCGTGGTCCTCCCGCGTCGCCCCGGCAACCGGCTGGCGGTGGTCGATCGGCGGACGCTCGCGATCCTGCACGTCAAGACCGCGCCGCCCGATCGTCATTTCTACGGGCACGGCGCGTTCACGGTGGACGGTGCGCACCTGCTCGTCACCGAGAACGACCTCGACACGCTGCGAGGCGGCGTCGGCGTCTACGACACGAGCGGATCGATGCGGCGCGTCGGGCAGATCGAGCTGCCCGGTTCCGGCCCGCACGAGATCGTCCGCGATCCCGAGCGCGATCTCTTCCACGTCGCGATCGGCGGGCTGGAGACGCACCCGGCCTACGGCCGCACGCCGCTCAACCCGTCCGCCTTCCGCAGCCAGGTCGTCAGCCTGCGGTTCGATCGCGGCGCCGTCGAGCCCCTCGGGTTCTGGGCGGGCACCGAAGGCGTGTCGCTGCGTCACCTCGCGGTGGGCGCCGGCGGCCGGCTGTACATCGGCGGGCATCTGGTCGATGCCGAGCGCGGGACGCCGGACGCCGTGCTCTGGGCACACGGCGCGGAAGGCGCGGTCCGCCTCGACGCCGGCCGTGTGCTCGGCGGTTACGTCTCGTCGCTCGCCACCCACGGCGAGGAGACGATCGCGACATCGAAGGAGGCCGGCGTGGCCCTCCGGCTCAGGGCGGATCGCACCGTGGAGACCTCTTCCCTCCTCGGCGCGTCAGGCGTCGCGCTGGGTCCGGCGCTGACCGCGGTCTCCGGGTTCGAGATGCTCGTCGTCAACGGCGTCCGCATCGCGGTGTCACCCTTGCATGAATTCGACAACCACGGTCTCGCAACCCGGTAGTGTTCTCCGTTCGACGTGTTCTCCGCCTGGGTCGCCCGGGTCCTTCGCGCTCAGCCCATCGGCACGCCCGGCAGCGTGAGGCTCGACCCGACGATCGACAACCCCGCCACCAGTTGCAGCGACGGCGCCGCGACGCCGACGAACCCCAGCCGCCCCGTCGAGGCGAGCGTCACGCCCCGGACCACGACGCTCGAGATCGCGACCAGGCTCGTCAACGGCGCGGTGCCGAGACCCATCGCCACGACGGCCGCGGCCCCGGCGACGAGCAGGTCCAGCTGCCAGACGTTCACCGCTCTGCACGACACGGACGTGACGCCCCCGGCGCGGTGGCGAACGCCGCGTCACGTTCGCTGCCCTGATCGGCAGGCGCGCAGACGAAAGCCTTCAGACCGCGCGGGCGCGCAGCTCGCCCAGGAGCGCGTCCGCCTCGTCCGCGAGCGTAGGCGAGAGGTGCGCCAGTGACGCCGGCTTGCTGGTCGGCGCCCTCAGGGTCGAGGCCGCAGCGACAAGGGCCTCGATGTCGGCCAGACCGAGCCGCTGCCCGAGTCGCCCGAGCGTCGCGGCACCGTTCGCGAGGAGATCCTCGAAACGGACGAACACCGTCTGCGGTGGCGCGGACCGGAGCACGTGCCGGTAGGCATCGAGCCAGTAGCGGAGCCAGAAGACGGGCTCCGTCGGCGACGCGGTCGAGGGCGGGTCTTCCGTGAAGCGAATCGGGCGAAAGTTCCGACCGAAATCGTGGTGGCCGATCCAGGCCATGTAGCGCTCGGCGAACGCGTCGTCGTCGTGCATGTCGAGGAAGCGGCAATGCTGGCTGTGCAGCGAGGCGACGTGCGCCGCCGGGTCACGGAAGCAGCACAGCAGTGTCGCGTCCTCGAACACCGAGGCGATCGCCGGCAGGCGCGCGACGTTCGCGTTGTTCTTCGACAGGTAGCGCGGTGGCCGATCGTTCTCGGGTTCGACGCCGCCGGCTGCAACGCCGCCGACCGGTGACGCGAGGCAGACGATCTTCGCGGCGAGGCGACGGTAGGCGTCCCGGAACGCGTCGGTCAGGTCCTCCGGCCCGAGCGTCCGCATCGTGTTGCCGTCGAAGATCGCCGACGCCAGTTCGTTCATCCACAACACTTCCTCGAACGCCTCGGGACTGTCGTGCCCGATCGACATGGCATCACCGTGCGCGCGCTCCAGCGCCACCGATGCCTGTCGGGAGCCGGCACTGATCCGATCCCACAGCAGAGGATTCAGCACGAACGGCATCTGACGGTAGGTGAAGCTCGCGAACTCGCCGGTACCGTAGAGAAGCTCGAGCACGAGCGTCGTGCCGGCACGCGGCAGGCCGACGACGAACACGGGCCGCTCCACGCGAACATCGGCGAGGCGCTTCTTAAAAAGGTCGTTCTCGATATCGGCAAGCACACGCTGCAGACACGGATGCACGAAGGCCAGGCGGTGCAGCAGACGATCCAGTACCCCGTACCGCGACGCGCCCGTGATGGCGTCAGCCATGTTCGACCGGCTCGGCGGAGCGCTTCACCCGACGCGACCGGAATCGCGCGTAGAGCGGCATCACGACGACCAGGGCGGCCAGCGCCCACCAGGATGTGAGCAGGCCTTCAAGCCCGTCCGGTGAAGGCTCGAACAGCGCCTGCGCCAGCGCGGCGACAGCCACGCAGGCTGCGAGCACGAGCGCGAGCTTGAGCGTGAAGCGCACCGTGTCCCGCAAGACGTCCAGGCTCATCCGACGCACCGCGCGCTCCTTCTCGAGATCGCTCAGCGTCGTGGACCGGATCACCTGCGAGGCGGCCGGCGCGACGTGCAGCACCTTCCGGATGTCCACGAGCACTTGCATGCGAACGAACAGCTCGTGGAACACGATGCCCATCGCCGCAAATACCAGGAGCACGACCGCGCTCATTCCGGTCGGGCGTTCTCGGCACTCGCGGTTGTCGGGGCGGTGGCGCGCGGGGACGCGACGTCCGGTTCCGCCGCATCCGCGGGCAGGGGTTCGTCCGTCGAGGCCGCCGCGTTCGTGCCGGCACCGGCGTCGGCCGACTTGCGCCCGAATGCCCGCTTCAGCGGATACCAGAACAGACCGAACATCGCGAGCACGATGGCCGCACCGATGCCGAACAGGGTGCCGATGACACCCAGACCTGCACCGGGACCGACGTAGGCGTGCGCGGGCGAGGAGAGCAGCGCGAGCGCGGGGACCACCGACAGCGCGGCGGCACCGGCGCACCGAGGCGCGACCCTGACGAGCGCTGCGCTTCCCGTCGGGGAACGTGGACTGGCGGACCGGGCGTCGATGGACGGATCGGTCGGCGACGGGATACTCGACGAAGCGATGTTCACGAAGGGTTGCCTCCGGTTGCGCACGCGAAGCGTGACGGTTGCGTGTCGAAGAAGTCCGGGGCCAGGAGCACGTAATCGGCCACGAACGCGTTGTGATCGGCGGAGAAGAGATTGTTGATCTCGAGCAGCACCTCGCCATCCGGCGCGATCTCGAGCGCACGCCCCTCGAACGGCACGACGATCTGCAAGGTGCCGTCGTCGAGATACTCGTGCTTGCCCATGTACTGCGAATAGAACCGGAAGTCGGGATCGATTTCTGCGGTTCGCAGCGCGCGGGTACCGGCATCGATCGACACGATGCTCGACAGGCGACTGCGCCAGCCGACATTGTTGAATACGGAGATCTCGCCGCTCGGCTGGAAATCGGGGTCGTGCTGCTGGATCCAGGGCCCGTGGCTCCACCATCGTATCGCGAGCGTATCCGGGTCCAGCACGAGCACCAGGTTGACGTTGCGAAAGCTCAGCAGCAGATCCCCGGCCTCGAATTCCGGGAAGGCCGCGGCCATGTCCGGCTGCAGCACTTCGAGATCGTTCGGGTGAAAGAAATCAGGCACCGAGCGAAAGGACTCCGCGTGTCTGAGGGTTTCGCCGGGCACGAGCGTGAACAGGGCGCGGTGTTCGGGCGACGCCTCGATGACGTCGGCGACGAGATCGATTTCCTCGAGCGTCTCGCCCGTCTCCGGATCGAAACGCACGAGGTACTGGTACTGATCGAACGCGGACGTCTCGCCTCGCCAGGTCCAGAGTCCGCCGCGGGGGTCCGGCGCAAGGGAGTGGTGAAACGCTCCCTCGCGGCTCCACATCGGTTCACCGCAGGTGTCGTAGCGCGCCATGACGTCGCCCTTGTCGGTGTTGACGATCACCGAACCGTCCGCCAGGAAGTGAAAGGCATGAGGTGCCTCCGAGCCGCCCGTCGGGCCATCCGGATCCTGCACGCCATAGTTGAGCACCCGCCGGTGCGCCTCGTTGCCCGCCTCATCGAACAGCAGGATCCCGAAGTCGCTCTCGTCGCCGAGGTATCCCATCAGGGCGCGATGCCCCGGCTGCAACAGCGCCGGTCGGTGGGCCGTCCAGGTCTCGCGCGCGGCGTTCTCGGGCGCCTTGCCGACGGCGTTCTCGGGCGCGAAACCGCCGAACTCGATGGCGTCCTCGAGCACCGTGACCGCCTCCTCGACAGGCTTGTACGGCCAGTACTTCTCGTTGGCGAAGTGCACGCCGGCACCGAAGATCGCCCCGATACCGAGCACGGTCGCCGACCCCTTGAAGATCAGTCGGCTGATGCGTTCCGAACGTGTCTCGGCCGACGCGCGCGGCGCCGGGTCGGCTGTCCCGTCGGGCGTCGCACGTCCGGTAGAACCGGCTGTCGGGCCGGCCTGCGGCCGCTCGTGAATGGTCATGTGTCGCTCCTCCGGGGCCGATCCTGCCTACCCTCTCCGCGATTCCGCGCATTAGAACAACGTTTTCGCTCGCATCGACGAGCGCTCGGTGTTGCTTCGGTCATGTAGCCACGATCCTTCCCAGCCGTCATGAACCATCGATGCGCTGAAACTACAACAATCATGGCGTCGCGCCGCGATCCGGATCTCCGTCGTCGTCGCGACAGCGATGCCACCCCGTCCGGGAGACGGTCGAGGGCGCCGGCCGGGCCAGCCGACACACCCGCCGCCTCGTCGGCGCTCCACCGGCACTCGGGAGAACGGTTCGCATCCTGCAGAGCGGACGTACTACGCTTCGCCCTCCCGGCCCTTCCCGCGACGATGCTCATGTCCGATCCTAGCCTGCGTCCGCACCTTCCCGCCGCACGACGAGCGGCATGACGGACCCCGTCTATCCGCGATGGGCCAATGCCGTCCTCTACCAGGGAGTCTGGTTCGTCGGGGTGCTGGGTGGCGTTCCGTGGACCCCGCTCGCCTTCGCCTTCGTCGCGGCGCATCTCGCACTCGTGCGCTGGCGCGCGTCGGCGTCGTTCGGTCGCGAACTGCTCACGGTACTGCTGGCGAGTGCGATAGGCACCGCGACGGACACGGCGCTGACGCTCGGCGGCGTGTTCGTGTTCACGCCGGAACCCACCCCCCTGCCGATCCCGATCTGGCTCGTGGCGATCTGGCTCGGGTTCGCGACGACCTTCCGCCATGCCATCGCCTTCATCATGGCCAGACCCCCGTTGGCGATCGTCGCGGGTGCGGTGGGCGGGCCGCTCAGCTACCTCGGCGCCGCGCGACTGGGTGCAGTGACCCTGCCCAACGGCGCGCTGGCCACCGGACTCGGCCTGTCGCTCGTCTGGGCCTTGCTGATGGCCGCCTTCGTCGCGCTCGTTCGATGCACCGGCGTGTCCCGTGCGGTCAACGCGTCCGGGTGAAGGTGAGCCTGGCGATGACCTGAGGCGCCGCGCGCGGGAGGTAGGTCCCCGTCGCGACATCGTAGGCGATCGTATGGATCGGATCGTTCGGGTGAATACCCGGGCCGTGCATCACCGGCGTGAGGTTGGACTTGCTGCCGCCGTCGAGGAGCGGTAGATCGACGCTCAGGCTCTGTAGCCACTCGCCGTCGACCAGCAGCGGCTCGCCGTCGACGCCGACGAACCAGTCCGGGCTCGGCCCGAGCATCGTCAGCAAAGTGACGCGCGGAAAGTCGCGCTGCAGCGCGAGGTCGAACGTGAGCCGGCCCGGCACTCCGTCCACCTGCGGATCGGTGTACTCGCGAACGGCGATCGTGGAATCCGCGAGGCCGGCAGCGATGGCGGGAACGACATCCTCTACGAGGAACAGGTCGATCTCGCCCCGCTCGGCAAGGTCCTCGACGCCTTCGCTGGCGACGCCGCCGGGCTCCCAGAAGGACACCGAGACGTTGTGAGTCGCGCCGCCGATCAGCGACAGGTGGGCGTCGACCGGAAACCCCTGCGGGAAATCTGCCGCGTTCCAGAAGTTCTCGAGGACGACCGCGTAGCCGGCCGTCTGGCTGCGGGGCGACAGCGCGCTGGCGGTGTCCGCCGTGTCGGTGTCACCCGATGTGGCAGTCGCGTCGGTGCCCTCTGGCGTACCGGCCGTGCCGCTGCCCTCTGGCGAGCTCGTCGTGTCGGTGCCCTCTGCCGAGCCCGTCGTATCGGAGCCATCCGGCGTGCCGGTCGTGCCCGTGGTGCTCGGATCGGTCGTGATCGGGTCGGTCGGGGTCGTGTCGGGCAGCGCGTCAGTCGTGTTCGTGCCGTCCGGCTCGTCGATCGCGCTAGAGGGCGGTGCGGATCCTCCCTCGGAGCCGTCGAGAAAGACGTCCGGTTCTGGCGCGTTCGGTGCGGTAGCAACGACGTCGCCGCCATCGCCCCCCCCGCCGCCGCCGCAGGCGCCGAGCAGGAGGGCGCAGATCACTGCCAAACGAGGAGAGGCTGTCGTCATGGATGTTCTCTATGCGGGGCGCATGTCCCAGAATGGGGGTCTCACCGATCCCTGGTCGTTCGCATCCATGTCCGGACCGTGGTTCCGCAACGATCATGCCGCGACCCGATCTGCGTCGTCCACGCGCTGGCTGTCGGCCTGTGACGAGGTTCGGTGGTGCGGGCGCACCTGCGGCGTGATCCTGTACGCACTGCTCGTTCTGGGTGCTACCGCGGGCGTGACCGTGGCCCAGGACGACGCGTCTCCGCAGTCGGTCGCGCGGCAGTGGAACGAGGTCCTGCTCGCGGCGATCCGCCGCGACTTCGCACGTCCGACGGTACACGCGCGCAACCTCTTTCACGTGTCGGCGGCGATGTGGGACGCATGGGCGGTTCACGACGATGGCGCCGCACCCTTCTTCCTCGGTCGCACCCAGGCCAACGGTGAGCGCTGCACGATCGACGCGGGCGCGCTGGACGCCTACCGACGAAACCTCGCCAGCGTCGACGAGGATGCGCCCGACGGCACGGCGGGAGTCGCGGCGAGTGACGCCGCCCGACGGACGGCCCGCGAAACCGCCATCAGCCACGCCGCCCATCGCGTCATCATCGGACGCTTTCAGCGCTCGCCCGGCCGAGGCGGCACGCGCTCGCGCGCCAACGCCCTGTTCACCGCACAAGGGCACGACCTCGGCAACGATTCGACCGACCTCGCGACGACGCCGACGCCCGCCGTGCTGGGTAACCTGATCGCCGACTGCATCCTGAGACTCGGCGGGGCGGATGGCTCGAACGAGTCCGCCGACTTCGCCAACCGCCGCTATTCCCCCGTCAACGCGCCGCTCGATCCGAGCTTCCCCGGCAACCCCGGGCTCGAGTTTCCGAACCGCTGGCAACCGCTGGAACTGAGCATCTTCGTCGATCAGTCGGGCAACCAGACGGGAACCCCCGTCTTCCTCGGTGCCGACTGGGTCGATGTCCTGCCGTTCGCGCTGTCCACCGCGGATCGAAGTAGCGTCGTTCGCGACGGCGAAGAGCAATCGCTCTACCTGGACCCGGGCGAGCCCGACCAGCTGACCGACGACCCGGACACGAGCGCGGACTACCTCGCAGGTCATGCGCTCGTCGCGTTGTGGTCGGCTCACCTCGACCCGGCGGACGGTGTCGAGGTGGACATCTCGCCCGGCGCGATCGGCGCGAGCCCGCCGCCGCCCGAGAGCCGCGACGAGCTCCTCGACGTCTACGACGCACTCGAGGGCGGCGCGATGGCGAGCGGGCATCCACTGAACCCGGTCACCGGCGAGCCCTACGCGACGAACCGGGTCCCGCGGGGTGACTACACCCGCGTGCTCGCCGAGTTCTGGGCCGACGGCCCGGACAGCGAGACGCCGCCGGGGCACTGGTTCCGGCTCTACAACGAGGCGGTGGCCGATCACTCCGCCTTCGAGCGCAGACTCCGCGGCGAAGGCGACGTGCTCGATGCGCTCGCCTTCGACGTGCACGCCTACCTCCTCCTCGGCGGAGCGATGCACGACAGCGCGATCGCCGCCTGGAGCGCCAAGGGCGCCTACGACAGCACGCGCCCCGTCTCCGCGCTGCGCTACCTGGCCAACCGGGGCCAGAGTTCCGATCCGACGGGGGCGAACTACTCGCCGCTCGGCTTGCCGCTGTACCCCGGGCGACTCGAACTCGTCGCGCCGGGGGAAACCCTCGCAGGCAACGGTGATGTCCACGCCGGCAAGTTCAAGGTGCGCGCCTGGCGTGGCCCGAGCTTCGTCAGGAACCCGGAAACCGATACCGCCGGGGTCGGCTGGATACTGCTCGAGAACTGGTGGCCGTACCAACGGCCCACCTTCGTCACCCCACCCTTCGCCGGCTACGTGTCCGGTCACTCGACCTTTTCACGCGCGGCGGCAGACGTACTGAGCGCACTGACCGGCGATCCGTTCTTCCCTGGCGGTCTTGCCGAGTTCGTCGCACCGCGCGACGAGTTTCTCGTGTTCGAGGACGGGCCGAGCGTGGACATCGCGCTGCAGTGGGCGACCTACCGCGACGCCGCCGATCAGACAAGCCTGTCGCGCATCTGGGGCGGCATTCACCCACCCGTCGACGACCTGCCGGGCCGGTTGATGGGATCGCGGGTCGCCGAGCGCGTCATCGCGCGGGCAGAGACGTTCTTCGACGGTACCGCCGCTCCATCCGACCTGCCCGGTGAATCCACCGGCGGCGATGGCGACAGCACGGGCGGCGCTTCGGGCGGCGAACCGGGTGGCGACGAAAGCGGCGGCAACGAGGGCAGCAGCGCCGGTAGCGGCTCGGGTTGCTCGATCGCGAGTTCAACCGCCGCGCGTATCGATCCGCTGCTCGGCTCGTCGCTGCTGATGGCCGCGCTGTTCGCGAGGACGCGTACGCGACGACGTCGATCGGCGCGTCCGGCCTGTCCGACGCGGTCGGCGCGTCCGGCGCGGTCAGCACAGTCCGCGCGGCCGGTGCGGCCGGTGCGACGGGCGCAGTCAGCGAGGTCGGTCGAATCGGCGAGGTCGGATTGCTCGGTCAGGTCGACCGTGTCGACCGGGTTCGACAGGTTGCGATGATGGAACGCGTCGTCAGCGCCGCGATGATCCTCTGCCTGTCGATGTCGGTGGGGTGGCTGAGCGCGTTCGCGTGGCGAGAACGCGCCCTCATCGGCCGGCTCTGGTACGAATCCAGCGAGCAACGCTATCTGACGATGACCGGCGACGTGGGTCCGGTCACCTACCTCGCGACACACGACGACGCGACGGCCTTCATGAGCGCCGCGCTGGCACTCGACGGCGTGCTGGGCGTGGAACCCTACGACTGGCCGCGCGTGTCGGCAATTGCCTTCGTCGATGGCGAGAGCCGAGCGATCGATCGCATCCGCGCGCTCGAGAACGTGCAGCGTCTGCAGCGCAAGTTCGTGCCGATGATCTGCCACTGACACTCGCGGCCTACCGGGGGTTTCCGATCGCTCGCCGGGTCACACGAGAGTTCAGGAACCCTGATCGCTGTCGTCGGTGCCGATCCTGGCGGTCAGCCGCACTCGTTCACCGGCGTCGGACGCGGCTTCGATGTCCGTGACCCGAAGACCGCTGCCAGGCTCCTCGGTCGGATCTGCGCGACGTTATGGTATTCGACACCTGGTAGTACCTGATGGCGCTTGTGGAGAATGCCTTCACCGGCCCGGCGGCTCACGACGGCTTCAAGACCGCCTCAAGGCTTCCTCATGGCCCTCTCGCGCCCCCCCCCCGCGGCGTCCCCCGGGACACCGCCCTGCGTGACTTGCGCAGCGTCACGACTCACGGCGAACTCGCGCCATGCGACATAGACGCCGCTGCCGACGACGATCGACGAGCCGACGATGGTCGCCGCGTCGATGGACTCCCCGAACACGACCGTGCCGACCACCATCGCCCAGGGCAGCACCAGGTAGTGGAACGGCTGCAACACGACCGCCTCGGTGAGTTGCAAGGCCTTGATCAGCATCCCGTGCGCCAGCACCGAGCAGACGCAGAGCAGAAGCAGCAGACCAACCTCGCGAAGGTTCAGGGGTTGCCAGTCCACCAGTGCGAACGGCAGGGAAGCCAGGGTGCCGACCATGCCGAACCAGACCAGCGACGTCGCGAAGGGATCGTGCTTCGACACCTGACGCGTCAACAGGGTGTACAGCGCATAGATGACCGCGCAGGCGAGTGGCAACAGCGCCTCGACGTCGAACAGGGCCGTCCCCGGTCGGAGAATCAACAGCGTGCCGATCAGGCCGATGACAACGGCCAACCAGCGTCGCGGCCCGACGTGTTCGCCCAGCAGCGGGACCGACAGCGCGGCGACCACGAGCGGAAAGCACGCGAAGAGCGCGTGGATCTCGGCGAGTCCGAGGAATCGAAGCGCGAAGGCGAACAACGCGATCTCGCTGACCATGCACAGGCACCGCACGAACTGCCGCACGGGCACCGTCGATCGAAGGGCCTGCCGGACGCCCTGCCCACGCGCCGCGAGCACGCAGGCGAAGGCAAAGAAGACGGCGAAGCGCACGAAGACGATCTGGCCGATCGGCACGGTGCTCGTCAGCAGCTTGGTTGCGGCATCCTGCGTGGCGAAGACCACCGTGGCGATCGTCATCAGCACGATTCCGACGATCGATCCAGCGGGCGCAGTCGCGTCGGACGGGCCGAGCGGCGCTGGCGGCGGGTGGCGGGCAGCAGCTTCCTGTTCCCTGATCACCAAGGGGTCGATGTCTGCCGGCAAAGAAGTTCTGTGATGGTATAGATTTCAGTGGTATCCCGGACGGCGAATGAAGATGGTGACCGTAGGGTGGCCGATCGGCAACGCCCGACCTCGAGCGACGCGCGGCGACGGCGTGCCGCTGCCGACGGAGTCGGTGTCGATGCCGTTCGCCGGGCTGTCGCTTGATGGTGATGGTATAAGTGATATCAGCCGAACGGTCTCGCGGTGCGCTTTAGAAAGGTAGGCCCCGCGCATCTTCCGAGCCCTCCTCGCCCACCCGTTCCGCCGGGCTCCTTCGGGTTGCCGAAGGGCCCCGCTCGAGCGCTCGCTGCCTGGCGCGCGCGACGTTCCTAGCCGGGCGAGTCGGTGTCGGCTGCGAGTTCGCTGATCAGGCGCGCCGGCAACTGCTCGACGTCGTACTGCAGCAGGCGCTCGTCGGTGATGACGTAGAGCCTTCCGTCGTCGACGATCAGGTCGCGGCAGTCGACATCCCGGATGCCGTCCAGCGGCAGGAGTCGCGCGGGATCGGTGGTGTCGAAGACCTTGATGCCCGCGATGGAGTCGCAGACGAACAGCCGCCCTCGCCCGTTGCGCTCGATCGCCAGACCGGACGGGCCCTGCATGGGGATCGTGTCGACGAGCCGCGGCTGCGTGAAATCGGCAAGGTCGATGACGTCGAGCTGATCGGCCGTCGCGCCGCCGGGAATGCTTCGAAGCGTGACGTAGGCATGGCCCGCCAGCGCGACGACCGGATCGCGGGCGCGGGCGTGCACGAACTCGCCGACCAGCGTGGGCTGGAAGGGATCGGCGTTGTCGAGGATGTACACCCCGTCCTCGGCGCCGAGCAGCAGGTAATTCTCGTACGGGAAGATGGTCTCGAGCCCGGATCGGACAGGCACCTTCGCCTGCGGGTTCGGGTTGGTCGGGTCGCTGATGTCGAACAGTTGCAGCGTGTCGTTCCCCGCGATGGCGTAGAGGTAGTCCCCGACGATCGTCATCCGTGCGGTCGAGCCACCGCGCCCGCTACCGCCGTCGCTGCTGGCGTTCGAAGATGCGCCGTCGTTGCCCGAGCCCTCGCCCGCGCAGCCGACGAGCAAGGCGAGCAGGGTCAGCGCCGCCAGTGTCGAACCGACTCGGCGCCGTTTCACGTCGCGCTCATTCATGACCGGTGACCACGCCGCGATCGCGGTCCACGTCGACGAAGACGATGTCGTCCGACACGTTCTGATACTCGTCGTAGGGAAAGACGAACTCGTCGCGATCGAGTTCCAGGTAGGCCGACCCCCCGAGATCGATCGTGACCAGGTCGACGTAGCTGTCCGCATAGAGACTCGTGCCGCGGATCTCGAGTTCGGTGTTGCCGGGAATGGCGATGAACGAGGCGTTGACCGGGCGGGCGGGATCACGGTTGTCGATGACGTGGACGCCTTCGTTGCGGCTATTGAGGAACAGCCGGTCGCCGAACACGTAGAGGCGCCCGAGGGCACCGATCGGTCGCGCCGCGCCGACGCTGACGGCCCGCCGCAGCTCGTCGTAAGAGAGATAGACGGGCTCGGCGACCCGGACGCCACCATTGTCGCCGCGCGACGGTATCGACGCGATGCAGTCGTCACTCGTCTCGCAGGGCTCGTACGGCGCCGTGCCGGTGACGAACGCGAACGACAGGGCGGCCAGCAGCCCGGCGCCGTAGCGGACGCTTCGGTCGGTGGCGCCATCGATACCGCGCTCGGCGCCCGACGCAGGGCCCGACGCACGGCCCGACGCACGGCTCGACGCACGGCTCGAGCGGCCGTCGGCCCCGCCTCGAGCGCACCGGGCCGACGACCCGGCCATCAGGACCGCCGCACCGCTTCCGAGAAGACAGGCGATGACGTCGCCTACGTCGGTCGTGCCGAGCGAGAATTCGCCGATGAGGGCGAGGCCGAGTACCAGGAAGGCGAGTGCCGCTCGCCGGGTCGGCCGGGTTCCCGCCAGTGCAAGGGCCAGCCAGGTCAGTGCGAGGGTATGCAGGAAACTCGGCAACGTGCCGTGCGTGGGGTCGGCGAACGCCGCCGCGGCGAACCCGTCCGCGATCGTGGCGGGGAGGACAGCCGAGAGCGTCTCCCCGAGGGGTGTCGCCGGCCCCCGAAGCAGTGCGTAGTAGAGCAGGCCGATCGCTAGGGCGACCGCGGCGGCGAGCACGAGCGACAGGTACCCCGCTCGCTGGTGCCCACCGGCACGCCGCGCGTCCCTCACCGTCGATTCATCTGCCATCTGTCGATCCGGATCGCATCGTCCGCCTCCCGCCGCTCCGCCGCAGTGTAGGCCGGCATGCGGGCTTCGGCGAGCCAGGATTACCGCGAGGGACGGGCCGCTCGCACGAGGGCGGCCGGCGGTCTGGCTCAGGACGCGCGGGCGAGCCCTGTCTCCGCGTCTGCGGCGATCGTCGCGAGCAGCTCGGCCAACACGCGCTCGCTGTCCTCGACGGCGACCTGACAGGTGCCGGCCGCTTCGTGCCCGCCGCCGCCGTTGGCGAGCATCAGCTCACCGACGTGGGTCCGGTTGCCACGATCGAAGATCGACTTGCCGGTGGCGAACACGACGTTCTGCTTGCGGAAGCCCCAGAGCTTGTGAATCGAGATGTCGCACTGTGGGTAGAGCGCGTAGATCATGAAGCGGCTGCCCGGGTGGATCACCTCCTCGTCGGTCAGGTCCAGCAGCACGCAGGAGCCGTGGACGGTGCCGCAGCGCCCGAGCTGCTCGATGAACGCATCCTGGTGGCTGGCCCAGAGATCGACGCGCTCCCGGACATCCGGCAGGGCGAGGATGTCCTCGATCGTATCGGTGCGGCAGTGCTCGACCAGCTCCATCATCAGGGCGTAGTTCGAGATCCGGAAGTCGCGGAAGCGACCGAGCCCGGTGCGCGAATCCATCAGGAGGTTCAGAAGCTCCCAACCGGTCGGCTCGAGGACTTCCTCGCGCGAGAACTGCGCCGCGTCGGCCTTGTCGACAGCCTCCATCATGCCGTCCCACTCGGCGGGGAAGGCCGCGTGACCGCCGTAGTGCTTCCAGACCATGCGGGCGGCCGACGGTGAGTCGGCGTCCATCACGTAACCCGCCTGACTCGTGTCGTTTCTCTGGGCTTCGGACTCGTGGTGGTCGAACACCAGGTGCGCGCCGGAGACGTACGGGAGGTTCGTCGTGATGTCGCGAGAGCCGATCTCGATCTTCCCGTCTTGCATGTCCTTCGGGTGCACGAAAGCGATGTCGTCGATCAGATCGAGATGACGAAGGAGCACAGCGCAGACGAGTCCGTCGAAGTCGCTGCGGGTGACGAGCCGGTAGCTCTCGCTCATGGGGTGAATCTCCGATGGATGATGGGCCGACGCGGTAGCGCTGATGCCGCCGTGGCTCCCGTTCCCACGAATCGGCATCGAGGCGCGGTCATTGAGCGCCCCGTGGCCGACCGGCGAACGCTGGGACGCGGGTTCGTGAGCTCTGTCACAGCGTCGACGGTCTGCTCGCCGCTGCGGACAGCCGGCGCGCAAAGCCGGTCAGGGGTTCGTCCCTCGGGAAGGGATACGGGATGGCTCACCCCTCGGAAGGGGACGCGGGAGGGCTTTCCCCTCAGGAAGGGGCACGGGAGGGTTCGCCCCTCAGGCCACGCGCGCCAGTTCAGCCGCCGCGATGTCGACCCGGCGGCATTCGGCGCGGTCGATGGCGTCCAGCAGATCGGCCGCCGAGAACGGCTTCTCCAGATAGGCGATGGCGCTCAGTTCGGCGGCGCGTTCCCGCAGGCGGGGCTGACGACTGGCGGTGATGAAGATCACCGGCACATCGGTGGTGCGCTCGTTCGCCATCAGGCGTTCGGCCACCATGAGTCCGTTGCCACCGGGCAGGTTGATGTCCAGCAGGACGAGATCGGGCACCTTGCCCAGCGCCTCGTTCATCGCGATGACCGCATCGGGCGCCGTTCTGACCCGATACCCATGCGCCGTCAGGCGAATGCCGAGCGCCTTGCAGATGAGCTTGTCGTCCTCGACGATGAGTATGGTCTTCATGTCCCAGCCCGATGGTGAAGCGTCGCGCGGAACTCGCGCCCACCTGTTAACGGCCGCGCATACCATCGTTTCAAGTGGCGCGACCGGGTCGCTGCAAGTGGCTGTGACCCTATTCTCGCGACCGTTGTCGTGCGACGTGACGAGGTCCGCTGGTTCGGCTAAATCGACTCGTGTCGACAAACGCCGACCGCCGACACGGGCCTGCCGCATCGGGCCTGCCGCGTTGCGCCTGCCGCTTCGGGCCTGTCGACTCGGGCTTGCCGACTCGAGCCTGCCGTCACGGACCGACAGACGGGGTCCGGCCGACTCGGCCCGCGGCTTCAGGCCAACTGCTTGCCGACAAACGCGATCAGCTTGTCGGGGTCGACGTGGAATCCGTCGAACAGCACGGTGCCGCCGGGTTCGATCAGGATCAGCCACGGCGTTCCGCCGGTGCGATAGTGACGCATCGTGAGCGGTGCGCCGTGCGATTCGGGATCGCCGGGGTCGTGCCCCATGACGTTCGGCAGATCGTACCGGACCTGCAATTCGCGTACGGCATCGCGCGTGTTGATCGCGTGCCCCTCGAACACCGTCTGGATGCCGGCGATCGCGACATCCGGGTGCCCGTGAAAGGCGTCAGCGAACGCCTTCAGGGTAGGAAAGCCGGAGGCATGGCAGCCCGGGCACCAGTTCTGGAAACACTTGAGAAAGACCCACTTCCCGCGGGCCTCCAGTACCGAGAACTCGGTAGGCTCACCCTCCCCGTCGATCCAGTAGTCCAGCGCGATCTCCGGTGCCGGGTGCCCGGCGATACCCGGTCGATTCGCCGAGCTCGCCGCCTGGCCGAATGCAAGCCCGGCGCCCGGACCGGCTCCCAGGGCCGAGAGCCCGGCGAGCGCCGCGCCGCGAGCGAGCCATTGTCTTCTATCGTCGTTCATTCGATGCATGACCTCGCGTGATCGGGTCCGGACCGGTCGGCCGAGCGGCCGGCCGTCGTCGTCAGGTGCCGCTACCGCTCGGCGCTCGCCATCAGCGTGGCGATCGGTACGCGCAGGGAGAGCGACTCCGGCGCGAGACAGATGCTGTCGCTGCACACCTGAAGCTCGAGCGCGAACGGCAGCGACACGCGACCCTCGGGCATCGCGGCCAGCGGCGCCGACAAGGTGACCCGCCCCTCGTGCAAGGCCATCGGCTCGCGCTGGAAGGCGAGTGTCCGAACCTCCGGCTCGGGGTAGTCCACCGCACCGATCTCGACGCCGTCGCTGCCTGTCAGGAGCGTCGGCACCAGGTAGTCCTGCAAAGGCCGGTGTGCGTTGATGTGCCAGCCATCGGCGAGCGCGATGTCCACGATGACGCGCGCGTCGGCGTCGTCATCGCTCTCCGGCACGACGACGCGGGCCTCCGCGCGCACCGCGCCCCGGCCGGCGAACACGCGCGCGCCACCCTCGCCTTCCAGATGATCGGCAACACCGACGAGCAGGTAGGGAAACGCCCTGGAACGCTCGGCGATCGGCACCGACAGCGCCGCGATCAGGGCGTTCGCCTCGTCGCCGAAGCGGCGCTCGCCGGTGCGAGACGCCAGCGCCGTCAGCACGCCGAGCGCGACCGAGTTGCCGGAGGGCATCGCATTGTCGAACAGGTCCTTGGGGCGCGCGGCGAGCGGGGCTCCCGCGACGTTCGACGCGCCCATGAAGAAGCCGCCCTCGAGGGGATCACGGAAGCGTTCGATCATCGAATCCGCGAGGCGGGTCGCGCGCTCGAGAAAGCGAGACTCGCCGGTCGCGTCGTGCAGCCGGATCAGACCCTCGGCGAAGAAGGCATGATCGAGCTGGGTTCCGTCGATCGAGGAACGTCCGCCGAGGCGCGCGCGCCACAGCGCTGCACCGTCGTCACGCGACATGGTGTCCCACAACGTATCCGCGGCCTCGACGGCCGCCGTCATCCAGCGCGGCTCGTCCAACCGCTCGCTGCCTTCCACGAGGGCGGTGATCATCATGCCGTTCCAGGCGGTCAGCACCTTGTCGTCGAGGAGCGGTGCGTCCCGCTCCGACCGTGCCTCGAGCAGCGCGTCCGACCACCCGTCCACCCGCGCCACCAGCTCCGCTTCGGACAAGGACAGCGAGCGCGCGACCTCGGCCAGCGGACCTGCCGTGTGCAGGATGTTCCGCCCCTCGAAGTTCCCCTCGAAGCTCACGTTCCACACCTGCTCGGCGATCGCGGCATCCTCGGCCCCGAGCACCTCGACGAGCTCCTCCGGCGTCCAGACGAAGAAGCGCCCTTCCTCGCCCTCGGAATCGGCATCGGTCGCCGAATGGAAGAGCCCTTCCGACGAGCGCATCTCTCGCAGCACGTAGTCGAGCGTCCGACGCGCGATACGGGCATGGGCCTCGTCGCCCGTCAGGGTCCAGGCCTCGGCGTAGAGTCGGGCCAGCGCCGCCTGGTTGTACAGCATCTTCTCGAAGTGCGGCACCTGCCAGGCGGCATCGACCGCATAGCGATGGAAGCCGCCGGCGACATGGTCATGGATGCCTCCGGCGGCCATCGCGGCGAGCGCCGCGTCGACGGCGTCGAGCGCGCGGGCATCGTCCGCGCGCGCGGCCCGGTCGAGCAGGAAGAACAGCGACGGCTCGCTCGGGAACTTGGGCGCCGCCCCGAAACCGCCGTTCAGGGCGTCGATGTCCGCGAGCGCGAGATCGACCGCGCGCTCGATCTCCCGTTCGCCCACGTCCCGCGCCTCGGAGCCGAGCGCCTGACTGCGCTCTATCGACTCGCTGACCTGCCGCCCCTGGGCCAGCAGCGACTCTCGATCGTCGAGCCAGAGCACGGCGACGCGCTCGAGCAGTGCGGTGAAATCATCGGGCGGGAAGTACGTCGCCCCGAAGAACGGGCGTGCATCGGCATCGAGGAAGCTCGACATCGGCCAGCCGCCTCGCCCGCTGATCAACTGCACGCCGGTCATGTAGAACGCGTCGATGTCGGGCAGCTGCTCGCGGTCGACCTTGACCGCGATGAACTCCCCGTTCATGCGGTCGGCGATCGCGAGATCCTCGAAGCTCTCGCGCTCCATCACGTGACACCAGTGGCAGGTGGCGTACCCGATCGACAGGAAGACGGGCTTGTCCTGCGCGCGCGCCGCGGCGAAGGCTTCCGCGCCCCAGGGGTACCAGTTCACCGGGTTGTGGGCGTGCTGGATGAGGTACGGAGAATCCTCGTCGATCAGACGGTTCACGAACTGCGGCGAACCGTCGGCGAATAGGTGTTCGGTTCGCGGCTCGTGCTCGGGTCCGCGCGCCTCGAGGGCCGCGAGCAGGCGGGTCGACAGGGCCTCGTCCTCGTCCAACGCGACGATCGGCTGGCCGACGGCCGGCGTCTCGCCGTCGGCCGACGCGGGCGCAGGCGCGACGCTCGCGAGCAGTCCACCCGCGGCCAGAAGGAGAACGGCGAGGGAGGGGACGGTCGAGGTTCGTGCCCTCACGAGGAGCTCCTCGCCATCGCGTAGAACAGCCCGTGTTCGTCCCAGAGCTCGATGTCCACGCCGTCGACGCCGCGGTGGCGCCCGTCCAGACGCTCGAGATCCACCGCCTCCCGCGTGACGAAGAGGCTCATCGTCTCCTGCCCGTCGGGGGAGGCGAGCTTGACGTGCGCCGCCAGATGGCCCGCGAGCGAGCAGTAGCGCCCGCCGAGCGGCATCCAGCTCTCGCCGATCCGTGCCGGGCGCCGAATCTCGAACGGGAGCTTGCCCATCGCGCCGTTGAGCGAGGCGAGACTCGATTCGTCGAACTCGAGCGACAGTCGGGTGTTGTGATTCATCGCCGCCTCGCGCACGACCCGCTCGGTCCGCTCACCCAGCGAACTCGACAGGTGCACCAGCAGGGTCGCCAGCACGAGCGCCGACGCGGCGACGGCCCACCCCAGCGAACGCCGTGCGGGCGCCGTGCGCAGCCGCGTCGCCGCCGGTCGGTCGACCAGCACGTCCAGCGTCGCCGCATCCGGCGCCAGCCCCCCATAGTGCGCCCTCAGACGGCGGTCCAGCGCGGTCTCTTCCCGTCGCTCGCTCATCCCTGCCCCCTCCTCTCGACCCCTATCGCGACCACGTTGCCGCCGTCCTCCTCGCCCATCTGCGCCCTGAGCTTCGCCCTCGCCCGGTGCAGCAGGCTCAGCACGGTGCCGCGCGGGCTGTCGGTCATCTCGCCGATCTCGGTGGCGGTGTAGCCCTCGACCACGGACAGGAACAGCGCCTCGCGCTCGACGTCGCGGAGCGTCGCGAGCGCGCGGACCAGTTGCGGGTCGACCGGATCGGGCGGGCCGCTCGGTCCGTTGCCCGCCGCGTGCACGTCCGGGTCCGCGTCGTCGAAGTCCACCGACCCTGCGCGCCGACGACGGCGGTACTCGTCGATGTGGCGATGGCGGATCGCCCGGAACAACAGCGCGCGGTCCGGCTGCGGGCCGTGTCGTCCGAGGAGCGTCAACCAGGCGTCGTGGACCAGATCGCGAGCGCTGTCCGGGTCTCGCGCCAGCGCGCAGGCATAGCGGTAGCCCGAGCGGATCAGTTCGTCGTGTCGCTCGCGTCCGAACATCGCCCGTCTCGTCTCCCGCATTCGGCAACGGGCGTCGCCCCGCGCTCGGTCAGACAACGCACGGGCAGCGCGTTCGATTGCGCGGCCCGGGTGCGCAGTCGATCACGCCGGGGGATCAGGACACGTCGCGCCAGACCGCGCCGCCGCGCACGGCCCGATCGTGCTCGCCGAGCTGCGGGGCGCGGCGTTCGAGCGACAGCGCGGCGTCCCCGAAGCGGATCGGTGTGCGGACACCGGGCACACCGTCCGGGTCGATGCGCATGCCGCGGTGCACGAACTGCGGATCGGCGAACACCCCGGCCACGTCGTTGATCGGCCCGGCGGGCACGCGGGCGGCGCCGAGCGCGGCGAGCAGGTCGTCGCGCTGACGAGCGGCGCAGGCGCCGGCGATCTCGGCGACGAGAACCTCGCGGTGCGCCACGCGGGTCCGGTTGTGCGCGAAGCGCGGGTCGGCGGCCACGCCGTCGAGCCCGAGCACCGCGCAGAGACGCCCGAACTGGGCATCGTTGCCGACGGCGACGATGACGTGGCCGTCGGCGACCTCGAAGGTCTGGTAGGGCACGATGTTGGGGTGGGCGTTGCCGAGCCGTCGCGGGCTCTCGCCGCTGGCCAGGTAGTTCATGGCCTGGTTGGCCAGCACGCCGCCCATGCAATCGAACAGCGCCATGTCGACGTGCTCGCCCAGGCCGGTACGGGCGCGTCGCAGGAGGGCCGCCTGGATGGCGGCGACGCCGTAGAGTCCGGTGAAGATGTCCGCGAAGGCGACCCCGACCTTCTGCGGTGCGCCGTCGGGCTCCCCTGTCAGGTCCATGATGCCGCCGAGCCCTTGGATCATCGCGTCGTAACCCGGCTCGTTCGCGCGCGGACCGTCCTGCCCGAAGCCCGTCACCGAGCACACGATGATCGAGGGATGCCGGGTACGGATCGCCGCGTGATCGAGCCCGAAGCGCTCGAGCCCGCCGACCCGGAAGTTCTCGACGATCACGTCGGCGCCGGCGATCAGCGTGTGCACGAAGGCGAGGTCGTCGGCGTGGTCGAAGTCCGCGATCACGGAACGCTTGCCGCGGTTGCAGGCGTGGAAATAGGCGGCGTCGCCGTCGATGAAGGGCGGGCCCCAGGCGCGCGTGTCGTCCCCGCCCGGACCCTCGACCTTGATGACGTCCGCGCCCAGATCGGCCAGCGTCTGGCCGATCCAGGGGCCCGCCAGGATGCGCGCCAGCTCGATGACACGCAGCCCGGCAAGCGGCGATTCGGTCCGACTCGCCGCACCGTCCGTCCCGTTCGCAGGCGCCGGCGCCCCGGTCGTCACGCGCCGTGCCTCCGTCAGAAGAACGCCTGCAGACCGGTCTGCGCGCGACCGAGTATCAGCGCGTGCACGTCGTGCGTGCCTTCGTAGGTGTTTACCGTCTCCAGGTTCTGCGAATGCCGCATCACGCCGTAGCCGATCTGGATGCCGTTGCCGCCGTGCATGTCCCGCGCGAGCCGCGCCATGTCGAGGGCCTTGCCGCAGTTGTTGCGCTTGACGATGGAGATCATCTCGGGTGCCTCTCGGCCCTCGTCCATCAGCCGCCCGACACGCAGCGAACCCTGCAGACCGAGACAGATCTCGGTCTGCATGTCGGCCAGCTTCTTCTGGAAGAGCTGGGTCGCGGCGAGCGGTCGATCGAACTGCCTGCGATCGAGGCCGTACTGACGCGCGCGGTGCCAGCAGTCCTCGGCGGCGCCCATGACGCCCCAGCTGATGCCGTAGCGCGCCCGGTTCAGGCAACTGAACGGCCCGCGCAGACCCTGCACGTCCGGCAGGATCGCCGCCTCGCTCACCTCGACGTCCTGCATGACGATGCCACCGGTGACCGACGCACGCAGCGAGAGCTTGCCGTCGATGCGCGGCGTGGTCAGACCGTCCATGCCGCGCTCGAGCACGAAGCCGCGGATCGCACCGTCGTGCGCGTCGGACTTGGCCCAGACGACGAACACGTCGGCCATCGGTGCGTTCGAGATCCACGTCTTCTCGCCGCTGAGGCGGTAGCCGTCGGCCGTCTTCGTCGCGCGGGTGCGCATGCCGGCAGGGTCCGACCCGGCCTCCGGCTCGGTCAGGCCGAAGCAACCGATCAGCGAGCCGGCGGCGAGTCCGGGCAGGTACGTCGACTTCTGAGCCTCGCTCCCGAACGCCTCGATCGGGTACATGACGAGAGAGGATTGCACGCTCATCATGGAGCGGTAGCCGGAATCGACGCGCTCGATCTCCCGCGCGACGAGTCCGTAGGCGACGTATCCCGCGCCTGCGCCGCCGTATTCCGCGTCGCAGGTCACCCCGAGCAGACCCGCCTCGCCCATCAGCGGAAAGAGTGCGGGGTCGGTGTGCTCCTCGAGGTAGGCCGCCTCGACGCGAGGGGCGAGTTCAGCCGCCGCGAAGGCCCGCGCGGTCTCGCCGATCATGCGCTCCTCCTCGGAGAGCTGCTCCTCGAGGCGAAGCGGATCGTCCCAGACGAAGGGCACGCCCTTCGGGGCACGCGGCGCGGGCGCGGCGGACACGTCGGTGGCGACGGCTTCAGGCTGAGCGGACATGGCAGAGGGTCTCGGCGCGCGTCGGGACGATGCGCAGGGGGAACAGCGTCGCCGCGCAGCCCCTCGGCGTCAAGCGCGACGGGCACCTCGCCGCGGCGCCGGAGCCACGCCCACCACGCCGCCGATCGGTCGGGGTTTGCATGACTTGCCGCCAGGGGTGGACGCACGCCGGCCGGGGCGCTATGGTCCGCCGCCCGCGCCGGAACGGCGACCGCACGGGCCGCGATTCGCGTCGCCCCGTGCCCCCCCGAGGGCGAGACGCCCGGAGCCCCTGACCCGATGACCTTCTGCTGCGCCCTCCGTTGCCGCGACGGTATCGTCGCCCTCGCCGACACGCAGATCGTGCGAGGCAGCGAACAGGTGAACAAGTCCAAGCTCGCGATCCTCCACGATCGCGACGAGTCCTTCTTCATCATGACCTCGGGCCTGCGCTCGGTCCGCGACAAGCTGATGATCTACGCCGAAGAGGCGATCCGGGAGGCCAGCAGCGGCTGCGAACGGCTCTACGAGGCGGCCAACCTGTTCGGTGCGCAGATGCAGCGGATCCGCGAGGAGGACGGCGAGGCGCTGAAGGCGTCGAACCTGTCGTTCAACGCCCACGCGATCATCGGCGGCTGGTTGCGGGACGACCCTGATCCGAGCCTCTTCTATCTCTACCCGGAGGGCAACTGGGTCGAGGTGGACGACGATTCCCCCTACTTCATGATCGGACGAAGCTACTACGGCAAGCCGATCCTCGACCGGCAGATGCGCGCGGACGTCACGCTGTCCCGCGCGACGGCCCTCGCGCTGCTCGCCTTCGACGCGACCCAGACCTCGGTCACGGACGTCGACTACCCGATCGACATGCTGACTCTGGCGCGAAGCGACCGGAAGACCCGACAGGCGCGTTACACGCGCGATGACCTCGAAGCGGCCTCGGCCGACTGGCAGGCCCGGCTGGGGGACGCGATCGACGCGTTGCCCATGGACTGGGCGGGCCCGCTTCTCGGGCGCTGACGCGCCACCCCTTCTTCGGTCTGCAACGAGCTTTTCACTCTCCCATGAGCAAACGCATCGACGTCGCCAGCGACCTCGGCTACCAGGTCGAGTCGCCGACCAGCTTCCTGTTCCAGATCGCCGTCGCCGAGAACGAGCACCAGACGATCGAGCGCGAGTCGATCGTCGTCGAGCCCTCGATTCCGCTCGAGATCTGCAACACCGGTCTGCTCGGCAACCGCTCGCACCGCCTGCTTGCACAGCCCGGGCAGATCACCGTGCGCTACCGGGCGACCATCCGGCTCGATCAGAAGACCACGCCGCGCGCCAGCCTCGGCGAGACGCCTCACGCAAGGCTCCCGCCCGACGTGCTGCCCTTTCTCAACCCGAGCCGCTACTGCGAGTCGGACAAGCTGCTGAAACTCGCCTTCGACGAGTTCGGGCAGATCCAGCCTGGCCACGGTCGGGTCGCGGCGGTCATGGACTGGGTACACGACAACCTGGCCTACGTGCCCGGCAGCTCCGGCCCCAGCACGACCGCCTGCGACGTCCTGCTCGCGCGTGCCGGGGTCTGCCGCGACTACGCCCATGTGGCGATCTCGCTGCTGCGCGCGCTCGGCGTGCCCGCCCGCTACGTCGCGGGCTACGCGATCGACCTTCAGCCGCCGGACTTCCACGGCTTCTGCGAAGCCTGGCTCGGCGACGACTGGTACCTGTTCGACGCCACCCGGCTCGCCCCGATCAGCGGCTTCGTGCGCATCGGGGCCGGGCGCGACGCCGCCGACGTCTCCTTCGCCACCTTGTTCGGCACCGCGACCTCGTTCGCGCCGACGGTCAGCGCGGCCGATGCCGACGGCGACCCCACGACGGCCACCGACGACGCCGTGAGTTCCGCCTGAGGGACCGCTCGGGCCGTCGGGGCCGTCCTCGCGCGGGCGGCACGTCCCCTGCAACCTGCAAGGGCGCGCCGCCCCCATGGGTCCCGGTCGCCCTCCGGCGACGCCCTCGGTCGCGCCCTGCCCGTGCCCCCCGGCCGTGAACTAGACTGCGCCCCATGACTGCAAGCCCCCGTCCCACCCTCCACGTCGCGCCGCGCCCCGTGCGCCGCTCCCGCGCCTGTTGGCACGCTGCCCTGCTGCTGCTGATGGTGTCGGCCGGCCCGGCCCGGGCGCAGTCCGGTGACATGCCGGTCAGCGTGCTGAACGACTGGCGCTGGGAGGGCCAGTCCGCGCCGCTGCTGCTGGCGCTCGACGAGGGCTACTTCGCCGAGGAATCGCTGGACGTGACCTTCGATCCCGGCGCGGGCTCGGTCGCCGCCCTGCCGAAGGTCGCGAGCGGCGAATACGATTTCGGGATCGCCGACATCAATTCACTGGTGACCTGGCGCCATGAGAACCCGGGCGTGGATCTGAAGGCGATCTTCATGATCTACAACGCCCCGCCCTATGCCGTCATCGGCCGGCCGTCGCTCGGCGTGACCGGACCGCTCGATCTCGAGGGGCACGTGCTGGGCGCTCCGGCCGCCGACGGCGCGTTCGCCCAATGGCCGATGTTCGTCAGGGCGAACGGCATCTTCGACGAACGGGTGACGATCGAGGACGTCGGCTTCGGCGAGCGCGAAACGAAGCTCGCCGAGGGCGACGTCGACGCGATCACCGGTTTCTCCTTCACGTCGATGGTGGGTCTCGAGGGCGAGGGGGTGCCGACCGACGACCTCTCGTTGATGCTGATGAGCGACTTCGGGCTCGACCTCTACGGCAACGCGATCGTCGTGAACCCGGGGTTCGCCGAGCGCGAACCGGCCGCCGTGAAGCGGTTCCTGAGGGCGGTGACGCGCGGCTACCAGCAGACCATCCGCGACCCGAGCACCGCCGTCTCCCACGTGCTCTCGCGCGTCCCGGACGCCTCCCCCGAGATCGAGCTTCGGCGCCTGGTGATGGCGATCGGGCACCACATCGTCACCGACGAGACGCGGCAGGCCGGTCTCGGCGGCGTGATCGAGCAGCGCCTCGACAAGGCGATCGCGCAGCTGAGCGAGCTGCAGGGTGTGGAGCCCCGCCCGGCGGCGGCCGAAATCTTCGACGCGGCCTACCTGCCCCGGCTGGAGCTGCGGCTCGTGCCGGGCGAGCCCGACGGTGAATCGGCTGACGACTGACCGCTGCCCGTCGATTCTCGACCCCTGCGCTCTGAAGCTGACCCCTGATCCCTGACGACCCTGCCCTTTCGGCTAGGCGGGGTCCGGACTCACCGACTCCCCGGAGGGGTCGGGCATACTGAATCCATCCGGTGCGGTGGTGAGAGCATGGACAGTCCGTTCCTTCCGGGACGCGTCAGGCGTCGGATCGCGCAGCGTATCGTGCTGCTGCTCGCGCTTCTGCACGGACCCGGCGCCGAGAGTCTCGCGGACGACGCGACAGCCGTCCTGCCCCCGCCCGAGGGGCCCGTCCTGCTGGTCATTCGCGGGGCCATCGCCCGTACGAACGTCGACGACGAAGCCCGGTTCGATCGGGCGATGCTGCACCGTCTGCCACGGACCGGCTTCGAGACCGCCACCCCGTGGTCCACGGCGCCGAGCCACACGTTCGAGGGCGTGCGGCTCTCCGTGCTGCTCGACCTGGTCGGGGCGAGCGGTACGCGCTTCGAGGCCATCGGCGCCGACGACTACGCGATCACGTTCGAGGGCGTGGACCTCGAACGTTACCCCGTGATCCTGGCAGACACCCAGGACGGCATGCCGCTGACGCTGCGCCGCCTCGGCCCGCTGCGCATCATGTTCCCGTTCGACGACTATCCGGAACTCCTGAACCAGGGCAACGACGCCCTCTCCGTCTGGCAGCTCGAGGTCATGGAAATCCGGTGATCGAGCGGATGTTCATCGCACTCACCAGCGTTGCCGCCGTCGTGTGTTCAGCCGTGGTGGTCTACCTGATGGTGCAGATCAATCGGACGCGGCTGGTGCTGCAGGCGGACGGTGTGTACGAGTTCAACTACATCCAGCAGAACGACCACAACTTCGACGAGTTCGCGCTGGCGCTCGACGAATGGCGGGAAGCGCGGCGGGACGACCCGGACGCACCACGTGATTTCCGTCAACGGTTCGATATCGTCTGGAGCGCCTTGTCGTTGAGCGAGACGCAACTCGGGCCCTCGCTGCGGCCGCTGCCGGAGACCCGGGCACTGCAGGCCGATGGCGAGGCCTTCCTGGCGAAGAACGAGCCACTGATGGAGCCCGACGCCGCGCTGGACGACGAAGATCTGAAGCGCATGGCCGACGAGGCGCGAACGCTGTCGCGCCGGGTCTACCAGATCGGCCTGACCCTGTACCTGCGAAAGGGCATCTTGCGCGACGACGTGGCGGCGCGCATGGATCGCCTGACGCGTGCCTTCTGGTTCTTCGGCACGACGCTGCTGCTCGCCGGATTGACGCTGTACGGGCTGCTGACGCGCGCCTACCGCCGGGCCTCGGCGCTCGTCGACCAGTCGAACGTGACGCAGGCACAGCTCGCCACGGCGCTCGAGGAACTGACCGACGGGGACATCGAGCGTCGCAAGCAGAACCGCTTCATCGCGACCGCGAGCCACGACCTCCGCCAACCGCTGCACGCGCTCGGCCTCAACCTCGTGACCCTTCGCGGACACGTGGATACGCCGCTCGGTGAAAGCATTCTCGAGAACGCCAGCCGCTCCACCGAGTCGCTCAACCATCTGCTCGGCAGCGTGCTGGACGTGTCGCGCCTCGATGCCGAGGTGATCGAGGTGAAACGGGCCGATCTGGCGCTCGACGAGATGTTCGAGCAGCTCCACCACACCTGGCAGCCGGAGGCGAACGATCGCAAGCTTGCCTTCGACGTGCACCTGTCGGGACTCGCCGTGAACACCGACCCGGTGTTGTTCGGGCGCATCCTCGGCAATCTCGTCAGCAACGCGCTCCGCTACACCGAGGCCGGCAGCGTGCTGCTCGAGGCGGAACGCGGCACCCGGGGCGGCGTGCTCGTGACGGTCGCCGATACCGGTCAGGGCATTCCGGAGCGCGAGCGGGAAGCCGTGTTCGCCGAGTACTACCAGATGGACACGACGGTCGGCGCGCGGACGCAGGGTCTCGGCCTCGGACTGTCGATCGTGCACCGGCTGGCTCGCCTGCTCGACATCCAGCTCGAGGTGCAGTCCTCCGTCGGCCGCGGCACACGCTTCGAGTTGCTGCTGCCCGAAGGGGACATGGGGGTGGTCGAACGCCGGCGCTCGAGCGCGAATTCGTCGGCGTTCGACGGGGTGCACTTCGACGGTCTCAAGGTGCTCGTCATCGACGATGACCGGGACATCCGCGACGGCACGCTTCGCTTGCTCGAACAGCGCGCCTGTCGCGTCATCGCCGCGGACTCCGCCGACGAGGCTCTGGCCGCCATCGTCGACGAGGAACTCGTGCCGGACCTGATCGTCGCCGACTACCGACTCCGGGACGACCGGACCGGTGCCGATGCCATCCGCGCGGTGCGCGAGGAGGTGAACGAGAACGTGCCGGCGATGATCGTCACCGGCGACACCTCTCCCGCGCGATTGCGCGAGGCGAGCGCGAGCGGGTTCCGGCTACTCAACAAGCCGGTCGTGCCCGAGGAACTGTTCGACGCGATCGGCGATCTCGCCGACAGGGGAACCTGACCATGAACGTACTGCTCGTCGAGGACCACCGGCTCGTCGCCGACGCCATGCGCATGATGCTGCAGGACATCGACGCCGGCGTGGAGGTCACCTCCTGCTATTCCACCCAGCACGCGCTCTCGATCGTCGACGCCGGACGCGACTTCGATCTCGTGCTGACCGACCTGTTCATGCCGGGCATCGACGGTCTCGGCCTGCTGGCCGGGCTCCGCAACAGGCACGCCCGGGTCCCGATCGTCGTGATCAGTGGGCACGACGAGGATCGCTTCATCCGCGCGGCGATCGAACACGGGGCATCGGGCTTCATCCCGAAGACCTTGCCCGGGACCGAAGTCATCCTGGGGCTGCGCGAGATCATCGCGGGTGGACGCTTCTTTCCCGCCGGCTTCTCGCACGAGGAGCGGTCCGGAGACCCTCGCGGGGGCGACGCCGCGACGCCGGCCACCGGCGAGGACAGCGGCCCGACGCCGGGACGCAAGCAGCTGCAGGTCCTGCAGCTCATGGCCGACGGCAACTCGAACAAGCAGATCTCGCAGATCGTGGGCATCACCGAGGCGACGGTGAAATACCACACGTCGCAGCTGTTTCGACTGTTCGGGGTGAGGAACCGCACCTCCTGCGTACGGGAAGCCCAGCGGCGCGGCCTGATCCGTTCGTTCGAGGAGCAGTAGGCCCGACGGCAGATCGGGCCCCGACTCGGGCCCCGACTCAGGCCCCGGCAGCGACCGGCCGCCGCCCCACGATGAACCGGTACGGGATCAGGGAGAGCGCCGCGATGGCCCATTTGATCCCGAGATCACCGGTGGCCCAGCCGATCCAGGGCAGGCCGCTGCCGGCGAAGGCGAGCGAGAAGAACAGCACGGTGTCGAGCGCGGCGCCGAGCACCGTCGACACGGCGGGCGCGATCCACCAGGTGCCCCCGCGCAAGCGATCGAACACCTGTACATCGAAAAGCTGCGCCACCAGGAAGGCGATGCCTGAGGCAAGCGCGATGCGCCAGTCCACGAACACCGACAGCGCGACGCCGAGCGCGAAACCCACCAGCACCACGCGGCGCGCGGCGGACGCGCCGTGCAGGCGATTGACGAGATCGGTGACGAGAAAGGCGAAGGGGTAGGTCAGCGCGCCCCAGGTCAGCCAGTCGTTGATCGGCTTCTCGACCAGAAAGTTCGAGGCGAGCACGACGACCGCCATGGCGGCAGCGAATGGCCAGAGGAGACGAAGCATCGGGGAGCGATCGGCGCGGTGTCGGGAAGCCGCTCAGTCTAGCGCCTCAGCCACGCAGCGGGAACTCGGCGAGGCGGACGAACGGTGATGACGGCGTCGCCTCGCGGCACAGGGCCAGCCGATCGAACACGGCCCGGTCGCCGACACTCGAACGATAGCGCGCGATCAGCGCATCCAGCCAGGTCGCGGCGAGTTCACCGGCCTCGCCCTCGTCGGGCAGCACGGCCGAGAGGGTCATGTGGAAACGAAAGCCCTCGAGCACGTGCGGGTAGCCCCAGCGCTCGAGCCGGGCGCGAGCGGCGGGGTCCAGCGTGTCGGGCCGCCGACGCGCGACGGCGGCGGCATCGAGCGGCGCACGGAACGGCTCGAGCCCGATCACGCAATCGGCCGCGAGGCGATCGAGCGGCTCGAGCGCGGCGGGCAGGACCAGCGCTGCGAAGGCGCCGTGGCGCGCCGGAGCGAGACCTGCCAGCGGGATCGGCGCGTGCGTGCCGGCGAGCGCATCGCAGGCTTCCACCAGCGCCATCTCGTCGGTGTCCCCGGCGAGCACGAAGGGCGCCTTCAGCGTCGCGTGGAAACCGTAGCGAGCCGGGCGGGCCGTCCACGCAGGCGGGACGACGACCGGTCCCGTCAGCGGGGCCACGGGCGCGCCCACCGCGTCTCGCCCCAGGACCCCCTGGCCGAAGTCGGCGAGCGGCGTGCCGTCCTCCGGCACGAAATAGACCGCGTGCCGTGTCACGCGACGCGCCGACCGCCGACGATGACCTCGCGCACCACCGGCAGCCCCCCGACGACGTCGAGTCGTACCAGATCGGCCCGCCGTCCGACGACGAGCGCACCGCGGTCATCGAGCCCGAGGCGCTCGGCCGGCGCCGACGTCACCAGGGCGACGGCCCGCGGCAGCGCGTAGAGCCCGTCGGCGACCAGCCGGAAGACCGCCTGGAGCAGACTGGCCGGCACGTAGTCCGAGGACAGTCCGTGGAGCACGTCGGCCCGGGCGAGTTCGGCCACCGACACGTTGCCCGAATGCGAGCCGCCGCGCACGACGTTAGGGGCGCCGCCGAGATTCCATTGACCGCGCGAGGCGCCGGCCACCGCCGCCTCCAGCGTGCAGGGGAATTCGGCGATGCGCACCCCCTCGTCCAGCGCCTCGGCGACGTGCTCGAGCGTCGTGTCGTCATGGCTCGCGACGGTCAGCGTGCCGCCCGCCATGCGGGACGCCACCCGCTCCAGCACGGCACGGCGATTGGCGGCGACGTGACGCTGACCGGCGGCCATCCGGATGTCGATGGTGCGTCGGGCCGCCTCGCTACCCCCCTTGTGCTTCAGCAGCGACGCGATGTCACGCCATTGGCGCTGTCCCGGCGTGTGATCCATCAGCGAGAGGATGGTCACGCGGGAATCGTCGACGAACGCCTCGAGCATGTCCGGCAGCGTGGGATCGGTCAGTTCGCAACGCATGTGCAGGCGGTGATCCACGCGCAGCACATCGCGTTCACGCCCGGCCGCGAGCGCGTCGCGGACCTCGCCGAACAGCTCGCCGCGCGTGCGCGCCTCACCCTCGTGCGCCCCGATGCGCAACGCGTCATGGACGGTGGTGATCCCCGACATGGCGATCTCGGCGTCGTGCGCCAGCAGCGCGGCGAGCGCGTTCGGCCAGCGCGCAGCCGGGCGCGGCAGCAGATGACGCTCGACATTGTCGGTATGCGGTTCGATCAGGCCCGGAATCAGGTAGTGGCCGTCCACCGGACCGCCGACCGGCTCTCGCGCGCCGGCAGCGTCATCGCCGGTCTCGGTCGGGGTATCGCCCTCGATCCCGACGATGTGTCCGTCCGCGATCTCGAGCGTGCCGTCGACCCATCCCTCCGGCAACACGAGCCGCGCCGGTGCCAGTCGCGTGCTCACGGCGCCCACCCGCGAGCGCGGACGAGACCCGGACCGATCGTTGCCGTCCCCCTCGTGCTCGACACGAGACTAGAGCGAGCGGCTCCAGCGACCGATGCGCTGGTTGAGATCCCGCCGCACGGAGAGGTTCTGTTCGAGCGAGTTCTCGAGCTGGTCGATGCGGTCGAGCAGATTGTCCGCATCCTGGTCGGGTTCGAGCGCCTCGCGCTGGCGGCGGGCGTCATCGAGACTGCGCCGGTTCCGCTCGTAGGCGAGCTGCAGCTCGTCGTTCCGGATGTTCATGCCACGCACGTAACTGATGAGGAAACGGCCTTCGAGTGCCACCGGACAGTTTCCGGTGTAGGACTCGCCACTCTCGCCCAGGTCGAAGCCGCGCGTGGGCTCGCAGTATTCCTCGAGACCGCGCGCATGCCCCTCCGTCCAGGCACCGGAATCCACCGGAATGTCGTAGTCCGAGCAACGGTCGGCGAGCACGCCGACGCGCTCGAAGCCGAGACCCGCACGTCCGTCGCGGAAGCCGAGGCCTTCCCAGTCACCGCTCTCGCAGTCGCGTTTCGCCGCGGAGGCGCAGCCGCCGAGAACGGCGAGTACGAGCAGGCCGGCGACAAGTCTGATGCGGTTCATGTGTTCGTCTCGAGTCTGTATACCCAGCCGCGCGGATCGTCCGCCCGGCCCCACTGGATGGCGTTCAGGCGCTCGCGCAATGCTCGCAGCTTCGGGCCCGGTCGTCCGGTGCCCACCGTGTGCTCGCGCCCGTCGTGGATCAGCGTGCCGACGGCCGCCAGCACCGCGGCGGTGCCGCTCAGGCCAGCCTCGGCATCCGGGCTCGCGGCCCGCTCGAGCAACTCCTCGACCGGGAGATCCCGCTCCTCGACACGAAGCCCCGACTCGAGCGCGAGCGTGAGCAGGGAATCCCGGGTGACGCCGTGGAGGAAGGATTCGTCGAGCGACTTGGTGATGAGTGTGTCGCCATCGACAAGCACGAAGTTCGCCGCCCCGGTCTCCTGCACGTCACCGTCCGGACAGAAGAGCACCTGATCGGCGCGAGCGGCGAGCTTCGCACGCTCGATGTGCTTGAGCGCACTCGCGTAGTTGCCGCCGCCCTTGACCATGCCGTGATCCGGCGCGCAGCGCCCGCCGGAGCGCTCCAGCAACAAGCGAAGCGTCGCCTCCCCGCCCGCGAAGTAGTCGCCGACCGGGGACAGCAACACATACTGGAGCGAGGTGATCGAGGGGGCCGCCGCCTTGCCGATCGCCGCTTCCGTGCCGATGTGCGTCGGGCGGATGTACATCGACCCGGGCGGTGCGGGAACGTCCGCGGCGAAGCGCGCGACGACAGTCGTGATGAGCGTCATCGTCATCGCTCGATCGATCGGCGGCAGGCACAGCAGCTCGGAACTCTGCGCGAAGCGCGCGACGTTCAGCTCGGGACGGAACAGCGCGATGGTGCCGTCGTCGTGACGGAACGCCTTCAGCCCTTCGAAACAGGTGCTCGCGTAGTGGAAGACGTGCGCGCCCGGGTGCAGCGGCAGCGCGTCGCTCGGGGCGAATGCAGGCTCGCTCCACCGCGCCCCGTCGAAGTGGCTGAGCGCCATCTCGGGCATGAAGCGCGTACCGAAGTCACCGGCCATCGAAGGTTCCGTTCTCGACGCGAGCGCGTCACGGACCGGACAGTACCCAAACCGCGCGTTTCAGGCCAGTGCCGGGAATACGCCATGAAAGGGCCGGGCCCGCCGCCGTCAGGTGCCGGCGACGTCGCCGACGAGATCCTGCAGCCTTCCCCGCACGTCGGTGGTCACGACTTCTCCACCTCGCTGTGGAGCTTGAGGACGTTGTTGCCGTCCTCGACGTGGATGTAGTAGGCCGGGTCGTCCTTCGACCCCTTGCGCACTACCTCGCTGCCGTCGATGGTGCGGGTGGTCTTCTCGGTGAAGACCGACTGGATGGTGCCGTGGCCGTAGCCGTTGCCCCACTTCCACTTGACCGAATCGCCTTCGTCGTACATCGCGTGTCCTCTCCCGTGTCGATGATCCAGCCGACACCGTAGCGAGCCATTGGCGAGGCGCGGGGCCGTCACCGCATGACCGGCAAGACTTACAGCATGGGCAGGAGCGCGAGCGTCCCCCATACCCAGAGCCACAGCAGGAGCGCGACCAGCACCGCACCCGAGCCCATGTCCTTGGCACGCCCCGAGAGTTCGTGCAGCTCGGGACCGATGCGATCGACGACCGCCTCGACCGCGCTGTTCAGCAACTCGACGATCAGCACCAGCAAGGTGGTCCCGATCAGCATCGCCCGCTCGACCGGCGACACGTCGAGCAGGCAGGCCAGCGGCAGGAACACCACGGCGAGCAGTGTCTCCTGACGGAACGCCGCCTCGTACCGGAACGCCGCGCGGATGCCCGCCCATGCGTACACTCCGGCGAGCATGATCCGTTTCAGACCGGTGTTCTTGGGCATCTTCTCGACTTCTCCTGTCGGCCGTCTTCACGTGTCCGCGCTCACGCCCCGCGGCGGGCGCCGTCGCGCCCGGCGCTCGCCGGCGCCACTGTACTCGTGTCGCCCGGGATCCTCGACGCGTCTGGCCACGATCGTGCTCGCCGGCGCGGCGCTCGCGATGGCCGCCAACGTGCCGGTCGTGCGCGCCGACGAGCGGCCCGCCGCCATCGACCCCGCGACCCCGGACGCCGCGCTCGAGGGCTCGGTGACCGTGGCGGCCGCCTCCAGCCTGCGGACCCTCTGGCCGCGTCTGGAGGACGCCTGGGCAGCAACCCTGCCCGGCGTGTCCGCCAGACCGAGCTTCGGCGCGTCGCGGCTGCTGGGCCGTCAGATCGATCGGGGCGCGCCGTTCGAACTGCTGCTGGCGGCCGACGAGGTATCGGTGGAGCGCCTGTCCGCCCGCCGCGCCGATCCGGCCGATGCGCGCGTCTATGCCGTCGGCCGCCTGGCGCTGGTTCAGCGCGGCGCGCCAAGCGATGAGCCCGGCGACGGTCGCGCGAACGATGCGGCAGCAGAGCGCCTCGATGCCATCGACAGGTTGACGAGACACCTCGACGCCTCCGCGGTGAACCGGCTGGCCATACCGAATCCGGAACACGCGCCCTACGGCGTGGCCGCGCGCGAGGCCTTGAACAGCGCCGGAGCCTGGCCTCTGCCGAGCGGGCGATTGGTGGTCGGGGAGAACGCGACGCAGACCCTGCAGTTCGTCCTGGCCGGCGCCGTCGACATCGCGCTCGTGCCCTGGTCGCTCGTGGCGAACGAAGCGCCGCCGGGCACCCGCGCGACGCGCGTGACGGCGACGCGCCACGCGCCGATCGTGCACCGGCTCGTGACCGTCCGCGACGCCTCTCCGGCGGCGCTCGGGCTCGCCCGGTGGTTGCTGGGCGAGGAAGCTCGCGCGGTATTCGCGGACGCCGGTCTCGACGCGCCGCCCGACACCACACCCGGGACGTCCCGGGACGTACCTGCCGGGCGATGACCGCCTTCTGGCTCTCGCTCCGGGTGGCTGCCTGGACCACGCTGCTGCTGCTGCCGATCGGGCTGTTCCTCGGGCGTTGGCTCGCCGGCAGCCGCTGGCGCGGCCGTCCCTGGCTGGAGGCGGCATTGCTGCTCCCGCTGGTCCTGCCGCCGACCGTCATCGGCTACTACCTCCTGGTCGCCCTCGCCCCGACCTCGGCGTTCGGCGCCGCGCTGGCCGCGCTCGTCGGCCAGCCGCTCGTGTTCAGCTTCCCGGGTCTCGTGCTCGCCTCCCTCGTCGTGAACCTGCCGTTCGCGGTGCAACCGGTGCAGCAGGCGTTTTCGGCGCTGCCCGCGGACGTGCGCGAGGCGGCGGCGGTCAGTGGACTCTCGCCGTTGCGGACCTTTCTCGTGATCGAGCTGCCGCTGACCTGGACCGGGGTGTTCGGCGCGGCCGCCCTGGTGTTCGCGCACACGCTCGGCGAGTTCGGCGTGGTGCTCATGGTGGGTGGCAACATCGAGGGCGTGACCCGGACGCTGTCGATCGCGATCTACGACGACGTGCAGTCCTTCGACATGCGTGCCGCCGGACTGTCGAGTCTCGCGCTGGTCGGCTTCTCGCTGGTCGCGCTCGCCGCCGTGCGCGTCAGCGCGGCGCGCGCCGAACGCGCGCGCCACCCGGACCGATCGTGAGCGACCTGCAGCCCGGCCTCGATGTCCGACTCGCCCAGCGCGGTCCGATCCCGCTCGACATCAGACTTGGCTGCCGCCGCGGCGAACTGCATGCCCTCGCGGGACCGTCGGGCAGCGGCAAGACCAGCGTGCTCCGCGTCGTCGCCGGCCTGCAAGCGGTGAGCGACGGGCGTGTGGCCTGCGGCGACTCCCTGTGGCTCGATACGGCGGGCGGCGTGCGGGTGCCGCCGCGCAAGCGCCGCGTCGGTCTGGTCTTCCAGCACTACGCCCTGTTCCCGCACCTCGACGTCCGCCGCAACCTGACGCTCGCGATGGGTCACCTGCCACGTCGCGAGCGAGGCGCGCGTGCCGACGCGTTGCTGGAGCGGGTGAACATGGACGGTCTCGGCGCGCGTCGAGTGACCGCACTTTCCGGTGGCCAGCGCCAGCGGGTCGCGCTCGCCCGAGCGCTCGCCCGCGACCCGGACGTGCTGCTGCTCGACGAACCCTTCTCGGCCGTCGACCGGGAGACCCGTCGCCGCCTGCATCGCGAACTGGCACGCCTCCGCGCGACACTCGACATCCCGATGATTCTCGTCACCCACGACCTCGAGGAAGTGCAGCTGCTGGCCGACACGCTCTCGCTGGTACACCACGGCACCACGCTGCAAGACGGTCCCGTCGAGACCGTGATGCGCCATCCGTTCTCCCGAACGGCCGCCCGCCTGCTCGGGCATCAGAACCTCTTTCGTGGCGAGGTGCTCGCGACGAACGGCCGCACCACCCGCTACCGCATCGGCAACGCCACCCTGGTCGGCGCCGCTGGCTCGCCCGCCGTCGGCAGGGCTGCCGGGCTCGAGGTCGGCGCGTCGGTAACCTTGCTCGTTCCCCCGTCCGCGATCCGTCTGACGGCGCCGGACGCTCGCCGCGCCGGAATCGATCACGCAGGCGACGACTCTCACCGCCCCCGACGCGATGCCGCCCGGCTGACCGACGATGCGCCGCTCCGCGCCCGCGTCGGCGAGGTCGTGGCGCTCGGCGACGAGCTCTCCTTGCGCCTCCGCCTCGACGACGTGGAGAAATCGCTGCGCCTGCGCGTGTCTCGTTCCCGGGCCGCCTCTCTCGATCTGTCGCAGGGCGTGCGACTCGACGTGCACGTGACACCGGACGCGGTCCACGTGATGCCGGAACCTGCGCCCGAACGGCCTACAATCCACGCATGATCAGCCGCTTCCTGCCGACCCGTCGTCGCGCCTTCGAGGATCTCTCCGAACAGGAGATCCTTGCACTGGCCATCTCCTCCGAGGAGGACGACATGCGCATCTACCGCGCCTATGCCGACGGGCTCCGGGAGAGCTTCCCCGCCTCCGCCGCCGTGTTCGACGACATGGCCGACGAGGAGAACGATCACCGCACGCGCCTGATCGACCTGCACCAGGCGCGCTTCGGCGACATCATCCCCCTGCTTCGCCGCGAACACGTGCGCGGCTACTACGAGCGCAAGCCGGACTGGCTCGTCCGTCCGCTGCCGCTCGAGAAGACGCGCGAGAGGGCCAGCGAGATGGAGCACCAGGCGGAGCGCTTCTACCGGGCCGCCGCCGCTCGAACCACCGACGCCGCCACGCGCAAGCTGCTCGGCGATCTCGCCCATGCCGAAGCGAACCACGGCGAGCTCGCCGACCGCCTCGAGCGCGAACACCTCACCGACGAAGCCCGCGACGAGGAGGACGCGACCGAGCAGAAGCAATTCCTGCTCACCTGGGTGCAGCCCGGACTCGCCGGACTGATGGACGGCTCCATCTCGACGCTCGCGCCGATCTTCGCCGCCGCCTTCGCCACCGGCGACACCTGGCGCACCTTTCTGATCGGGCTGTCCGCGTCGATCGGCGCCGGCATCTCCATGGGTTTCACGGAGGCCGCGCACGACGACGGCGTGCTGAGCGGACGCGGCTCGCCGATCAAGCGCGGTCTGGCGTCTGGCGTGATGACGACCCTCGGCGGCCTCGGCCACGCGCTGCCCTATCTCATCCCGAACTTCCGTGTCGCCACGACCATCGCCATCGCGGTCGTCTTCGTCGAGCTTTGGGCCATCACATGGATCCAGCACCGCTACATGGACACCTCCTGGGGCCGCTCGATGTTCCAGGTGCTGCTCGGCGGTTCGCTGGTGCTGGCGGCCGGCATCATCATCGGCCAGTACTGAATCGCCGATCGGCCGGGCGCGGGCGTCAAAAGCCCACCACCGCCGGACGCGCCTCGGGCGCTAGACTCGACGGACCGGCTCCGAGGCGGGGTCGTCGATCCGGAGAACGACATGCCCACACGGCAGGTTCACGAGGACTTCGAAGTCTTCGCCGCCGAAGGCGACAACGCCATCGGTGCGGTGCGCGAGATACACCCCGATCATCTCGTCGTCTGGATAGAGAACCGGGGCGACACGCGCATCGACGCCGAGCACATCGCCAGCGCGCATGACGGCAAGGTGCTGCTCGAGGCGGACGGACTGCCCGAGCGGCTGCGTGAGGCGATCGCCCATGCGCACGATGCCGAGTCGGCACGCGAACCGGATTCCGTCGACCTGGATTGAGGCGTTCCCGGCGACACCGCGCATGCAGCGGGCAGCCGGGTTCGTCGAACGGTGTGCTGGAGGCGAAGCGGCGACATTCCCCGGTCGACTATCTTCCATGGACCGTCCCGTCCCCCGAGCGCCCTCATGTCCACGCGTCTCCTCATGTCCGTCGGTGTCCTCACGGCCCTACTCGGCGGCTGCCAGTCGTCGAGCCGTTCGAACGAGCGCTCGGACGATTCGGCCGATCGAGGATCGCTCGCCGAACCCGTCGGGGAAACGTCGGCGAGCGAAGCGGCGGCGAGCGAAACGTCGGATCCGGCGATGACCGATTCGCCCGCGGAGTCCCAGCCTCCGGACGGCGGATCCGTGCCGGACCCCGCCACGCAGAACACCCTGCGCGTGGACTACGCGATCACGGTGCCGTCGCACGTCTCGGACACCCTGACGGTAAGCCTGGTTCGCGGCGAGGACAGCGTGTCGGCGACATGGTCGGGCGACGAATTCTGGTCGGCCAGCGAAGTCTTGCCGACCGACGTCGTCACCTCCCCCGTCGTCACCTTCGCGGACGACGCCGGTCGGCTCACGCTGGGCACCGCCGAGCTTTCCTTCAGGACGGGCACCGACGCCCTGCAGCTGGTCTCGGTCACGGCCGAGCAATTCGACACCGTGCGTTGGGACGACGACGGAGACGGCATCAGCAACCTTCGTGAACGCGTGGGCGGTACCGACCCCTTCCTCGACGAATCGGGCAAACTCGAGCGGCGAGAGACCTTCGACCCCCTCAGTTCGTTCGTCCGTCCCGTCGCGCTCGAGGTCATCGAGCGGGCTTCCTCGTTCCACGAGTCGTCGATGCCGGCCTCCTTTCCATACGTGGAGCGTGTTCAGGCGGGCCCGCCTGCGGAGACCTTCGGTTACACGACGCCGGGCTATACCTTCCGTCGGGTCGCCGACGTGGACGCGTCCGGCGTGGGCAGCTTCGAGAGCTATGTCCAGACGATCGAGCGAGACGACAACACCATCGTGGCCCTGTCTGGCAGCCGCGACGTCGTCGACGGTGACATCGCGTGGACGGGACACCAGGAGCGATCCAATGCCTCGACGGGTGTCCGCCAACGCGTCGACTTCACGACGGCGTTCGAGCGAACCGGCGCGACCGTTCGAGGGCTCTCCGGTGTGCTGACCTACGAGGCGTTCGGGACCGGGTCGAACGACACCGGTGGCGTGGCGATCCGGGTGAGCTACACACTGACTGCCGAGCCGATCGACGGCATGTCCGTCTGCCTGCCCGTCGCCGGTCGCATCGAGTACGACGGCCTGGCGCCGGAACGCGAGAACGCCGTGACCACCATCGTCAAGGGTATCGACGACGATGACTGGCGCGTGACGTCGATCGACGGCACGGGCCGGATCACCGACGACTTCCTGCTCGGAACGCTCGGCACCGAGCTCTACTGCGACTACCGGGAGTGAAACGGCGACCGGACGAGGGCCTGCTCGTGCCCCGGAAACGAGCGGAGGTGAGGCCTCGTCGACGAACTACTGTTGTTATGAACAGTTTTTGGGAGTAGCTTACGGATCGTGCCGAACGGACATCGCATCAGGCGGCGACCCGGGCCCTTCGACCAGCAGGCTTGTCTCATGACGCAGCAGATCAGAATCACCGTCCTGCCGGACGATCAGGCTCACCCAGACCTGGTCATCGCGGCCGTCGAGGCGAATATCGCGCGGTTCGACGACGCTCGCCTGATCGCGTACTGGACCGACGTGTCGGCCGGCCTCGGCGATGCCGAGCTGGCCATTCGCATGGACGTGAGCCTCGAGACAAGGCCTGCCCTCGCGAGGCCTGCCCTCGCGGGGCCAGCCATCGAGCGCTCTGCCGTCACGAGGTCTGTCGTCACGGGGTCTGCCATCACGAGTCCCGGCATCGCAGGGTCTGCCATCGGTCTGATCGAGCGCGCCGTCGAACAGGATCTCAGGCGCCGTCAGCTTCCCTGCTCGGTCGTGGTACGGGCCCTCGAGCCACCCGTCTTCGACGACGACCGGGCGTCACTGCCCACGGTGCGCGACGACGTGCGTCGTCTCGTGAATCTCGTTCCACGCGGCCGCGTGACGACCGTCACGGCCATCGGCGAGTGGATGGACACGGCGAGCGAACGCGTTGCCGCGACGATCGACGACCTGGCGACGAACTCGCGCGCCGCGACGCCCTGGCACCGGATCACCGCAGCCCACGGCCGCATCGATGCGTTGCGCGATCCGAGGCGGATCCGACTGCAGGCCGCGCGTCTCGAATCCGACGGTGTGCCGGTTCGGCACGAGCGCGTGGTCGGCTTCGGCGCGCGATTCATCGACGTCGTCCGCCTGCGTGGCGACAGCGTGATCCGCTGAACCCGGCTCGGCGAGTCCGTGCCGCGACGTCAGGTCACTCCTCTGCGCCGGCCGGTGTCGGCACGGGTCGAATGACGTGGTCGAACCAGAAGTACAGCATGTGCGCGATGGCGTCCTTGTCCGCCTTCAGGTCACCACCCTTGATCATGTAAGCGTTGGCGTAATTCGCGTGGCAAAAGCGGATGTCGCCGGGATCGGTCGAGGTGGACAGCATCACGATGGGGATGTCACGGAGCGTCATGTCGCCCTTGACGTGTGCGAGCGTCTCCAGGCCGTTCATCCGCGGCATGTTGATGTCGAGCAGGATCAGGTCCGGCCGCTGATCCTGTATGGCGACCAGCGCCTCCTCCCCGTTCCTCGCCCGCTCGATCGCGATGCCGGAACGCAACTTCAGCAGGATGCGATAGAGGATCATCGCATCGACGTCGTCATCCTCGACCAGCAGCAGCCGATCCGCCCTATCGGTGCTCACGCCGCCTGCTCCAGCAGAACGTCCTCCGCCGCGTCGAGACCGAACAGGAAACGGGCGCCACCGACATGGTCCGGATCGAGCCGGATCGCACCGCCGTGCGACTCGACGACCGCCTTGACCAGAGACAGGCCGATACCGCTGCCGGCGTACTCGCTCTCGGCGCGATGCAGACGCTGGCAGGGTTCGAAGATCCGCTGGGCGAACCGCGGGTCGATGCCGATACCGTTGTCGGCAATGACGAATTCCATGAGCTCTCCATTCACTGTCGCGGACACGTCGACCACCGGTGACGTTCCGCTTGCCACATACTTGAGACTGTTGCCCAGCAGATTGTGAAGGGCTCGGCGGAGCAGCTCGGGGTCCGCCATGACCAAGCCCTCGGCCCGCACGTTCACCTGGCCACCGCTCGCCGCCAGCTGGGGCCGAAGCTCCTGGACCACACCGTCCACCAGCTCGGCCACGTCGACGGTTTCCAGCCGCGGCTCGGTAAATCCCGTCTGGGCGAAGTCCAGCAAGCTCTGCACCAGTCGATCCAGACGCTGCACCGACGCGGCGATCTTGTCGCTGTATTCACGGACAAGCTCGGGTTCGGCACTGTCTTCCTGAAGGAGTTCGCCGAACAGACCGATGTGGCGCAACGGACTTCGGAGGTCGTGCGACGCCATCGCGGCGAACTGTTGCAGCCCCTTGTTCGCCGTCTGCAGACCGGCGTTGCTGGACTCGAGCTGGCGATTCATCTGTCCCATGGCGGACAGGTGACGCCTGCTCTGGCGGTGGTTGAGCAGCAGCGTGAGCACCAGGGCACCGAGCACGATTACACCCACTACTCGTATCGTGCGCAGCAAGCCCGCCTCGCGCTCGATCTCGTCGACCTGCGTCTGCACGATCCCGGCGAGTCCATCGAGCAGCGTGTCGATCTCGCGAATGGCGTACTGGTCGTCGTAGCGCACCGCTCGATCGATCGACAGGGGGCTCTCGCCCTGCGTGTGAAGGCGCCGCACGTCCTCGAGGCTCATGCGGTAGGTGGCAATCATGCTTCGCGTCCGCTCGAGGACGAAAGGGAACCCCAGCGTCGCCGCCTCCGCCTCGAGCCGATCGACGAGAGCGCCTGCGCGGTCCGCGTCATCGAGGCCGGCCGCGTAAAAGCGGTCGTCCTCTGCGCGAAGCACCGAGTTCTTGAAGTTGTGGATCATGCCTCCGTAGCCGATCCTCCGCGTGAGCTGCAGCACGAGGGTCTGCGTCTCGGACATCGACCCGCGCAAGTCACCGATGCGGGTCTCGACGTCCTTCGATGCCGAGTACTGCGCGCCCATGAGCAGGCAGATGCCGACAAGCGCGGCCAACCACCCATGGCGCGCGACGGCACCGACGGCGTCGTGTTCGCGGATCTTGCAAAACGGGATTTTCACGACGTGGCCATGATTCGGGAAGCGGGAGGGCAGGCGCAGCTTGCGCGACGGTCCTATCGGCCCTTCTGCAAACGCGCTTTAATGCGAAACGGCCCGGCCGAGTCCTGATCGAGATGCGCCGATCGCCTTTCCTCACGGGGCATAGGGTTCGACGGCCAGCACATCCATGCGGTATCCCGTCTCGGCCAGTGCACTCGTCACGGTTTCGGTTCGCAGAATTCCACGTATGACGACCGGGTCATAGCCGGAGCCTATGTCGACCGGTTCCTCGAGCTCCGCCATGACGATCTGATTGGCCGGTGGCGGCGGGGTGTGCACGCAGGCTCCGAAATACGGCACGAGCAGGAATTCGTCCAGCTGCGTCGCCCCGTCGAACTCCAGCGGCACCACGTAGCCCGGCAAGGTCACCAAACGCCCGTCGAGCGTCTCGTCGACCGGCGCGTAAGCCATCGCCTTCTCGATCTCGGCCAGCTCCGCGATCGACTCGTCACTGCCGTCGTACAGCTTCGCGAGCTTCTCGGGCGTGATGGTGGCGAACGGGTCGGGGGCGGGTTCGAACCCTTCGGGCACGAGATCCGCCCAGCCGAGGCGGATCGGTGTCTGGTCGGCGCCGACCGCCGATGCATCCCGGTTCCAGGGCCACTTCGAGGCAGGCACCACGTCCGCCAGCACGACGACGCCACTGACGGCGGTGACGACGAGGGCGGCGCTCAGGAGAACGGTACGGATCATCGGTGGAAGCTCCGGTGCGAAGGCACGACAAGTGGAGAGTATGGGATCAGACGCGCACGGTCATCCCGTCGGCCAGGGAGCGCCGGTAGGCGCGCCACGCGGGCAGGCAGCCGACCACGGTGGCGGAGACAAGGATCGTGCCCAGCATCGCCCAGTCGGTCGCCTCCGGCCAGGTCACTCCGACCGCAAGACCGAACCGACGTTCAAACCAGAAGCCTCCGACGAGCACGACGGCGTAGTGGAGCGCGAGTCCGCCCGCGATACCGCCCAGCCCCAGGAGCCCGGCCTCGAGCGCGAGCAGCGTGAACACCTGCGCCGGGCGAGCACCGGATGCGCGGAGGATCGCGATCTCGCGGCGCCGTGCGTCGAGACTGGCCAGCAGCACCGAGACGAGATTTACGAGCGCGGCGACGACCACGAAGGAAGAGACGATCAGCAAGGCCCGCTCGGCCACACCCACCAGATTCCACAGCTCGCGCAGCGCGACGCCGGGCAACACGGCCAGAAGCGGTTCGTCGGTGTAGTCGTTGATCGAGCGCTGCACGCGAAGCACCGAGCGCGGAGAATCGAGACCGAGCATGAAGGCGGTGACGGCCCGTGGCTGAAGCTCGGTCGCCCGCAGCGTCTCTGGCGATGTCGTCTGACCGGGAACCGGTGCGCCGCGACTCCAGTCGACGTGCATCGCCTCGATGCCCTCCAGGCTGACATGCACCGTCCGGTCGACAGGCGTGCCGGTCGGCATGAGGATGCCGGCCACCCGGAACGGCTGGTCGTCATGGTTGACGAGACCCACCCGCCCGGTTCCGTGCGAGACCACGATCGGATCCCCGACGCTGTAGCCCAGCGTTCGCGCCACCTCGCTCCCGAGCACGGCGTCGAACAGGTCGGCGAACGGGTTCACGCCCGGCCCCTGCGTCGACGGGTCGGCCGTCGCGAAGCGGAGCGCGCGTCCATCGCCGTGGCGGTAGTGCTCGAAGTAGGACGCGTCCGTGCCGAGCACGCGAAATCCCCGGTGCGAGTCACCGAGCGACAGCGGCACCGCCCAGCGCACTTCCGGTCTCGCGATGATCTCCTCGTAGCTCTCCCAGCTGACGTTGTTGGTCGCGTCGCCGATGCGGAAGACCGAGTAGAGCAGCAGCTGGATCGCGCCGCTTCTCGCACCGACGACGAGATCGACATCGGAGATGGTGTTCCCGAAGCTCGTTCGGGCGTCGCGCCGGATCTTCTCCACCGAGAGCAGCAGGGCGACGCTCATCGCGATCGCCAGGATCGCCAGCCCGGCGGTCAGGCGCCGGTTCAGCAGACTTGCCCAGGCGAGTCGCGCCAGACTCATCGGAGCGCCTCCGCCCGCATGCCCTGGCCGCCCGTCGACGCCGTGTTGAGGCCCATCAGATCGATGACGTCGTCGAAGCCGTTCTCGAGCGCACGGTCATGGCTGACGAACACGAGCGTCGCCCCCGCGGCGGCCACCTCGCCGAAGAGCAGCTCGAGGAAGTGTTGACGCGCATCGGCGTCGAGCGCCGAGGTCGGTTCGTCCGCGATGACGATGGACGGTCGACCGATCAGGGCACGTGCCGCCGCGACCCGCTGCTGCTGCCCCACGCTCAGGTGACTGACCGGACGCGATGCGAGTGCATCGACGTCGAGGTCGAGGGCTGCCAGCAGTCGGCGCGCCTCGTTCTCTAGCGTGCCGCCATCCGCGGCAGCGCGCTCGCGCCGGGTCGAAGAGAACCGGCACGGCAGCAACACGTTGTCGACGAGGCCGAGAAAGGGCAGCAGGTTGAACATCTGGAAGACGAAACCGATGCGATCGGCACGGAAGGTGTCGCGCGCACCACCCGACAGTGACTCGAGCGCCGTGCCGTCGATGCGGATGCGCCCGGCATCGGGTTTCAGGACGGCTCCGATCAGCGACAGCAAGGTGGTCTTGCCGGAGCCCGACGCGCCTCGAACGAAGACCCGGCTCCCTGCCGCGATCGACAGAGCCGGAATGTCGAGGACGTCCCGCGTCTGTCCGGGCCAGCGAAAGCGGAGATCGACGATGTCGATCGCCGACGTTGCCGCCGGCCCGGGACCCACCGCCGGCATGCTTAGAGAATCGGCTCGAGCTCGACGCTCGGGCGGTCGGCCGTCAGGCTCGCGCCGTCCTGCCCGCCGGGACCGACGAGCTGCACGTCGATGTTCCGGAAGCCGCCGAACTGATCGAACAAGGTCGTCGTGATCGTTCGCAAGGCATCGGGATCCGTGCAGGCCAGCACCTGCCCTACCGTCACGTCCGAATGCGTGCCCGCCTCGTCACCGTGATCGGCATGCTCGTCGTCGTGGCCGTCTTCTTCGCCGTGATCGTCCTCCTCGTGGCCCTCGGCGTCGTGATCATCCTCCTGATGGCCTTCCTCTTCGTGGTCGTCGGCGTCGTGGCCGTCTTCCTCGTGGCCCTCCTCTTCGTGGCCGTCGGCGTCGTGGCCGTCTTCCTCGTGGCCCTCCTCCTCGTGGCCGTCTTCCTCGTGGCCCTCCTCTTCGTGGCCCTCCTCTTCGTGGCCGTCGGCGTCGTGGTCATCCTCGTCGTGGTCGTCATGATCATCGTCCTCCTCGGAAAACGAGAACGCGATCGAGGCCTCCTGCAACGTGCAACCGGCCGCGGCGTCCGCGACGAACACACCGTCGGTTCCGAGCACCGATTCCGCCTCCGCCACGGCGGCCTTCTGCTCGTCGGTGGACGGCGCGTGCTCGAAGCCGAGCACGTTGTCCGCCGGGCTGTCGAGGTCGAGGTACAGAAGATCCCCGTCGAGCGCGATGTCGAGCGACGCCGTGCCGTGCTCGTGTGCATCGCGCTCGCGCTCGGCAGCGAGCACGGCAGGAGAGACCGCACCGACGCCGAGCAGCATCGCGACTGCCGTCGCGACGGGCGATCGAGCGGAAGGGAGACCGGTCGAACGGTCGTTTCGAAGGGATAGCCGCATGATGTCGGGTCCTGATCGAGAGGCGTCGCGCGAGCGCTGCGCGCCAGGTAAAGACGTTCGCTGCGGAAGGCAGCGGCGGTCTGGAACGGGTGATCGTCAAAGGTGTTACAACATATCATGACACGATCGCCGACCGCAGATCGCCAACCGCACGTACCCGTCACGTGCGCAGGATCAGCGCGGGGCGTGATCGGTTCGGCGGCGGCCCGGTGATTCGTGACGAGCCGATCGGGCTCGCGCCGGTAGAAGCGATCCTCGTGCTCGACCGGGAACGCCTGGCCGACGTGTCACTCAGGTGACCGTGGCGCGAACAAGGAACTCGGGATCGTTCCACTCGGCGTTCGCGATCACCCGCTCGATCGCCTCGACGGCGCGCAGCACGTCGTCCATCGACAGGTACAGCGGTGTGAACGCGAAGCGCATCAGGTCCGGCGCGCGGAAGTCGCCGACGACACCGTGACGGCGGATCAGTGCCTGCATGGCGGCGTAACCCTGCTCGAACGCGAACGAGACCTGAGAGCCGCGCTGCGCGGGGTCACGCGGACTGGCGAGTCGGAGCGCCGGGCAACGCGCCTCGACTTCGGCGATGAACCGTTCAGACAACTCGATCGACCGCGCGCGGACCGTGCCCATGTCCACGCCGTCCCACACATCGAGCGCCGCATCGAGCGCCGCCATGGCGAGCACCGGTGGTGTGCCGACGCGCAGGCGGCCGACGCCGGGCGCCGGGCGGTAATCGTGTTCGAAGGCGAAGGGTGCGGCATGACCGAGCCAGCCTGCGAGGATCGGCTCGATCGAGGCGTGCCACGTCGGGGCGGCGGCGATGAAGGCGGGCGCCCCCGGGCCGCCGTTCAGATACTTGTACGTGCAGCCGACGGCGAAGTCGGCATCGACGCCGGCGAGATCGACGTCGACGGCACCCGTCGAGTGCGCGAGATCCCAGACCACCGGGATGTCGAGGGCGTGGGCCGCTTCGGTCAGTGCGGCCATGTCGTGCAGACGACCGGTCCGGTAGTCCACGTGCGTGAGCATCAATACCGCGACCGAGTCGTCCAGACGCGCCATCACCGACTCGGGTTCGACGAGCTCGAGCCGATGGGCACCGCCCATGTGCGACAGCAGCCCGCTCGCCATGTAAAGGTCGGACGGGAAGTTGCCGGTGTCGGACAGCACGACCGGCCGATCGGCGTGGCGTCCGAGAGCGGCAGACAGCGCCTGGAACAGCCGGATGGACAAGGTGTCGCCGACCGTGACGCTGTCTTCCCACGCGCCGATCAGCCGACCGATGCGCGCACCGACGCGTTCCGGCTCGTCCATCCATCCCGCCTCGTTCCAGCCTCGGATGAGCAGCTCGCCCCACTCCTCGCCGATGCGTGCGGAGACTCGCTCGGCGACGCCCCTCGGCACCGGTCCGAGCGAATTGCCGTCCAGGTAGAGCACGCCGGCCGGCAGGTCGAACCGGCGTCGCGTGGCCGCGAAGGGGTCCTGCGCCTGCGGGCGTCGCGTGTCGGTCGATTCGGGGTGGGCCATCGGAGCAACGGTCAGGTGGAGTGCCCGGATATCCTACCCGTCGCGTTCGTGTTGACGATCGCCCGTCCTGTCCGGCACCGGGCCGACGTCCGGCCCGCGGTCCGGTTTGCTGTCCCAGTCGCGCGCCTTTCGGCGCTCCCGGTTCCCTTGCCTTGCGTCAGAGCGGCATCGGCCCGTCCGATTTCACCTCTTCCATCACCGCGTACGTGTGCGTCTCGCGCACGCAGGGCAACGACAGCAGGCCGTCCGACAGGAACGCCCGATAGGCGGCCATGTCGGCCACGCGCGTCTTGACCAGATAGTCGAAGCCGCCGGCCACCATGTGGCACTCGAGCACCTCGGGTGCAGCGCGAGCAGCCTCGGCGAACGCCCGGAACACGTCCGGCGTCGTGCGCTCCAGACGGACCTCGACGAACACCAGCAGCCCGCGCCCGAGAACCTCCGGGGCGAGGCGCACGGTGAAGCCGCGGATCACCCCGTCGCGGCGCAGGCGCTTGAGCCGCTCGGCCGTCGCGTTGGGCGACAGGCCGATCCGCTCGGCCAGCGTGGTGGTCGGCAGACGCGCATCGCGTTGCAGGAGATCGAGCAGCGCCCGGTCGTGACGATCGAGCTTGATGGACATTCACCAGATCCGGTCGAGAACATGGTGAATGCTACCGCGAGTCGAGTGTCAGACCTGTCTGTTCGGTGACATTCTCGGTCGCGGGCGGGCTATAACGAACCGTGACGGTTCCGTGGTCCGACCCCGTCGCTCACCCTGTCGCCCGCGCCACCGAGAGTCCGCTGCCATGTCCGTCGCTGACGAGTCTGTCGCTTCCTCCACCGCACCGGGCGGGGACGCCACGCCGCCGACCGGGCTCGACGCGCTGCGCCGACGCGTCCGCGCGCAGTACGGTCGCGGCGAGGCCGAGGTCGTCCGCGAGTTGCTCGACGTCGTCCCGCTCGATCCCGCCGGACGGAAGGCTGTCTGCGACGAGGCGACCGATGTCGTCGAGACGCTCAGGCAGGCCAACGCGCCGACCATGATGGAAAGTTTCCTGGGGGAGTACGGCCTGTCCACCCGGGAGGGTGTCGGCCTGATGTGTCTCGCCGAAGCGCTGCTCCGCGTGCCCGATGCCGAGACCATCGACGAGCTGATTGCCGACAAGCTCGAGGATTCGAACTGGTCCGCGCACCTCGGGCACTCGAGTTCGCCGCTGGTCAACGCCTCCACCTGGGCGCTGATGCTGACCGGCCGGCTGCTCGACGACGGCGATGATCCGGTGGGCAGCGTCCGCCCCCTGATCCGGCGGCTCGGCGAACCGGTCGTGAGGAAGGCGGTGGCCCAGTCGATGAAACTGCTCGGCAAGCAATTCGTGCTCGGGCGCGACATCGACGAGGCGGTCAAGGAAGCCCGTTCACTGGAGAAGCAGGGCTACACCTACTCCTACGACATGCTGGGCGAGGCGGCACGCACCGGGAACGACGCGCGTCGCTATCACGCCGCCTACGCGAACGCGATCGCACGACTCGGACAGGTGGCGGGAGAGGACGTTCGAACGCGTCCCGGCATCTCGGTCAAGCTCTCGGCCCTGCACCCCCGCTACGAGCACTCGCACCATCATCTGGTCATGGAGGAGCTCTTGCCGCGAGTGCGCAGCCTGGCCATCGATGCCGCCCGCGCGGGCATCGGCTTCAACATCGATGCCGAGGAGGCCGACCGGCTGGATCTCTCGCTCGATGTGATCGAGGCGTTGATCGCGACACCGGAGCTAGCCGGCTGGGACGGCTTCGGCGTGGTCGTGCAGGCCTACGGCCGACGCGCGCTCCCGGTCATCGACTGGCTGGTCGCGCTCGCCCGACTGCACGAGCGACGCATCATGGTCCGGCTGGTCAAGGGCGCGTACTGGGACACGGAGGTCAAGGAGGCGCAGACGCTCGGTGTCGCCTCCTTCCCGGTCTTCACGCGCAAGGCCAACACGGATCTCTCCTACCTTGCCTGTGCGGGTCGATTGCTCGAGCATCGCGACGTGATCTACCCGCAATTCGCCACACACAACGCTCACACCGTGGTCGCCATCCGGCACATGGCGGGCGTCGATGTCTCGGGCTACGAATACCAGCGATTGCACGGCATGGGCGAGTCCCTCCACGAGACGGTGCGCCAGCGCCACGGTACGCGGTGTCGCATCTATGCCCCCGTGGGCGCACACCGTGATCTGCTCGCCTACCTCGTGCGCCGCCTGCTGGAGAACGGGGCGAACAGCTCCTTCGTCAACCAGATCGTGGACACGAGCGTGCCGGCGGCCGACGTCGCACGCGACCCGATCGGCGCCGTCGAGGCCGAGCCGGAGGCGGTACACCCCGCCATCCTGCATCCGGTCGCCCTGTACGGAAAGGCGCGACCGAACTCGCGCGGTTTCCGGATCAACGACCCGGCCTCGCTCATGCCGCTCCTCGAGGCGCGCAACGCGTTCGCCGATCATCATTGGCACGCGACACCGCTCGTCGTTGGCAAGTGGACAGGGACAGCCTTGCGGGAACGGCACTCGCCGAGCGACCCGACGCGCGTCGTCGGCGACGCCATCGACGCGACCGAGGCGGACGTCGACGTCGCCATCGCCGCCGCCCGTGACGGTGCGAGCGGCTGGCAGGACACGCCCGCGGCCGACCGCGCCCTGGCCCTTCGACGAGCGGCGGATCTGTACGAGGCGCACATCGCCGAACTCGTCGCACTGGATTGCCGCGAGGCCGGCAAGACACTGGCCGACGGCATATCGGAAGTGCGCGAGGCGGTGGACTTCCTCCGCTACTACGCCAACGATGCCGAACGGCTCGACGGTGCGACGAGCCGTGGACAGCCACTCGCCGCACGTGGCGTCATCGCCTGCATCAGTCCCTGGAACTTCCCGCTCGCGATCTTCACCGGTCAGATCGCCGGCGCGCTGGCGGCGGGCAACGTCGTCCTCGCGAAGCCCGCCGAGCAGACGCCGTTGATCGCGGCGCGCGGCGTCGCGCTGATGCGCGAGGCGGGCGTGCCCGATGTCGCGCTGCAGCTCCTGCCCGGCGGTGGCGGCATCGGCGCTCGGCTCACGGGCGATCCGCGCATCGACGGCGTCTGCTTCACGGGATCGACCGAGACCGCGCGCCTGATCGAGCGCTCGCTCGCGGCGCGCACGGCCGCGGATGTCGCGAACGGCGCGACACCGAACCCGCTGCTGATCGCCGAGACCGGCGGCCTGAACGCGATGATCGTCGACTCCACGGCGCTGACCGAGCAGGTCGTGCGTGACGTGGTCGTCTCCTCCTTTCAGAGCGCGGGCCAACGCTGCTCGGCCTTGCGCATGCTCTACGTGCAGAAGGAGGCGAAGGCGCGCACCCTGGAGATGCTCACGGGTGCCCTCGATGCGCTCGAGATCGGCGACCCATGGCAACTCTCCACCGATGTCGGACCGGTCGTCGATGCCGAGGCGAGGGACAGCATCGTCACCTGGGTGGAGGCGCAGCGCGCCGCCGGTCGGGTTCTGCACGAAGGCCGCGCACCGGCGGCCGGCTTCTTCGTCGCGCCCTGCATCGTCGAGGTCGGCGGCATCGAGGCGCTGGAGCGCGAGGTGTTCGGCCCGGTGCTGCACGTCGCGACGTTCGAGGCCAACGAACTCGAGCAGGTCGTCGACGCGGTCAACGCCCGCGGCTACGGACTCACCTTCGGCCTGCACACGCGCATCGATGATCGGGTCGAGCGGGTGGTGGAGCGGATACGCGTGGGCAACGTCTACGTGAACCGCAACCAGATCGGTGCGGTCGTGGGTTCGCAGCCGTTCGGCGGCGAGGGCCTGTCGGGCACCGGGCCCAAGGCGGGCGGCCCGCAGTACGTGCGTCGCTTCCTGACTGTCGACGACGACCGTGCGGGCACGTCCGGTCGAGCACGGTCCGCCGCGAACGAACCGCTCGAGACCGCGCCCGCCATCGACACGGCGGCACTCGTCGCCGCTCTCGCCGCCCTGCCAGACGCCGGCCCGGTCACTCGCGGTCACGGCGTCGGCGCGGCCGGTCGCGTGCTGCCCGGGCCCACGGGCGAGAGCAACCACCTCGCGGTGAACGCCCGCGGCCCGGTGCTGGTGGTCGGCGACGATGCCGCGCTTGCCCTGGCCCACATCGCCGACGCCCGCGCGGCCGGCTGTCCGGCGCTGGTCGTTTCCGATGCCGACGCGGTGCTCGAAGGGCTGGAGGAGGAATGGCACGGGGACGATCGCGTGGCAGCGCTTCGCGGTCGGATGGCGCCCGGCACCGTCACCGCGGCACAGCCGCTCGCGGCGCTGGCGGTGGCGAGCACGGCGGTCGAGACGGTGCTCGCCCTTCGCCGGGCGCTGGCCGACCGGGAAGGCGCGATCGTGCCGCTGATCACGACCGCGGGAGACGTCTCGCGCTACGTGATCGAACGCCACGTCTGCATCGACACGACCGCCGCCGGCGGCAACGCCTCGCTGCTCGCCGCGGCCGACTGAGCGGATGCGGCGCCGCTCGGGCACTGCCTTCGCGCCGCCGTGACGGTCGCCGCCTTGGCGATCGCAGCCGTGGCGATCGATCAGGCGGCGATGGCGTCGAAGGCGGGACTCGAGAATTCGACTGGTTGCCGCCGCGTCCCGGCGATCAGATGGGCCGCGATACCGTGTCGCTCGGCGACGGCGAGCGCCGCCTGCGGCCCGAGAATCATCAGCGCGGTCGACAGGGCATCCGCCGCCATGGCGGTGCCGGCGATCACGCTGACGGAGGCGAGGCCATGCCGCACGGGCCGGCCCGTCCGCGGGTCGATCGCGTGCGAGTAGCGCTCGCCGCCGCGCTCGAAGAAATGCCGGTAGTCGCCCGACGTCGCGATGGCGCGATCCTCGAGGTCGACGACCCGAAACGCCTCGCGCCGCGTGGCGTCCGGGCGTTCGATGGCGACCCGCCACGCGGTACCGTCGGACTTCCTGCCCCGCGCGGCCAGCTCGCCGCCGACCTCGACGAGGTAGCTGTCGTACCCTTCCCCGTCCAGCAGCGCCGCCACCCGATCCACGCCGTAACCCTTGGCGATACCCGAGAGATCCAGCCGAACGTCCGCGCGACGCTTGCGGATCCTCGCGGCCGCGATGTCGATCTCGATCGCCGCGTGGTCTACCCGCCCGAGCGTCTCCCGGATGGCCGAGGCGCGCGGACGGCGCAGGTTCGAAGCGACGTTCGCGGCGCCCGCGCCGAAGCCCCAGAGATCGACGAGCGGCCCGACGGTGGCATCGAACGCACCGCCGCTCATCTCGCTCGTTCGCGCGGCGTGCGCGACGACGTCGAGCGTCGGTGCGGACAGTGGCCGCCAGTCCGTGCCGCGATGCGCGTTGAAGTGAACCAGCTCGGAGGCGTCGTGCCAGGTCGACATGCGGGCATCGACGTCCACCAGCGCGGCCTGCACCCGCGCGGCCAGCCCCGGTGCCACCGTGCCGCCGATCCGGACGCCGTATGCGGTGCCCATGATCGTTCCGTCGAACGACGTCGTTTCCGGTTCGCGTGGCGATCGACGACAGCCGCCGAGCGACATCGCGCCCACCGGAAGCAGCAGGCTCGCTCCACCCGCCATCGATGCCTTCAGGTAACGCCGTCTATCCATGCCGGACAGCATAGCGGTACGCCGTCAGCGGGTGATGAACTCAGGTACCTGGAGGCTCGACGACTGAAGCACTTCGGCATCTGGCATTCCGCATCCGTATCTCGGCGCTCGGCGGGTGACACACGGCAAGATCGCCCATCGTGCCGTCAGGCACTTACCTTCGGCAGCGTCCATTGCGGGCGGGGAAAGTGGCAGGTGTAGCCGTTCGGGATCCGCTCGAGGTAGTCCTGATGCTCGGGTTCCGCCTCCCAGAACTCGCGGGCGTCGGTAATCGGCGTGACCACCTTGCCGGGCCAGAGGCCGGACGCCTCGACATCGGCGATGGTGCGCTCGGCCTCCTCGCGTTGCGCCTCGTTCATCACGAAGATCTCCGATCGGTACGAGCGTCCGCGATCGTTGCCTTGCCGATCGAGCGTGGTCGGGTCGTGTATCTGGAAGAAGAATTCGAGGACGTCCCGGTAGTCCGTCTGCTCGTCGTCGAACACGATCTCGATCGCCTCGGCATGGTCGCCGTGATTGCGGTAGGTCGCGTTCGGCACCTCGCCGCCGGTGTAACCGACGCGCGTCGAGAGCACGCCCGGGCGTTTCCTGATCAGGTCCTGCATGCCCCAGAAGCAACCGCCCGCCAGGATCGCTGTTTGCCTTGCCATGTGTTTTCTCCGTTCTAATGTTCGGTCATTGGGTAAGCCCATCCGACCAGAGACCGATTCGCTCGGCGAACTTCCAAGAAACGGCATCGACCGTGCTCGTCAGCATCCGACAGATCGTGTCCGTCTCGACACCACTCGCCCAGTCGACCCAGTCGGCGAGTGGGTGGGATCGCTCGAGGGGATCAAGGGCAGGTTCTGTTTCGGAATTTCCACGCAGGCTTTCAAAACGCTCCCGATCCTCTACGTCCGATCTGGCTCGTTGGCCTTTCGAATCACGTTACCTATTGCGCGGCGATAGTCGGCGTTTCAATCGCGCCGGACGGGTGCGCAGCAAGGTTCAGAGAGAGACGTTCGACACGCTCGCCGAACGATGCCGCTTCCGCCTGCCAGTGATCGAGATGCCCGGCGCTCTCGAGGCGCGCGGTGACTTCCGGTCCCAATATACGAATCATCGCGGAACGGTCTCCCATGTGTTCGAGCTGAACCGACACCGCTGCGAGCAATGCATCGTCTGCGGGGATGCCGTACTCAGCACAGAACGAGCGCAACCGCGGGCTGCCGGCACCGAGATCCATCTCCGCGTAACGTCTCGCAGTCGGATCGTCCGGACCGAAGGCGAGCGGTACTGACCAGAATGCCGCGTAGGCGACGTCGCGCCGTACGGGGCCGGGACCGGCGAGATCGAAGTCGATGACACCTACCGGCAGACCGTCTCTGAAAACGAGGTTGTACGGAGCAAAGTCGTGGTGGCACACAACTTCGTGACGGCAAGGATCGGGGTCCTCGATCAGCCACTCATGAGCGTCCCACGGAAAGTCGCGGGTTGCTTCGTGCAGACGGCGCAGCAGACGGGCACAGGCGAGCTGGGCGGCCTCGTTCGCCCATAGGACATCCGTTGCTCCACAATCGCCTTCGGTCCACGACAGGATCTCGCGACCCTTTTCATCGATACCCAGAAAGCGCGGAGCAGCATCGAAGCCGCGTGCTTCGAGATGGCGGAGCAAGGCATGAACCGCAGGGGCGCGGCGCGGCAGAGGCCTTCGCACCGTCGCACCGACCCGGACGATGCCACCGCCGACATTACCGCCCTCGAGCGGCGTTTCCTCAATCATCGTGGGCCACCTGCGGCTCGCGACAACATGCGCGCATGTCTCTTCCCAAGATGTCGGACACGGTCACGCCTGGAGTCATGATGCTTCGGGCGAGCGCGCGGCGGCGATCTTCATCGGCTTGAGTCATCGTGTCGGTGCTCCTATGCGATCAATCGATCCTGTTTGGAGTTCCCCCGAAAAAGTAGACACCGGGTTAGGCCGATGTGGCCGGGGTTGTATTTCCGTTTCTGAAGTCGACGGGTGATTTGTACCCGAGAGTCGAGTGTAGCCTGATCCGGTTGTAGAACACCTCCAGGTACTCGAATATCGCCGCCTTCGCTTCGCGCTTGGTCCCGAACTGACAGCGGTGAACCAGGTCCTTCTTCAGCGTGGCAAAGAAGCTCTCCGCAACGGCATTGTCCCAGCAATCACCCTTCCGACTCATGCTGCATCGGATGTCGTTGGCAGCGAGCAGCTTGCGGTAGTCACCGGCGGTGTAGGTACTGCCGCGATCGGAGTGATGAAGAAGTCCGGCCGGGGGAGCGTGCCCCTCGAGGGCCATCCTCAGCGCCGTCGCCGTGAGCCGTTGGTCGTTGCAGTCGTCCATCGCCCAGCCCACACATTCACGGTTGCACAGATCGAGAATCGTGGCCACGTACAGCCATCCCTCACCGGTCGGCACGTACGTCACATCCGTCACCCATTTCTCGCCCTGAGCGTCCGCCGTGAAGTCCCGAGCGAGCACGTTCGGGGCGACCGCGTGCGCCGGATCTCGCCGGGTGGTCGTGCAGCGAAAGGCTCGCCGTGGCCGCACGCGCAGGCCGTTCTCACGCATCAAGCGGCTCACTCGGTTGAGTCCAATGCGGTGACCGTCCGCTACCAGAGCGGCGTGAACGCGTGGGCTGCCGTACGTGCCGCGACCCTCCTCGAAGGCCGCCTTGATGGCCAGCACCAGCACTTGCTCATCGCGTTGTCGTCGACACGTCGGACGCCCACTCCAGGCGTAGTAGGTACCGCGCTTCAACCCGAGCGTTTGGCACAACACGGTAACCGGCCAGCTGGCCTTCTGTGCCTGAACGAAGCGACACTTCACGTCGATTCCCTGGCAAAGAAGGCCGTGGCGAGTTCAATCGGTCGACGCAACACCCCTCCTTTCGACAGTGGTATGAGGGTGGTCGACGATGCGCAAGAAGCGGGTGGAGATGACGGTCGAGGACAAGGAGGTCGTCTGGAGCGGCTGGCACAGTGGACGTTCGATGAGCGATATCGCGCGCGACATCGACAAGGCACCGGCATCGGTCTTCGGCCTGCTACGTCAGCATGGTGGGATCGAGCCGGCGGCCAGAACACGCAACGCCCGATGCCTGTCGCTTGAGGAGCGCGAGGAGATCTCGCGCGGTCTCGCGGCCGGCTCGAGCCTGCGCACCATCGCCGGTGAGCTCGGTCGTAGTCCGTCCACCGTCAGCCGCGAGATCGAGCGCAACGGCGGTCGGCGTTGCTATCGTGCGCACAGGGCCGACAGGAGCGCCTGGACGCAGGCACTACGACCGAAACCGTGCGCGCTGTCGCTGTGCCCGAAACTTCGTGAGCTCGTGGCCGAGAAGCTCGGCGAGCGTTGGTCGCCACAGCAGATCAGTGGCTGGTTGCGCCGTGAGTACCCGGACGACGAGACGATGCAGGTGTCCCACGAGACGATCTACAGGAGTCTGTACATCCAGTCCCGCGGCGTCCTGAAAAAGGAGCTGCAGGGGCAGCTTCGCCGTCGGCGCAAGTTTCGTCAGTCGCGAGCGACCAACCGCGGTGGCAACCGCGGGCAGATCATCGACGCGGTGTCGATCAGCGAGCGTCCGCCGGAGATCGAGGATCGGGCCGTGCCCGGGCACTGGGAAGGGGATCTGATCAGCGGCTCGGGCAACACCCATATCGCCACGCTCGTGGAGCGCCAGACCCGCTTCGTGTTGCTCGTGCAGGTCGACGGCAAGAACACCGCGAGTGTGGTCGACGCGCTGATCCGGCAGATGACTCAGCTGCCCGAACTGGTCCTGCAGACGCTGACCTGGGATCGCGGCGCCGAACTCGCCGATCACGACCGCTTTAGCATGGCGACCGACATCGATGTCTACTTCTGCGATCCGAAGAGCCCGTGGCAGCGCGGCTCGAACGAGAACACCAACGGGCTTCTGCGACAGTACTTCCCGAAGGGCACGAACCTCGGCGGCTACACCCAGGATCAGCTGAACCTCGTTGCACGCGAGCTGAACTGCCGACCGCGGAAGACGCTCGGCTATCGAACTCCGATAGACTGTTTCAACGAGGTGTTGCGCTGACCCCGTGAACTCGCCGTGGCCTTTTTTAAGATATCGCGCTCCATCCGCAGCTGCTTGTTCTCGGCGCGCAGCCGGGCCAGCTCCCCGGCATCGTCTGCGCCGCTCGAGCGGTTCACCGCCTCTGTCCCTGCCGCATCGGCCAATCGAATCCAGTTGCGGACCGACGACTCTGTCAGGTCCAGATTGCGGCAGATCTGCGAGATAGACTCCTCGCTCTGCCGAACGAGATCAACGACTTCGGCCTTGTACTCACGGCTGAAGGAGCGACGATCTTTCCTGTTCTTGCGCTTCGCCATCGAACACCTCTCGGAGCAGTATCGCTCCATTGGAGGTGTCTACAAAATCGGGGGAGGTCCAGCAGGTAGTCGAGCGCCATGCGCGTGCCCCGATCGCGCACTCCCCCCTCGCGTGTTCTGCGTACCTAATCGATGAGCGTCTTCCAGATCGGTACCGCTCGGCTCAGGCGTCGATGGTGGCGCTGAGCGGGCGTCAGCCCGCGCAGTTTCGCCTCGCGCTCGAGCCGGTACAGCTTTTTGTAGAACCCGATCGCCTTGGTCGCGATCGAGCCGGGTACGCCGCCGCCGCGCCCGGCGGCCTTGGCGCCACGGTCGGCCTCGACGAACTTCCTGCGCGCGCGATCGTTGCAGAGCACCGGCACGAGATCGTGGATCCGAGCGATCGCCTCGAAGCTCTGCGCCGCGTCGACGACCAGAGCAGCCCTTGTCAGATCAGGATCTTGTCGTTATCCGCATGCCATCGCCGTCACACCGTACGTCTGAATCCCCGCATGTTCGAGTTGTTCTGTCGATCTGAACACGGGACAGCCCGCCCGCGCTCGCGTACTCTTCGCGTCCCGATCACACCCTGGCCCCGGACGATGCGGTGTTTGCGAGGTATCCGGCCGGTGTGAGCAGGGCCTCTCGCTGCGTGTTTTGTCCGACCATCTATTCGAACCCGGTGGCCTCACCGCGGAACATACGAGCAAATCATGTCCACGATCCTCATTCTCGGCGGAGACGGCTACCTCGGCTGGCCGACTGCGATGCACCTGTCTGCCCGCGGCTACGACGTTACCGTCGTCGACAACTATTTCCGGCGACACGCCTGCGACGAGCTGGACACCGGCATGCTTTACACCGTGCCGAGCCTCGTCGAGCGGGCGCGCCTTTGGCAGGAGCTCTCCGGCAATATCGTCCGCGTGGTCATCGCCGATATCGCCGAGCCGCATCGCATGCGCGCGCTTTTCGATGGCACAGCCAGCTGCGAGTACCCGCGAGGCGAGCGCTGCGAGGGCGGCTACGAGACCGTTATCCACTACGCCGAGCAGCCCTCGGCCCCTTACTCGGTGATGAACTTCGAGCGTGCCGACATCACGCTTGTTAACAATTTGCGCGTCACCAACAACCTAATGTGGGCGGTGCACGACCACTCGCCCGACTCACACATCGTCAAGCTTGGGACGATGGGCGAATACGGCACTCCGAACATCGACATCGAGGAAGGGTGGCTCGACGTCGAGCACAAGGGACGCAGCGATCGCTTCCTGTTCCCTCGCCAGGGCGGCTCGATCTACCATACAACTAAGGTCATGGACACCGATCTGCTTTGGTGGGGCGTCCGGATGTGGGGGTTGCGCGTCACCGATCTGATGCAGGGGCCTGTCTACGGGCTCGACACCGAAGAGACGCTCCGCGACGAGCGGCTTCGCACGATCTTCAACTACGACGAGATCTTCGGCACGATTATTAACCGCTTCGTCACCCAGGCGGTTTCGGGCTACCCGCTGACCGTTTACGGCAAAGGTGGTCAGACCCGCGGTTACCTCAACATCCGCGACACCCTGCAGTGCATCGAGAAGTCGGCGGCGTCCCCGGCCGAACCGGGCGAGCTACGGATCTTCAACCAGATCATGGAGACGTTCTCGGCGAACGAGCTCGCCGAGCGTATCGCGAATGTTGGTCGCGCGCGCGGTCACCAGGTCGAGATCAAGCCGATCACCAACCCGCGCAAGGAAGCCGAGGAGCACTACTACAACCCCACCTATCAGGGGCTGATCGACATCGGCGTCGAGCCTCATTACCTCACCGACGAGGTGCTCGGCGGGATGTTCAAAACCGTCGAACGCCACCGCGACGCGATCCGCAAGGACGTCATCTTCCGTGGAGTCAGCTGGACGTGAAATGGCTGATCACCGGCGGCTGCGGGTTCATCGGCTCGCGGCTGGTCGCCGCGCTCCTCGCCGAGGGCGGGCACGATGTGCGCGTCCTCGACGACCTGAGCGTCGGCGCGCCGGCGGCGCTGCCCGCGGGCGTCCGCGTGACCGAGCTCGAACCCTCCGGCATCGACGGTGCGCCGGCCGGGCTCGAGCTCGTGGTCGCCGACATTACCGACATGCCGGCCGTGCGGCTCGCCGCGGCCGGTTGCGACGCGATCGTGCACCTGGCGGCCAACACCGGCGTCGCCCCGTCGGTCGAGGATCCGGTGTCCGACTGCCGCGTCAACGTACTCGGCACGCTCGCCGTGCTCGAGGCGGCACGGGCGCAGGGCGTCGGCCGCTTCGTCTTCGCCTCCAGCGGCGCGCCGGTCGGCGAGGTGGAGCCGCCGATCCACGAGGAGCTGCCGGCCCACCCGGTCTCCCCCTACGGGGCCAGCAAGCTCGCCGGGGAAGGCTACTGCTCGGCGTACGCGCGCTGCTTCGGGATCGACACCGTCGCTCTCCGCTTCGGCAACGTCTACGGGTCGGGCTCGGGTCACAAGTCGAGCGTGGTGGCGAAGTTCATCGGCCGCTCACTCGGCGGCGAGACGCTCGAGATCTACGGCGACGGCACGCAGACGCGCGACTTCATCTACCTCGACGATTTGATCGGTGCCGTGCGGCTCGCCGCGACGGTCGAGGGCATCGGCGGGGAGGTCTTCCAGATCGCCACCAACCGCGAGACGAACCTCCGGGAGCTGGTCGACGCGCTTCGCGGCGCCTTCGAGACGCGCTCGCTCGAGATGGGCGAGGTCGTCTTCAGTGCGCCCCGCCGCGGCGACGTCACGCGCAACTTCTCCGATATCTCGAAGGCGGCCGAGCGGCTCGGGTGGCGTGCCCGGACGACGCTTCCCGAGGGGCTTCTTGCGACGCTAGACGATTTCCTGGAACAAAGGTTTTGAGATGAGCTTTTTGAGCGGCAAGAGGGTCCTCGTCACGGGGGCCTGCGGAACCGTCGGCAGCGAGCTGGTGCGCCAGCTCGTGCGCGGTGTGGAGCACGATCCGGCGGAGGTGCTCGGCGTTGACAACAACGAGAGCGCGCTGTTCTTCGAGGATCAGGAATACCTCGACGACGCACGCGTCAACTACGCGATTGCGGACATCCGTGACGGCGCCTCGCTCGCGAGGCTGTTCGACGGCATCGACGTGGTGTTCCACACCGCCGCGCTCAAGCACGTGGTGCTGACCGAGCGCGCACCGGACCAGGCGATCCTGACCAACGTCGTCGGCGTCCAGAACGTCATCGAGGCGTCGCGCCGGGCCAAGGTCGGCACGGTGATCTTCACCAGCTCCGACAAGGCGGTGAACCCGACCAACGTCATGGGCACTTCCAAGCTCATGGGCGAGCGTCTGATGACGGCGGCCAACAGCGGCGAGCGGTACCGCGACACGGTCTTCGCCTCGACCCGTTTCGGCAACGTGCTCGGCTCGAACGGCTCGGTGTTCCCGATCTTTAGGAACCAGATCGCCCGCGGCGGCCCCGTTACCATCACCCACGACGAGATGACGCGCTTCGTCATGAGCATCGAGGAGTCGGTGCGGCTCGTAATCGAGTCGGCCGAGGTGGCCCGCGGTGGCGAGGTCTTTGTTACCAAGATGCCGGTCGTGCGCATCGTCGACCTGGCACGCGCCATGATCTCTCTGTTTGCTGCCTCGCGCGGGCACGACCCTGCGACCATCGAACTGAACGTGATCGGCACCAAGCCCGGCGAGAAGCTCTACGAGGAGCTGATGTCCGACGAAGAGGTCCGGCGCGCGGTGGAGCTCAGCCGCTTCTTCGCGGTGCTGCCTGCCTTTCGCGGATTTTACGAGTCGATCGACTATGCCTACCCCGACGTCGTCACCGAAAGCGTCACCGATCCGTACGTGTCCGCCCGCCAGCGAGTGCTGCCGCAGGATGAGATCGTCGAACTCTTGCACCGCTACGGGCTCGCCGATGCCGAGCCCGGCAAGCAGACCGAGCGCTACTGGCCGGGCGACAAGTCGCTTGCAAGCCGCACCGGGGGCGGCGACGCCGTGACCGCCCGCGCGTTGACCGAGGGCGATCGGCGATGAAGGAGAACCGTTCGCGCGCGGCGATCCGGCTCGCCGCATTCAAACGCTTGGCGATGTGGCACGTGCTGTCCGGGCCGCTGAACCTCGTGCTCGTGACTGAGTTCCCGAAGGCCGGCGGCAGCTGGTTCTGCCAGATGCTGGCCGAGGCGGCGGAGCTGCCGTTCCCGCGCAACGTCGCCCCGCGTCTGGAGCCGTGCGTGATGCACGGCCACCACCTGCCGCGAGCACATTTCGGGAAGACCGTCGGTATCGTCAGGGACGGGCGCGACATCGCCGTGTCGGCCTACTTCCATTTCCTGTTCGAGAACGAGCGGAACTCGCCGTTCTCGGTGAGACGCCACCGGGCGCGTTGCGGGTTCGACGACTACGCTGACGTCAGGGGCAACTTACCGGCTTTCATTGACTACCTGTTCGGCGCCTACGCGCGCGAGCGGACGGGGTTCACCTGGAGCGAGTTCGGGCGAGCTTGCCGCGAGCGCGAGCACGTGCACCTGGTCCGCTACGAGGACGTGCTCACCGACCCGGCGAGCGCGGTCGGCGACACGCTCGCCTTCCTCGGCCGGACGGCGCCTTCGGCGGAAGCGATCGCCGCGGTCGTTGCGCGGAACTCGTTCGCCGCCCAGCGTGCCGCTTTGACGCCCGCCTCCGACGGTTTTCCGAGTTTCTTGCGCCGCGGCGTGGCGGGCGATTGGAAGAACCATTTCAGCGCAGAGGCCCGTGTGGTCTTCGCGAGGCACGGCGGTTCGGAGCTCGAGGCACTCAAGTACGAGGTCGACGACAGCTGGGTAGGCAAGGCGGTCGAGCCCGGCCACCGCGACGACTTCCGATCGGAAGGGGCGACCCGTGCGACGGGCTGACGCCCGTGCGGCGCGGCGGGCGCGCGTCGACCCGTCCGCGAGGGCGACTGGCGCTTGAAGATCGGCGAACCGGGAGGCACGCTCGACGGGGACGAGTTGCAGTGTGCGCTGGACGACGGCTCGGACGCACCGCGTCGGCTGTCGCTGGCGGCGGGCCTGACCGTGCGGCTGGCTCGACCGCTGCGCGTGCCGAACGGCTGGTGGCTCGGAGGCGTCGCGCACGCGAAGCCCCGACTCGTGATCGGCGGGGATAGGGCGGGCGGGATCGTCGCCGACGGTGCGCTCGCGCTGGAGCACCTGATCGTCCAGGGCGGGTTCCCGGCCGGACGGCCGTGCCGCGATCGGGACTGCGTGGCGCACGGCGTGGTCGCTCGTCGCGGGCGGCTCGCCCTACTCGGCGTCGATGTGCGGGGCTTCTCGGGTGACGGTGTTCGCATCGCCGACGGCGGCGCCTTCGAGGCTCGCCGTTGCACCTTCCGCGACTGCGGCCTGCGCGGGGTGCGGGTCGCCCGCGCCGCGGCAGTGCTCGAGGACTGCGTGGCGGAGGGCAATCGGCACGGCATCCAGCTACACCTCGCTACCGCCACCCTGCGACGAGTCAGCGGGAGCGGCAACTGCCGCCACGGCATCGTCGCGGTGCACTGCGTCGACGGCGTGCAACTCCTTCGCTGCTTCGCCTCCGACAACGGCCGATCCGGGATCGTCCTTGGCGGCTCCCCCGCCTCGACCCCTGGCAACCGCGACTGGCTGCTTGACGAGTGCGTCTCCGTCGGCAACGCCCAGCTCGGCTTCGCCATCGACCCGACCGTGCGCGGCGACGCAGCCGCCATACCGCAGCACGGGCGCGTGCGGCGCTGCGCGGCGATCGCCAACGGCCTGCACGGCTTCAACGTGACGCACGCGGACGAGGTCGTGCTAGAGGCATCCATCGCGATCGGCAACGCCCGCGACGGCTTTGCCGTCGCTAACAGCACCCGGATCGAGCTGCACAACTGCGACGCCTTCAGAAACGGCGAGCGCGGCGTCGCCTTTTACGGCGAGGCCGATCGCGTCGCGACCAGTCGTCTCGGTGGCGGGGAATTGCGGCTCAACGCTAAGGCGCTGCATGTGAGCAGCGGACGGCTGGCGGCGTCGCGCCTCGGGAGGGTAGATCGATGAGCGGGCGGCTTCGGATCCTGCTTGTGCTCGGCGGGCGGGCGTGCGCCGCCGGCGGCAGCGTGTTTCTGTCGATCGTGCTGAGCCGCTACTACGGGGTCGGCGTGCTCGGCGCCTTCACAATCATGTCCACCGGTGCCGCGCTCGCGGTCATCGTTGCCGGCGGCGGGTACGGAACAGCGTTCCTTCGCGAGGCCAGTCGGCTCAATGCCACAGAGAAATCGCGGCGAATCGGCACGCTTTACCGCACGATCGCCCTGCGCCTGGCGGTACGGCTGCCGCTGCCGCTAGTCGCGTGCATCGGCGCTGGGCTTCTTTACTCGTCGACGATTGATTCCCTCGGCGTGGGCGCGGTGGTCCTGCTGTCGCTGCCGATACTGTTCCTGCCGTGGCTCGCGCTGAGCTGCGAGTACTTCAAGGCCGTCAAGCGGGCCGAGGTGTCGGTGCTGCTCAACCCTGGGCTCGCGGCGTTGACGACCGGCGGCTGCGTGCTGGTCGCGGGTGTCGTGCTAGCGCCGCCCGACGTGCCACCCCCGGTCGGTGTCTACACGGCCTACGCCTTGAGCTGCGCGGCGGTCTGCCTACTCGGCTGGTGGCTCGTAATGGCGCGCACTAGAGATTCCGTGCCGCGCTCGTCTCCGGACGTCGTGCCCAGCATGTTGGTCGTCACCTCCTCGCGTTCCGACTATCTACGCGCGCAGCTGTACACCTTTTTAAGCTTCAGCGGCCTCTTTCTCTTCGCGGGGCTGTCGCTCGACGAAGAGGAGATCGGTATCGTCCGCTTGGCCGAACGCATCGCCGCGCCGATGGCGCTCGCGCTGTCTGTCATCTCCCCTCTGATCGCCTCCGATCTCGCCGGAAGCTACGCGCGCGGCGACGTCGGGAACGTCAAGCGGATCGTGCGGCGCACGAGCAAGCTCTGCACCGCGTTTGCGGTGGTGTTCACGCTGGCGGTGGTCGTGTTCATCGGTGAGATCGCCGCGGCCTCCGGTGTCCAAACCTCGGATGTGCTCGTGCCGGTCCTCGTCATCATGTTCGGTGGCGCGATCAACCTCGCATGCGGTCCACTCGGCACCGTCCTCAATATGACCCGGCACGAGGGCGAAGTGAAGCGGATATCGCTCGTCACGCTGTGCGCGTCGCTGCTGTTCACGCAGCTCGCGTTGTTCGTCGCCGGAACGCTGGGCTTCGCCGTCGCGCTCGCGTTCTCGTACTGCCTAAAGAACGCGTTGATGTTGCACGTCTACCGACGGAGCTTCGCGGGGGAGGTGCGGGCGTGAGAAAACCGGCCTGGTCCATCGAGTGCCTGTTGCACAGCCGCCTTTACCACCTTCGCTACCGAAGGCTCCTGGCGGTCAACGCCTGGTGCTCGACGGTCTTCGTGCACCCGCCGAAGACCGCGGGCACGAGCATCGCGAGGGCGCTGGACATGCGCGGTCCCGGCCACTTCCCGCTGGCGCGGCACCTGCGCACCCGCCGGGTGCCGGTGCGGCGGTGCATCCTCTCGACCCGCGACCCGGTCACGCGGTTGCAGTCCACGTTCCGTTACGCTCGGAAGTCCAACCACGGCACACCGCTCTCCCCGGTACGGTTTCTCAGGCGGTTCGAGCGGCTGGAGGAGTTCGTGCTCTCCGACATGTTCCCGACCGCGGTGCGATACCATTACTTCTTCGCCCCCCAGTCACGGTTCGCCGCCGGCATCGAGGGGCTGGACTGCGAGGTGGGCATCGTCAGGCAGGAACGCTTCGACGCCGACATGGCACAACTTGGCTTCGCCGGCACGCCGGTCGTGAATCCCAGCCCCGACATGGCCATCTCGAACGCCGTGGCGCTGTCGGACGAAGGGACGGCGCGCGTGCGCGAGCTGTACGGAGACGACTACCGTTTGCTCGCCGAGCTCGAGGCCAGGATCCGATGAACTACGCGAGGAGTGCTCGATGAGAACGAACCGTGACAGGGCGGCGGTGCTCTATTGGGGCATCGTGATCGGCTTTTCGTTGTTGGTCACGTTCGCGCTGGGCGCCTCGCTCGGCGTTCACCACCTCTGGTCGGTGACGGGCGTCCTCGCCTGCCTCGTTTACGTGGCGCTGCGCTTCGGGCTCTACAGCTCGACCTTCCTTCTGTCGTTCTTCTTCGCGTACCCGGGCTTCGCGCTCGCCTACGCGAACCTCTTCGGGGGGAACTACATCAAGGGCTACAACGAGTTCCTCCAAGACGACACCTATCTGTTGAATACGGCCGCGCTGTGGTTCTTCCTCGGCTGCCTCTCGCTGATCACCGTCCTGCACGTCGCGTCGAGGTCCCGTCGGGAGCGGCAGCTCGAGCGCGCCTTCGCGCGCGGTGGGCACGCGTCGCCGATCGACGACCGCCGCACCGTGCTGAATCGATTTACGTGCACGGTGTTCTGCGTTGGCATCGTGCTCTTCTCGCTGATCATGGAGCAGGGCGGGACGTTGCTGACCCAGTCCTACGGCGAGCTTCGTGTCGACCGCACAAACACCTCCTACGCGAGCGGTCTGTTCGCGCTATTCTGGGTGCTCGCCTTCCTCAGTTACCAGAGGGGAATCTGCCGGCAGCTGTTTTTCGTCTGCACGGCCATAGCCGTGATCTGGCTGATGCTCCACGGCAAGCGAGCTCCGTTGCTCGGCATCGCGTTCATCCTGCTCAGCTGGTTTGGCGCGAGGCGTCAGATCAACGTGCGCGTCCTGGCCGCTACCGCGCTCATCGTCCTCGCGCTGTTCGTGATCGGGGAGGTGCGCTCGAACGCGCTGTCGGAGTATTCCGCGGACACCTTCTTCGAGGAACTGTCCTCAGTGACGGGGGACGCCGTCTCGCTTCCCGGGAACGGTGCGGGCATCTACCTAACCTTCCTCGGGACGATCTACCTGATGGAGTCCCGGCTGCCACCCGAGCTCGGTTCCACTTACCTGTCCGAGACAATCGGGGTGATTCCCGGCCCGCTGCTCCGTCTGCTGGACGTCAGATCATTCGGCGGTTTCGGCCCCGAGATCTACGCCGAGTCGCTGCCTTACTTGGGCGGCATGCACGTCCTGAGCGTCGGCTACGCGAACTTCCTCGCGGCGGGGGTCGTCGTGATCGGCGCGATCGCCGGGCTGCTGTTCACGTTCGTGCGGCGCTCGCTGGTCGGCGCGTCAGAGATGCGGGCGGCGGTATCCTTTCTCATGATCATGCTCGCCCCGTCCGCGCTCTGGTACAACGGCTTCATCTTCATTTCCTGGTCGCTGTACGCGGCTGTCTTCATCTTCGTCCTGCAGCGGCTGGTGCCGAGACGTGCCGCTCGCCAACGGCGCGAGACTCGCCGCCGGGTACCGGGATGAGGCCGTGTCGGACGACCAGTGGACATCGCGCGCCGTGGGGAGCGTAGCGGCGTGAAGATCGCGATCAATGCGTTGACCACGCGTGGGCGGGCCGGAGTGCGCTCCTACCTCGGGCGCGTCAGCATCGACATGGCGTGTGCCTTTCCGGAGGACCGCTTCTTGGTCCTCGTCAACCGCGAGGTGCTCGAGGACTTCGCCGATCTGCCGGCGAACCTCGAGGTCGTGCCTTTCGACTTGTCGCGGTTCCGCGTGCTCCGACGCGTGCTGATCGAGCAGTTCCGCCTGCCCGGGCTCCTGCGGCGCGAGCGTTGCGACATCGTCTACACGCTGGCGGTCAACGACATCTTCGCGAGCCCCTGTCCGTCGGTCATCCGCATCGGCAACATGCTGCCGTACACCGACGAGGCGATGGCCCTCCAGACCTCGTTCAGGAACCGCGCGAGGCTTCTGATCCTGCGCGCCCTGACGTCTCTCTCCCGCAGCAGCGCCGACGCGACGCTCGTCATGTCCTCGGCGGCGGCCGACATCCTCGTCGAGCGCTCGGGGTTCTCCCGCGCGAAGACCGTCGGTATCAACCGGGGGGTCTCGCGCGAATCGACCCGCAAGGCGCCATACGCGGGCGAAGCGCTCGACTTCCCGTTCGTGCTGGTGGTTTCGCACATTGTCGAGTACAAGCGCCTGCCGGAGATCGCCGACGCCGTCGTGCGACTCGGCGCGGAGCTCGGCGACGCGAAGGTGGTGATCGCCGGCGAGGTCAAGGATCCGCACTTCGCGCGCCGGCTCGACGAGACGCTCGCGCGGCACGGGCTCGCCGATCGCATCGTCAAGATCGGTCACGTCCCGCGTGGTCAGCTCGGGGATCTGATGGACCGCTCGCTGTTTACGATCTTCCCCTCGATGGTCGAGACCTGCCCGGTGACGCTGATCGAGATGATGATGGCCGGCTGTGCGATGATCGTTTCGGATCAGAGTGTGATGCCGGCCCTATGCGGCGACGCCGTCTTGTACTACGACCCGCGCGATCCGGCGGCGCTCGCCGAGCGCATGGCGGAGCTGCTCGACTCGCCGGAGCGGCGCGCCGGGCTTGGCGAGGCCGCGCGTGCGCGCGTCGCCGCGCTCGAAGTCGACTGGCCGACAGCGCTTGCCGCGCGCCGCGAATTCTTCCAACGCGTCGTCGATGACGCCAACCTGCACAAGTCATGAGCGACCACTATCTCATCACCGGAGGCACCGGTAGCTTCGGGCGCACGATGCTTGGCGACCTGCTCGCCGGGGAGGCTGCCTCGGTCACGGTGTTGAGCCGCGATGAGGAGAAGCAGGACGCGCTCCGTAACGCCCTCCGCGACCCGCGCGTGCGTTATCGCATCGGCGACATCCGCGACCGGCGCAGCGTCGACGCGGCGATGAAGGGTATCGATCACGTCTTCCACGCCGCCGCCCTCAAGCAGGTGCCGTCCTGCGAGTTCTTCCCGATGCAGGCGCTGCAGACCAACGTGCAGGGCTCGGCCAACGTCATCGACTCGGCCGTCGCGCACGGCGTGCGCTCGGTCGTCTGCCTCTCCACCGACAAGGCGGTCTTCCCGATCAACGCGATGGGGATCTCAAAGGCGATGATGGAGAAGGTCGCCCAGGCGACCGCCCGGGAGCTCGGGGAGGGGGCCGACACGACGATCTCCTGTGTTCGCTACGGGAACGTGATGTGTTCGCGCGGCTCGGTCATACCGCTATTCATGACGCAGATCGAGCGAGGCACGCCGATCACGCTGACGGTGCCGGACATGACGCGCTTCCTGATGCCGCTCCGGGACTCGGTGGCGCTCGTGCGCTATGCCTTCGAGCACGCCCGGCAAGGAGATCTGTTCATCCGGAAGGCGGCCGCCTCGACCCTGATCGATCTCTTGACAGCGCTTCGCAACGTCATGGGCGTCTCTGAGCATCCGGTTGAGATCATCGGCTGGCGGCACGGCGAGAAGCTCTATGAGACGCTCGCGAGCTCACAGGAGCTCAGCTCGGCGGAGGACCTCGAGGACTACTGGCGCCTTCAGACCGACCTTCGCGGGCTCGATTACGAGCCTTTTTTCAGCGAGGGGGACGAGGGCGTCGTCGCATTTGAGGACTTTCATTCCCACAATGCCGACAGAATGACGGTAGCGGAGATCGAGTCGCTGCTACTGTCGCTCCCCGAAGTCACCTCTCGCCTGTGACTCTACGGAATGCGCATGAACCCCTCGACCTTGCGGGTGCTTGTCACGGGCGCTCAAGGCCTACTTGGCTTCCACTGCCGCGCGCTGCTGCTCGCCCGTAATGGCGAGCGCGCGTTTCGCGGTGAGCCTGCTGCCTTCGATGTGATCGTGGCGTCGCGGGACGCCTTCGAGGACCCCGAACGACTGGCGACGATGTGCGGGGGCTGCGATATCGTCCTTCACCTTGCCGGCATCAACCGCGCGAGCCCGGCTGAAGTCGAGGGCGGGAACGAGCGCATTGCCGAGCGGCTCGTTGCAGCGCTCGATGCGACTGGGGCTACCCCGCACGTCGTCTACGCCGGCACGACCCACTCCTACGGAGATTCACCCTACGGGCGGGGCAAGCGACGGGCGGGTGAGCGGCTAGCCGCGTGGGCTCGCGAGAGCGACGGTCGGTGCACCATCGTGATCCTGCCGCACCTGTTCGGCGAAGGCGGGCGGCCCGACTACAACACCGTGACCGCGACGCTGTGCGACCGTGTCGCCACGGGCATGGAGCCCGTCATCCACGACGGCGCTGCGGTCGAGCTGCTGCACGCCGGAGCCGCGGCCGAAATTATGCTCGTGGCTGGGCAAGGCACGTCGGACGAGACGATTCGAGCATCTGGCACGCCGCTCGATGTCCGGGAGCTTTATGAGCGCCTGCACCTCATCGGCGGCCAGCTTTCCTCTGACCTCTTTCCGAAGCTTTCCGAGCCGTTGACGCTCGCGCTGTACAACACCTATCGCTTCTTGCGCTTTCCTGCCTTCGAGCCGCGCGAGCCCGTCATCAACGCCGACTCGCGCGGGGAACTGTTCGAGCTTGCCCGTGGCGGCGGGGGAGGACAGACCTTCCTGTCCTGGACGAAGCCGGGCATTCGCCGCGGCGATCACTTCCATCGACACAAGGTCGAGCGTTTCGTCGTGCTCGAGGGACGGGCCGACATAGCGATCCGTCGTGTGTTCTCCGATCGCGTGCACACGTTCGCCGTCAGCGGCGAGCGACCGGTCGCCGTCGACATGCCAACCCTGCACACCCACAGCATCGTCAACACGGGGGACAGCCCGCTCCTGACCCTGTTCTGGGCGCACGAGGTGTTCGACCCAACCGCCTCCGATACCTACTTCCACCCTGTACTGGACGACTCGGTTACACCCCCATGACAGCTACGCTCAAGGTCGCGACCATCCTCGGCACGCGCCCCGAGATCATCCGTCTCAGCCGCGTCATGGCACGCCTTGACGAGGTGTGCGAGCACGTCATCGTGCACACCGGGCAGAACTATGACCATCAGCTGAACGAGGTCTTCTTCTCGGATCTCGGCGTGCGGACGCCCGATCACTTCCTCGGCGTCGACACCTCATCGCTCGGGGCGACCGTGGGTGGCATCCTCGTCGAGACCGAGAAGGTCCTTCTCGAGGAGCGACCCGATGCCGTGCTGATTCTCGGCGACACGAACTCGGCCATCGCCGCCTACATCGCCCGGCGCATGAAGATCCCGGTTTATCACATGGAGGCCGGCAACCGCTGCTTCGACCGGAACGTGCCGGAGGAGACCAACCGGCGCATGGTCGATCACCTGTCGGATTTCAACCTCGTCTACTCCGAGCACGCGCGGCGTAACCTGCTGGCCGAAGGGGTGCACCCGCGACGGGTCTATCTGACGGGCTCCCCCATGCACGAGGTCCTGTCGCACTACCGCGAGGGCATCGAGGGCTCCGACGTGCTAGAGCGTCTCGGGCTCGAGGAGAACGGCTACCTGCTCGCCTCGCTCCATCGCGAGGAGAACGTCGACGACGTCGCGAGCCTGTCACGACTCGTCGGCGCTCTCGAGGCGCTCGCCGAGCGGCACGAACGGAAGGTCGTCGTCTCGACCCATCCGCGCACGCGGAAGCGCCTCGACACGGTATCGGGGTTGGGGGAGGGCGGCCGCCTTCTATGGCTCGATCCCTTCGGTTTCAACGACTACAACCGGCTGCAGATGTCGGCGCTGTGCGTGGTCTCGGACAGCGGCACGATCGCCGAGGAGTCGTCCATGCTCGGGTTCGCGGCCGTTACCCCGCGACTCTCGATCGAGCGTCCCGAGGCCATCGACACGGGCGCGATCATGGCCTGCGGCACCGACCCCGACGCGATCCTTCGGTGTGTCGATCTGGTGATCTCGCGAAGCGACTCGTCCGAGCCGAGTCGGGCAACGGTGATCCCCGACGTCTATGCCATCGAGAACGTTTCCGAGCGCGTGGCGAGCCTCATTGTCGCGACGGCCGGGCTTTCGAACACTTGGGACGGGATTCGGTCGGCCGAGAGGACTCCGTGATCGTGACCGCCTTCGAGAGCGTCGGGAAACGTGCGTTCGACGTGTTCGCCTCCGCCGGCGGGCTCGTGCTCCTGTGGCCGATCATCGCCGTGTGCGCGATGATTGCTCGGCGCGACTCGGGCGGCTCGGGCATCTACCGCCAGCATCGGGTCGGGCGGCACGGGCGGGCGTTCGACGTGCTCAAGATCCGCACGATGCGCGCCGACCTGCCGGGCTCGACGGTGACCGTCGCGAACGATCGGCGCATCACCGGTTCGGGGCGGGTGTTTCGGCGTTTCAAGCTCGACGAGCTACCTCAACTCTGGAACGTGCTCGTCGGCGACATGTCGCTCGTCGGTCCCCGGCCGGACGTGCCGGGCTACGCCGACCGCTTGGCCGAGAGCGAGCGCGCGCTCCTCGAACTCCGTCCCGGCATCACCGGACCGGCGACGATCAAGTACCGTCACGAGGAAGCGATCCTCGCCCGTCATGCCGACCCTGTCGAATTCAACGACCGCGTCCTCTACCCGGACAAGGTGCGACTGAACCTCGACTATCTCGAAAACTACCGATTCCTCGACGATATCCGCTACATCTTGATGACGGTCGGCCTTGCGAGCATTCCCTCACACCTGGCGTCGCCAGAGCCGGGGCCTGAATCGTGAAGCGCGAGGCCCATATCGTTTTCTTCTACCAGCACTTCTGGCCCGACAGCCCGCCCTACGCAAACATGCTCCGGGTCATCGGACGCGGTCTCTCCGAGGCCGGACACGCGGTCTCGATGGTTGCGGCGCAGCCGTCTTACAAGGCGAGCGACCGGGCGTCGAGAAGCGCGGCCCGGGAGCGGATCGACGGGATCGATGTCACGCGTCTTGCGCCTCTGCCGTTCGCCGATCGTGTCACCCCCGTGCGTCTGCTCGGCAAAGTGCTGTTCCCGCTTCGCGCCCTCGTCGTGCTGCTCGTGCGTCGCGTTCGCGGCGAGCGCCCCGACATCGTCGTCGCGGCGACGATCCCGCCCGTCCTCAACGGCCTGCTCGGTCTGGCCGCGGCACGTCTGGTCGGGGCGCGCTTCGTCTATCACCTGCAGGATGTCTACCCGGAGATCGGCGCGGCCGGCGATCTGTGGCCCGAAAGTTCTTGGCGCCACCGCTTGCTTCGGCAGCTCGACACGTTCACGACGCGCCGTGCCGATCGCTGCGTGGTGCTGTCGGAGGACATGGCGGCGGCTCTTGCGATCCGCGGCGTCCATCGATCGCGCGTTCGCGTCATCAACAATTTCATGCTCGAGACGTTCGACGGCGATACCGAGGACGCCGCTGCAGTCGACGAAGACGAGGCGCAGGTGATTCGTCCGCGCCGACGCATCGTCTTCGCCGGCAACCTCGGGCGCTTCCAGGCGCTGGAGGAACTGCTGGCAGCCTTTCTCGATCACGCAAGCGAGCACGACGACCTAGAGCTGCACTTCCTAGGGGACGGCACGGCGAAGGCGGCCCTGCAGCGCCAGGCAGCCGAATCCCCGCTGGTGAACTTCCACGGTCACGTGGACTTCACTCTCGCGAGCCGCTTCATAAAGGGGTGCGATGCGGGAATCGTCTCGATCGGCGAAGGCATCTACCGCTACGCCTACCCGAGCAAGACGCTAACGTACCTCGGGCTCGGTGTGCCGCTGTTCGTCGTCGTCGAGGGCGAGTCCATGCTCGCGGCCGATGTCCGGAGCCGCGCGCTCGGGGTGGTTTGCGCTGAGCGCTCGCCCGAGGGTCTGCGTCGGGGGTTCCGTGCGCTAGCCGCTTGGCTTGACGCACATCCGGAAGCGAGCGACACGGTCGCCGCGCACACCGCGTCGAACCTTTCCAGCGAGGCGGCGGTCGATCACTGGCAGACGGCGGTTGCCGGGCTCCTCGAATTGGATCCATCTGCCGGTGATCGACTGGAGGCGAGACGATGAACCGTGACGGCGCGGAGAGCAGTACCGGAGGCCTGCCGCTCGTCATCGTCGGCGCGGGACGCTCGGGCACGAACATGCTGCGCGATTGCCTCGCGCAGCTCGACGGGGTCGTGACTTGGCCGTGCGACGAGATCAACTACATCTGGCGTCACGGAAACCGCGAAGAAGCGACCGACGAGTTCACCGCCGCCCACGCCCGTCCGCCGGTTCAGGCCTTTATTCGCTCGCGTTTTGCCGATATCGCACGCCGCGCGACCGCCGCCGACCGGAGTCGACGCGAGGGGCCGATCATCGTCGAGAAGACGTGCGCGAACTCGCTTCGCGTCCCGTTCGTCGACGCCGTGCTCCCGGAGGCGCGCTATCTGTACATCGTTCGGGACGGGCGGGACGTAGTGGCCTCGGCCGGCAAACGCTGGAAGGCGCCGTTCGATCTGCCATACATCCTCGCGAAAGCGCGCTACGTGCCTGTCTCGGACCTTCCCTACTACGCGACACGCTACGCCCTCAACCGGCTTCGAAAGCTACGCTCGAGCGACGCCACCCTCTCCGTTTGGGGCCCTCGGTTCGAAGGCATGCAGGCACTCGCCGAGACGGCCAGCAACGAGGCGGTCTGTGCGGCACAGTGGTCGCGCTGCGTGGAACGCTCGGACGCCGCGTTCGAGAGCATCGCACCCGAGCGTGTACTGCGTGTTCGCTACGAGGATTTCGTCAGCTCGCCGGCCGAGCACATGATGAGGATCGGTGAGTTCGTCGGACGTCCCTTTTCGCCGGACGCCATTGCCGCTGCTACGGCCAACGTCCGCGTCTCCTCGGTCGGCAAGGGCGGGCGCGAACTTCCGCCGGATGTGCTGTCGCGAATGGAAGCGATGCTGGCGAGGCACGGTTATTCGTGATGCGCCTTCGTACCGAGGATCTCTGGAGAGCCCTGTGCTGAATACCCCCTTTCCCCCGTGGCCCTCGTTCACCGAGGAGGAAGCGGACGCCGTACGCGACGTCGTGCTCTCCAACCGCGTCAACTATTGGACCGGGCCCGAGACCCGAGCGTTCGAGACTGAATTCGCGGCGTACACGGACTGCAACCATGCGGTGGCCCTGGCCAACGGAACCCTTGCGCTCGATCTTGCCCTGAAGGCACTCGAGATAGGCGCGGGCGACGAGGTGATCGTCACGCCCCGGACGTTCATCGCGTCGATCTCCTCGGTGGTGACGGCGGGCGCGACGCCGGTGTTCGCCGATGTCGACAGGGAATCGCAGAATCTCTCGGCCGCCACCATCGAACCGGTCCTGACCGAGCGGACGAAGGCGATCGTCGTCGTTCACCTGGCCGGCATGCCGGCCGACATGGATCCGATCATGGCCCTGGCCGCGTCGCGCGGCGTCAAGGTCATCGAGGACTGCGCTCAGGCGCACGGTGCACGGTACAAGGGACGCGCGGTCGGCTCGATCGGGGACGTCGGCGCGTGGTCCTTCTGTCAGGACAAGATCATGACGACGGGCGGGGAGGGTGGCATGGTCACCACCAACGACGAGCGCCTGTGGCGTCGCATGTGGGAATACAAGGATCATGGCAAGTCCTGGGAAGCGGTCTACGAGCGCGAGCACGCGCCCGGCTTTCGCTGGCTGCACGATTCCTTCGGGACGAACTGGCGAATGAACGAGATGCAGGGCGTCATCGGGCGCATCCAGACGGCGCGCATGCCGGCGTGGCGGGCGAGCCGGATCGCCAACGCAGAGGCCATCTGGGAAACGTGCCGCGGAATCGACTGGCTGCGCGTGCCGTCGGTGCCCGCGGACATCGAGCACGCCGCCTACAAGGCCTACGTCTTCGTCGAGCCCGAACGACTCCCGGACCGGTGGTCGCGTGATGCTGTCGTCGAGGCGCTCGTGGCCGAAGGCGTGCCGGCCTATCAGGGGTCGTGCTCGGAGGTCTATCTAGAGAAGGCATTTGACGGCACGGGTTATCGCCCCGAGCGCCGCTTGCCAATGGCGCGCGAACTCGGCGAAACCAGTCTGATGTTCCTCGTGCACCCGACCTTGTGCGATTCACACCTGGAGGCGACCTGCAGCGCCTTGACGACAGTGGCAGAGCGGGTCGCGGCTGGATCCGGTGGGGCCGCTGCATGACGGGAGTCGAGACGCGCCTTCCGACCGTCCCGTGAGAGTCGCGCTGATAGGCGGCATTCCAGAGTCCCTCGTGCTGGTCCGCGGGCCATTTGTTGCCGCGCTTGTCAAAGCCGGGCGCGAGGTTACAGCCTTTGCCAGGCAGGCGGAACCGTGGTCGAAGCGGAGCTTGCGCAGCTCGGTGCGCGGTTCGTGAAATACCCGCTCGGTCGTGCCGGAACGGGTGCTTCAACTGGTCCTTTGCATCCTCAGCGAGCGATTCGTCGATGGTTCTGGTCGGCAGCAGCATGGCGACCGCCACGGTGCAGCCGACTCACCGTCCCGTGGGGCACCCACAGGGTGAAGCGAACCCTGGATCGTCTGGTCGCGACGTCGGCGCTGGTGCTGCTCTCGCCGCTGATCGTCGCCGTCGCCTGTCTGGTGCGAATCCGTCTCGGCAAGCCCGTGTTCTTCAAGCAGTGGCGCCTGGGTCTCGATGGTTGGATCTTCGAGTCGGTGAAGTTTCGCTCGATGTCCGACACACGTGCACCCGACGGAACGCTCGCCTCCGACGCCGCTCGGCTGACGCCCTTCGGGCGCTGGCTGCGCGCCACCAGCCTCGACGAACTACCGACCCTGTGGAACGTACTCGTCGGCGACATGATCGTGGTGAACCTATGTCCGCTGCTGGTTGAATCCCTGCCCCTCTACGACGCCGAGCAGGCGCGTCGGCACGTTCTCCGGCCGGGTGTCACCGGCTGGGCGCAGGTCAACGGGCGCAACGCGCTCGAGTGGCGAGAGCGCTTCCGGTTCGACACGTGGTACGTGGACAACTGGGGCTTCGCGCTCGACCTGCGGATTCTTTGGTTGACGGCGGGGACGGTCTGGCGTCGTGAGGGGATCACGGCCTTCGATGAGGCGGTGACATCGCGATTTGCGGGTAACTATGAACTGACGACTGCGTCTCAATCGCTATGGCAGTGCAAGCAAGAAGTTGGTGCGGGCACGAACTTAGGCACGATTTCGAACCTCGCCAGCACGCATCACGAGACGGACGTCCCCGACGTGCCGCAGTAGTCACTCAAGAAGTTTGTCTGCTACATCGGCGACTAAGTGGCACGCACGGTTGAGAATTCAAGATACCCTATGACAATCGTACGTTTTCGGGAACCTCGCTCGGAGTGGGGACAAGGGCTTCGAAAGCCTCCCATTCGAAGCCGCTCTTCGACGCGGCGCTGCAGGCGCAATTCGTGACCGACTACCCCAGGATGTTCCAGAACCGCGAGACGTCCTGACGATATGTGCGGCATTGCGGGGTTCTTCATTCGCGAGCACGCGAATCGCGAGGCAGCCGTCCGGCGCATGCTGGACGCGATGCCGTACCGCGGACCGGACGGTCGTGGCGTCGAGCATGTCGGCGGCTTTTCGTTCGGCCATCTCAGACTGGCAATCATCGATCTCGAGGCGAGCGGACATCAGCCCATGCGCTCGGCCTGCGGTCGATGGTTGCTGACGTACAACGGCGAGGTCTACAACTACCCCGAGCTTCGTGGGCTCGTCGAGGCGGAACGTCCCCTGCGCTGGCGGGGGCACTCCGACACGGAAGTTCTGCTCGAGGCGTTTGCGCTCTGGGGCGTGCCGAAGACGCTCGAGCGGGTGAACGGCATGTTCGCGCTCGCGCTGCTTGACACGCGCGAGTCGCGCCTGTTTCTGGCTCGCGATCGTTTCGGCGAGAAGCCGCTCTGCTACACGGAATCGGCTGGCGGCTTCGCCTTCGCCTCGGAGGTCAAGGCGCTGGAGGCGATGGGTGGACTTCCGTTGTCCATCGATCGGAACGCCGTCGCTGCGCAGCTGCACTCGAAATACGTGCCGACGCCACGCACGATCTATCGCGAGGTGCACAAGCTTCCGCCGGGAACGTGGCTCGACTGGCGCGCGGGCGACAAGGCGATCGTCCGTCCGTACTGGTCGGCAACCGAGCGAGCGACGGCGTGCCGGGGCGATTCCTTGGAGGACGAACTTGCAGGCATCGACGCGCTCGAAAAGGCCCTGCGAGAGTCGGTCGAGCGCCGCATGGTGTCGGACGTGCCGCTCGGTGCCTTCCTGTCAGGAGGCATCGACTCGTCCACCGTCGTCGCGATGATGCAGTCGGTGAGCTCGACTCCCGTCAGGACCTTCTCGATCGGATTCGACGTGGAAGGTTTCAACGAGGCCGAGCATGCCCGCGCAGTGGCCGGGCACCTCGGCACCGAGCATCACGAGCAGATCGTCACCGCGGCGGACGCGCTCGCCGTCGTGCCGACGCTGGGTGCGATGTTCGATGAGCCTTTCGCCGACTCCTCGCAGATCCCGATGGTGCTGCTCTCGCGCATGACACGCGAGCACGTGACCGTCAGCTTGAGCGGCGACGGCGGCGACGAGCTTTTCTGTGGCTATCCGCGCTATGCGGGGACGGACCGGATGTGGCGTCTGGCCGAACGCGTGCCGCTACGGCGCGCGGTCGGCGCGACGCTCGGCCGTCTGCCGCTGCCGCTGCTCGACGTGCTGTTCGCTCCGGCGCGCCCGATCGTCGATCGCTACACCGGGCCAGGTCGGGTCGGGGCGAAGATCGCGCGATTGGCCAGCTGGATGGGCGAAGACTCGCTCGACGCCTTCTACCGCTCGTCTATCGGTGCGGTCGAACGCGCCCATCCGCTGGTGCCGGGCTCGGCCTCGTCTCCGCTCGTCCGGCCAGACTGGCCGGGCGATGTGTCCAATATCGAACGTCTGATGCTCGACGATACCGTTCGCTACCTGCCCGACGACATTCTCACCAAGGTAGACCGCACGACGATGTCGGTCAGCCTGGAAGGCCGGATGCCGATGCTCGATCCTGCCGTGTTTGATCTCGCCTGGCGTCTGCCCATGATTCGCAAGAACGATCCGTCCGGTGGCAAGTGGGCGCTGCGCGAGGTGCTGTATCGACACGTGCCGCGGGCGCTGATCGATCGTCCGAAGATGGGGTTCGGGGCGCCGGTGGGCGAGTGGCTGCGGACCTCGCTGAAGGACTGGGCGTCGGATCTCCTGTCCGTGTCGCGACTCGAGGCGCAGGGGCTCTACGACGCACGCGCTGTCCAGGCGTTGTTCGCCGATCTCCTGGCGGGGCGGCAGGATCG